>Ga0209986_10004349_pt1 | contig 12028 bp, 11 predicted proteins | sample BlataG_FD_183168 | JGI IMG/M metagenome (GOLD analysis project Ga0209986, IMG submission 183168) | Deep subsurface microbial communities from Black Sea to uncover new lineages of life (NeLLi) - Black_00105 metaG (SPAdes) (version 2) | ecosystem: Environmental > Aquatic > Marine > Oceanic >...
CCGGAATATCCAAATACACTGTATACGTCTGAATAGATCTTTTGGGTATATCAGCTATTTCTGGCGAGATCTCGATTCTTGCCCAGGGCAAGTTAAGAACTTCCAGTTTTACGTTGTAAGCTTTCAGTATGCCTCTGTTGTAAACATCTACAAGTATCTCATTCTCTCCTTTTTCCAACGTTAATCCTCCTACTTTCATTCCATTCTCTACTGCAAATGTTCCACCAGATCCTATATTTATTATGTTAACTCCCCATAGATTTTGTATTATAGGAGGTATTTGAGAAACGATTGTATCTTCAGTTGCACTCCCCGATCCTGCATTATCTGAAGTGAATGATACGGTATTACTGAGAGCTGTCTCTCCGTTCTGCGCGACTGTTCCTGTTATTGTTATGATTTCCTGTCCACCTGCCGGAATTGTATTAAATGTCCATCTGTTATCTGTCCCAATGTCGGGGGAAGGTATAGAGAAATCAAATATAAAATTGCTGTCGTATGTTTCTGTAACAACAATATTATCTGCGGGCACATCTCCATTATTTTTTATAGTTACAGTATATTTCAGGGCATCTCCAGAATTTACTGGATCTGTATCTTCTACTTTTTTTATGGTGAGATTTGTAACTCCCTGTTCGTCTCCAAGTGATGTAGTTGGCTCTGGAGATACGTATTTTCTCACTCTCAGTTTATCGTAATATCCCGGACCATCGGTCGCCCCATAATGTTCCAGTCCTACGATTGAAAGCTCATCGTAAATATTCCACCCAGAAAAATTTGTAAGTTCAGTTCCGTCTATATACAAATGCTGCAAGACTCCATTATAAACAATGACTTCAATATCGTACCATGTCGCACCTGCGATATTATAACTGTGAAGAGGAGTTCCAAAAACATTGTGCCCCATAGTTGTTGTAGAGCCAACTACCTGATTCCAATTGGCTCTGAAATAAGCAGAGTTCCAGTTATTTCCATCTGTTCCTGCAATTATTACTCCAGGATGCGGATTGTTATTATTGTCCTGTTCATCCCTCAGTTTAATCTGGACAGAATAACTGTCTAAACTTGGGATGGATTTGTATATCCATCCGGGATAGCCGCTCGCACCATCCGTATACAATACATTTTCGCTATCAAGCGTTGTTATTGCAAACTCAGTTGTATCACCACTCCATCCTGAGTATGAATCAAAATCATCAAAAAACTCGAAGGTATTTACTCCATTACTCGCAGAACTTGCAGAAGAGTTGCCGTAATACATGTAAATTGTCGTAGTAGAGGATGCTGGAATCGATGGTACCTTTACCCAGACCGTTGCCGGATCTGCAGTGTCGTCCTCAATCCAGTAACTTAACTCATTTCCGTCTGAATCTATAAACCTAAGATCCTCATAATTAGGCTGCATATCATTGTCATGGTCTATAATGAGTTTTACCTGATAATCTGTCAAAGGACCTCCTGTATTGTTTATTGTTACAGGTAGTCTGTACTGCCAGTCATAGTTCCACCATGAATCAGCTTTCGTTTGCGGAGTGCTCACTACAGATAAAAAGATTAAAAAAACTACTAACATTGATACAGTTTTTACTCTCATATTCATTCCTTCATTATTATAAATAATACAAGATTTTAAAAGTCTTTCGATCGTTTATGAAACTTTACAGAGCACAAAATTATTAAAGAATTAATAAAAGAATAAAGTCATGAAGAGTAAAAAACCGTTCGTCATCGATGAAAAAATTTACAAGAGATATGATGAAAGAAAACAGCTTTTCTGCAGAACTGATGTTGATAAGGAATACAAAAATTATAAAAGAGAGATATATGAAAGAATGGGTGATATTCTAAAAGAAAAAAAACCAGGCTACTCGAGGATAGATTACGCGCTTGATTCTGCTGCATGGACTCTTTACGAAACTTATAAGTTAATACCGAGAGAAAACATAAGAGGACTGGGATACTATGATTCTTATAAATCGCTTCCAAAATACAGAGTAGAGGATAAAGAGAAAATGAGTAAAATAATAAAGAGAGTGGCTTCCTTTTTTGGAGCTTCTCTGACAGGAATTACCAATTTTGATGAGAGATGGGTTTACTCATATGATTGTAACGGAGATAAGATAGAGATACCAGAGAAATATAAGTACGCCATTGTGATGACAGTTGAAATGGACCCAGTAGGATTGGGATCATCTCCTTCCACAACATCCGCAGCAGCCACAGCTCTTGGATACTCACAGATTACTTTTCTTGTGATGCATCTCGGGGAATTTATCAGATCGTTAGGTTATCATACGATTGACATGCTCAATGACACTGCTCTCAGTATACCTTTGGCCATACAAGCTGGATTAGGCCAATTAGGGAGAAATGGACTTTTGATCACAAAAGAATACGGACCTAGAGTAAGGACATGCAAAATATTTACAGATTTGCCGTTAGAAATAGATCATCCGATAGATTTTGGAGTTACAAATTTCTGCAAAAATTGCAAATTATGTGCAGAAGCCTGTGAGGCCGATGCGTTGTCTTTTGATGATGAGCCCTCTTTTGAGACAAAATGTTCTGAAAATAATCCTGGCGTTAAAAAATGGTATATAAACGCCGAAAAGTGTTATGATTACTGGTACGAGAACGGCATGGATTGTGCTACATGTATAACAGTCTGTCCTTTCAGCAAAATAAAACAAAATAAACCAAGGGATTTCTGGAAGATTTAAGTTTCATCACTCTCTCTTTTCGAAAAGTAAAAAATATCTCTGTGAAATACGTATCCCATCTTTTTAAATAATTTTTTTGAGCTGTCGTTATAATCCTCAATAAGTGTAGCATAAATTTTTATTCCTTTCTCTCTGAGCCAGTTTTCTCCATATTCTATGAGTTTTGATGCCACTCCCTTTCTCTGGAACTCTGGAAGAACTGCCAGTCTGTTTATCCAGCCTTTTCTTCCTCCATGATTTACGATAATGACTCCTATTAACTTATTATTTTCAAATGCACCCAAGAAGAGTAAATGATCGTCTTTCATCTGTTCCTGAATATTTTCTCTACTATCCCTGCCAAGTTTCTTAATTGGAAGTCCAGATCTCTTCCATACTTCGATAATGCTATCATAATCGCCAAATTTCAGTTTTTTAAACTCCATAGAACAAATAGAAACTTTAAAATATAAAGTTATTCTTTCCTTTTTCTGTTAAAAACTTCCAGTGCTATATAAATGAATATGAGATATAGCACAATAAGTCCAAATACAGTTTGTGTACCCGTTATTTTATCTATGGTGTAGTTTAATATGAGATAAGCAGATGAAAAGCTCACAAATCCAAAAACAAACAAAATTACATGATACCAGAAATGTATAGATTTTTTTATATATCCCCTAAGTACATTGGAAAAAAGTGCTGTAAGAACTCCTATATATAGATGAGGAAAACTATTCTGGAGAATAAACCCAAGAGCATAAAATATTGATCTTAAATTTATATAAGGTAGTAGCTCCCAGTTTGTAAGAGTAAATCCTTTATATATTCCTACAACTCCCAAAATTCCACTTAGTGTATAGAGTAGATAATTAAAATTCTTAATAGTCAGGTAATCTTCAAGCCCGAATCCTTTCATAAATAGAAATATTCCTGAAACTATGCCAACTCCTACCAATCCGAATCCAGCATTCCATGGGGTATCGTAAATAGTAAAATTTATCTGCTCCAGGAATGAAGATAAGGCTAATATTAAGATTATAACACCAGGAAGTCCGAAGATTAATCCCGCTGTTTTCTTATCTTCAAGAAGCCTCCCAAGATATTTTTGGATTATAAAGTAGGTATCCTCTATACTTTCGCTTTGCTGGACAATAAGTCTTTCTTTTGAGAGTATCTCTACCTTTGACTGAATTATCGGGATCACATTTTCATCTTCCCTGCCGTCAGAAACAAAAATAACGGCTTCCGCATCAAATTCTTTTAAAACGGAGTCTAATTGCTCAGAAATTACCGCATCTGATTTAATTCCTACTTCTTTGTCTCCTGTCAAGGCAGCAACTTCCAAAGCTTTAAACTGGTCTTGATACTCGTCATATAATTTTATTACATCAAAAAGAACGTTCATGTCTGATTCTGCCGGATCTTTTATAGCTAATTTTACAGCAGCATCCAAAATTTTCTCTCTTCCAACAATAGGGCCCTCAATATCTGTTTTTATTCCTATATCGTTATCTCTATCTACCGAGAGAATCAAGACCTTTTTATCCAACTTCATTACCTCTTTTATGTTTTCTTTGTTTAAATAGTTTTTTATTTATCTAAATATTTTTCTTTTAATATTCTTTTCACACTTTCTACTTTATCGCTTTTCCTGACCTTTTTATCTCGTCTGTCGTCTATCTTAATAAGGGTACTTACTCTTGTTGCCCCCAGATCAAAGAGTTTTTCATGCGCTCTTTTTATTACAGGCATTACATGATCCCATTCTCCTTCAATGATCGTACCCATCGGATTAAGCTCATAATCGAGTCCAGCTTCTTCAAATGTCCTGATCACTTCAGCTACATATTTTGACAAATTTTTTTCGCCAATGGGTGATATGGTAACTTCCAGTATCATATGCTTACCTGCGGTCTTCCCATCGTTGTAGCCAGATCATTGAGTTTTTCAACTCTTTTTATCGTCGAGGGATGTGTGGAAAACAGATTTATAAGACTCTCTCCTCTGAACGGGTTTACTATGAACATATGGGCCGTAGCAGGGTTTTCTTTTCTCATAGGTTTTTTTCTTACAGAGTTCTCTATTTTTATAAGTGCTCTTGCCAATTGATCTGGCATTCCTGTGAACTGTGCACTTCTTTCATCAGCACCGTACTCTCTCGTCCTCGATATAGCCATTCTTATTATCAGCGCAGCCAGGGGTAGAAATACTGCCAGCAGAACTATACCTACTATCTGAGAGCTTCCTCTGTTTCTCGTGCTGCCAAAGATCATGAATCTACCCATGAATCCAAGGTATCCTATTATGGCAGCTATTACCGCGGCTATTGTCTGTATTTTCATATCATTATTTTTTATATGTCCTATCTCATGTGCAATGACGGCTTCAAGCTCGTTTTCATTGAGAAGGTCTAGAGCACCTTTGGTAACAGCTACCACAGCGTTGTTCTCGTTTCTACCCGTTGCAAATGCGTTAGGAACATTGTTAGGAATATAGGCAATCCTCGGCATGGGAACTCCTGCATTCATTGCTATCCTCGATACAATGGAGTAAAGTTTCGGATATTCATTCTGCGTGACAAATTTAGCTCTGTACATTGAAAGTACAATCTTATCAGAGTACCAGTAAGATATGAAATTGACCAGTATTGCCATTATAAAGGCTAAACTCAAGATCTCTATAGGATATCCAAGTATCATTCCGATTATTCCTCCTGCAGCTACAAGAATGAGCGTCAGAAAGATCATCAGAGCTCCTGTTTTCAGACTCATTATATCACCATATATTATTCTATGGTTGTGATTAAAAAGTTTTTCATCTTTTTAGAATTTTATTCCTCACCGCATAAAAGTAAGCGAGAAGAATACCACCACCAAAAATACCATATGTCAAAAGTGTTAAAAATCTACCGTGCACACCAACAAAATATTCAAAAATAAACAACGGAAGTAATATTACCAGGTATTTTAAATTAAAACTCAGTTTTGGTCTCAATATAACTAAAGAACAGGAAGCGGCAAAGATGCAGGATAGACTCGTAGCTAATCCCGCTCCAAAAATGGAGTACTTCGGTATTAAAAGGAAATTAAGGAATATATTAAGAAAAACTGTACATCCTATTATCTTTGCAGGAATCCGAGGCCTGTTCGTACCCTGAAAAATAGAGTTTGAGGTATAGTAGATAGAATATGCTATCATGCCTAACGAAAGTATTTTCAGAGCATTGTGTCCTGAGATCTCTCCTGTAATTACGTATAAAATCTCCTTTGAGAATGCAAAAACTGAAATCATAATGGGGATACTCATGTAAAAGTTTAGAGAAAAACTGCTTTTTATCTTTTCATCAATTTTTTCGTTTAGTGCTATTTTTTCAGATATTTCCGGAAGAACAACACTTGCCAATGCAATGGCAAAGGCGGGGATCAGTCTAGCTGTGGGCATCACTATCCCGTAGATAGACGTTTCCATGGGTGTGAAATAATGCCCCAATATAATTATATCTGTATTGAAGAGAAAAACAAGACCTATTGCCGTGGCGGAAATCGGTAAAGAAAATTTAAAGATCCTTTTGAATTCTGGAAAAACAAATTTTCCGTTTACATTGTATTTTTTGTAGAAATATATTCCAAATATAGTGCTTACGGCATACCCGAATCCGAATGCCAAAAATATAAAGGAAAATTTATAAAAGGCCATAGATATACCGAATATAAGAGAGAATACCTCCATAATCACTAGAAGAATTGAAACCGTCTTGATCTTTCCAATCCCCATGAATATCCCTGTAAATATAGAGAAAATTACTCCAAAAGGAACAATTATAACAGCTATTCTGAAATAATACTCGCAATTAGAGAATTCTTTCCCAAAGAAAGATGAAAATGGAGAAGCCAGGAAAAACAGGACAGCAAATATGATTAAACCAATAAACACAAAACCGAATGATGATTTTACATAATTCTCTTTTTTTGCCTTATACTCTGAGACGAACTTTGATATGGAAGGTGTTATCCCATAGGAAGTTAGCATCAATATCAAACTCTGAACAGGAAGTATGACGGAGAGGATTCCAAACTCCGTAGTGCTCAAAATATTTTTAAGAAGAACTCTGAATATAAAATTAAAACCTCTATTCAGAATATTGGTACCAAAGAGCATGAGACTCTTTTTAAACATATTTTTAGTTTATCTCTCTTTTTAAAAAGTTATCTTTTTACTTGCTGACCGAAATATTTAAATATTCGGATGAACAAGATTATCTTATGTGTCCGAATTTTGTGAATAGGAAAAGAGAACTAGAATTTTTAGAAAATAAATATAAAGAAGGAAAGAGGCAGCTTATAGTAATTTATGGTAGGAGAAGAATTGGAAAGACAGAACTCATTACCCATTTTGCAAGAAATAGGGAACACATATATTTTTTAGCTAACAAAAGAGGGACTCTTGCCAATGCAGATAGATTTGCAGAAAAGGCTGCCAAGTTTTTTAACGATATAAAGCCTGCGGTAAAAGATTTTGATGATGTATTTAGGTATATTATAAACAGAATAAAAAACAAGAAATTAATCATCATTATCGATGAATTTTCCTACTTGGTAGAAAAAGACCCGGCAATCTCTTCAGTCTTTCAGTTTATAGTTGATGAGATATTAAAAAAAAGCAATGTTATGCTTATTCTTTGCGGTTCAAGCATGAGCATGATGGAAAAAGGTGTTTTAAGTTATAAAAGTCCTTTGTATGGAAGAAGGACAGGGCAATGGAAATTAAATCCACTGAATATCAAAGCCACCATGAAATTTTTTCCAGATCTTGATATGGAGAATATAATTGAATTTTACAGTGTGGCTGGTGACGTTCCGGCTTACCTCATCAAACTAGACCCTAAAAAAGATTTATTCGAGAATATCAGAAAAAAGATTTTGGCAAAGAGTGAGTTTTTGTACGATGAAGGGAGAAATTTATTGATGCAGGAATTAAGAGAACCTGACACATACCTTGGTATTTTAGAAGCTATGACAAAAGCAAGCAGACCCGGAGAAATAGCCAATCTTGCCAGAATTGACGCAAAAGACCTGCCGAAATACATCAAAAATTTACAGAAAATAGATATAATAGAAAAGATTAACCTTATTACCGAAAGGAAACCCAAAAAGACTTTATATATGATTAAAGATAATTTCATAAAATTTTGGTTTAGGTTTGTCTATCCAAACAAATCAGAACTCGAGGAAAACAATATAGACGAGGTCTCGGCCGAAATAAGAAAAAATTTCAGCCAGTATGTTGGAAACTGCTTCGAAAAATTCTGTTTTGGTATGTTGAAAGAAGGATATATTAAAATTTTCAAGTTTACAAAAATAGGCAAGCAGTGGGGCAAGTTCAAGGGCGAGAAAGGAAAAAATACCTATGAGATTGATATAGTTGCCTTAAATAATAAAACTGAGCAAATTCTTTTTGCGGAATGTAAATGGAAAAACAATGTTAATGCAAGTAAAATTTTGCAAGAACTGAAAGAAAAAGCAAATTATGTTGGATGGCATAAGAATAAAAGAAAAGAATATTATGTCATCTTTGCAAAATCTTTCAAAAACAGGGTAAAAGAAAGGAATGTTTTCTGTTTCGATTTGAATGATATTGAAAATGCCCTGAGATGATTGAAAATTGAAAAGAAAATCAAAAATCACAAGAAGCTTATAGTATTTGTTTCTGGTGAAGTAGTTGTCGGACTCTCAGAGATACACAAAGAAAATATTATCAAGATTGCTATCAATGCCCAGATTTTCATGAATGATATAAAGATAGAAAAAATAAAAAGGTTTTCATTTTCTACACATTTTTTATCCATAAAGTTTATATCTCCTCTTTCTTATCGTATCACATGTATGAGGTAGAAGAGATTTATCCAGATAAAAAGGATCAATTTATAGAGGAGTTCAAGGACAAAATCCTTTATGAAAGAAAAGCAGATATTGCGGGAATGTGTATAAAACTTTTGACAGATAGTCATGGTTTTAAAGATATGTGGGAAGACAATTTCAAGCACATGCTAGAATATATAAGACCTCATGGAAGAATCTTTGCATTGAACAACGGAAAAGAGCTTAAAGTTTTTTATGAGCCGATATCAAAGACCTGTTTTATTTTAAACTCTAAATATTATGGATATGTAAAGAGCCTAGCTCTCGCAGTAGCGGGAGATTTTCTTGAAGAGTATTACTCCATACATTCGCGCTATTCAGTACATGGTGCCGCTATAGATTATAAAGGAAATGGTGTATCTATGATAGCACCGTCGGGGACCGGAAAAACAACACATTCTTACGGGCTTCTGCTTTTGAAAAACACTAAATTAATAGCCGATGACTGGTACTATACCCAGATTTTAGGAGACTCTGTAGTGGCAAGAGCTTCTGAAAAGAACTGCTACATAAGAAAGGACATCGCCAGTATATATCCAGAGTTCCAGAAAATAATTAAAAATGTTGAATTTGACACGAAACAAAGAGCAGTTATAGATATATCCTGGGTTATTGGAAAGACAAGAACAAAAGATGAAACCACAATGCAAAAAGTAATATTTTTAAAAAGAAGCGACGAAAAGGAGTTGTATTATGAGATGAATTGGAAAGAAGCTCTGGATTACTTATTGAAAAATGATTTTTGCAATCCCCATCAATTAGTAAAAAACGAAAGAAAAACAAGGATAAGAAAAGAATTTTTCAAGAGCTATTTTAAATTAGTAGATATGTACATGGTAAATACGAGAACACCGCCTAAAGAAACGCAGGAAAATATAAGGAAGATAGTTACCTCGTAACTACATCTATTTTTTCCACGTCTTTTATCATTTTCAGGGAAATATATGTCAGAGTTTTTTCTGCTCCGTCTATCTGAGATATCTTATTTTCTATAATCTCATAAAGATGATCTGTATCCCTTGCCACCCCCATGCCAACAATGTCATGCTCTCCTGTAGCTATATGTATTGAGTATAACTCACTGTACTTTTCCATTTCTTTTGCTACTTTTTTAAGTTTCGATATCTCTGTGTCCACATGGACGAAAAAAGTCAGTTCATATCCAAGTTTAGAGAGATCGCAGTCTAGAGTGAATTTTTTTATGATCCCATTCTTTATCATTTTGTTTACTCTGTCACTAATAGTCTGTGCAGAAACATCAAATTTCTTTGCCAGATCTCTAAAAGGGATTCTCGAGTTCTTCTGAAGTTCCTTCAATATTTTTATATCAAGATCGTCTGTCATGAAGTAGATAGAAATTCAAAAGATAAAAAAGTTTTCATAAAACAAAGTTTAAAACAACAGATAGATAGAAAATTTTATAAGAGTTAGAAAGGTTCGCCCAAATGAGTATATACGCAATTGTGAGCAAAAGGAATAATATTGATAAAATGATATATATTTCCGTACGTATTGGTATGTAAATGAAAAAGATACAGTTTGATGGTGCAGCAATACCAAATCCTGGTGAAATGGGGATAGGCGTAGTTTTAATTGAAAAGAGTAACATAATTACTAAAATCTCAAAAAAGTTGCCTAATTACGGAACAAACAATATTGCTGAATATACAGCACTTCTAACCGGGATTTCTAAAGCATTGGAATTAGGTTGGAAGCATGTTATGATTGAAGGAGATAGTAAATTAGTAATCAATCAGGTAAAAGGTGCATGGAAAATTAACAAGGAGCATTTAAAAAGTCTCTATGCTCAGGTTGTAAAAGAATTGTCTAAATTTGATTCGTATACAATTAACTGGGTTCCAAGAGAAAAGAATTCTATTGCAGATGAATTGGTATCAAAAGCATTAGGATATGATGAGGATCCTTATCATCATGCAGAAATTAAAAATAAGGCTACTGGATATAAAAAAGACCAAAAAAACGAAATAAGCATAGACATTAAATGTCCAAAATGTAAAAGAGACTGTATATTCAAGTGGCAAGAATTCAAAAATGGCTCACGTCACATTCGTCAGGAGTGTCCTGTTCACGGATTTATTAGATATGCACCTCAAATCGAACCCTACCTAACAATTGCTAATCAGACGAGGGATAAAACTACTCAGAAAAAATTGTTTTGATTAGCATCGATAGCTAACAGAAAAGAGAGAAAAAATTAAATGCAATCGTTAAATATCTAGAGGACTATCAAGATATGAATGATCACAATCCGTTTAGATATTTTAGACTTGCTCACGACTCTTCGGTCGCTGTCGCCCCTTCACCACATTGTGCTTTCCCCCCTTCGGTCATCGGCGCGTATAACAGCGAATAAAAGAGAAATCGAAGATTTTCCCAAATTGCCTTCAGCAACTTCTTTTATCCGCAAAACGTTATACGAAACTGAACTTTAAATGACCATAAGAGAGTTTAACAAAAAAGGAGTAAATTTTAAAAAGTCTAATTAATAACTGATATTATGCGCAAACTATTCCCTATATTATTAGTTGGATGTTTATCAATGCTTTTTGCTGAAGTTTTCTCGGGGGCTTCTCAAACATGGTTTATTAATGGCTGGGGAATCCTGCTCACTTTCCCTCTTTATCTATGTCATCTCTTGTTTTTTCTCTGGATTGCTCTGAAAAGCAAAAGAACAACTCTTTCTCAATTATATCTTTTTGGAGTCATTTTTGCACTGTATGAATCATGGATAACCAAAGTTCTGTGGGCTGGTTATATGGATTCTGCAGGACCGGGGCTTGGAACTCTCTTCGGGATTGGGGTATCTGAATTTCCCATCTTGGTATTTTTCTGGCATCCGATAATGTCTTTCATCCTCCCGATTCTTGTCTTCGAAATATTAACCAAAAAAGTGCTTAAAGGGCACGAGTCAATTTTAATAAAAACAACTAAAAAGACAATCCTGATAACTCTATTTTTGATCTCAATAAGCACATTCATAGCAAATGGAAATAATTTTGATCTACTATCTTCGAATGCTTCTTTGATTGGAACATTGCTGATAATTTCTGGACTTTATTATTTAACAAAAAAAGCAGATTTAAAATCTCTGGAATTAAGGAAAGTAAGTTTTATACTACTAACAATGTATTTAACTCTCCTATATGTTGCAACCTTCTTTTACCTTCTTCCAGAAAAAATACCAACTGCAATAGTGCCTTACATTTCGATAATTGCTTTTTATGTAATTAATATAATATTAATTTTAAAATCAGATAAAACAACAATAGAAATAAACACGCTAGAAGGAGATTCTTACTCAATTAGAGATTTTGCCAAGTTTATGGTAATAACAATTTTAGCAGTAAATATAGCTTGCTTCATACCAAACATAAGCGCCGGAATCCT
>Ga0209986_10004350_pt1 | contig 12024 bp, 8 predicted proteins | sample BlataG_FD_183168 | JGI IMG/M metagenome (GOLD analysis project Ga0209986, IMG submission 183168) | Deep subsurface microbial communities from Black Sea to uncover new lineages of life (NeLLi) - Black_00105 metaG (SPAdes) (version 2) | ecosystem: Environmental > Aquatic > Marine > Oceanic >...
AGGACATAGTCCCCGCCCGTAATGGGATCAGCGTTCTGCTGGTGCCCAACGACGCCCCGGGGGTCGAGGTCAAGCGCCTGCCCCTCATCGTCAGGCGGGCGGTAGGTACTTGCTCAATATTCTGCGGCGACGCCAAGATCCCCAAGGAGAACCTCATCGGAGAGCTCAACGGGGGGTGGAGGGTCCTCATCGGACACCTAGAGCTGGAGCGGCTTGCCGGGTCAGCACCCAATGTAGGGGAGGCCCAATGCTGCCTGGATGACGCTGTAGAATATGCCAAGACGCGGGTCCAGTTCGGCCGGCCCATCGGTAAGCAACAGGGCATCAGCCATATGCTGGCCGACCTGCAGGCGCAGCTTGACGCGGTGCGCCTGCTAGTCTACCGGTCGGCATGGATGATCACCCAGAAGATTCCCTGCCGCAAAGAGGTATCCATGGCCAAACTGCTTGCCGGCGAGGTCTTCTACGCTATCGCCACTGCCGCCATGCAGACCTTCGGGGGCTATGCCTTCCTACCGGAGTCCGATATAGAGCGCCACTGGCGGATGGCAAAACTGTTCACCATCGGTGGAGGGACCTCCCAGATCCAGCGGTTTATCATCGCCCGCGAGATGGGGCTATAGAATCCTCACAAGCATTCCCAAAATCTTCAAAGTTTTTAAAAGTTCCGATAATGTGTAATATAAAGCATACCTTATAATCCAAGGCATGCCTTATATGCGTTAGTTGCGAAATTTATTTAACAGGGATGCTTGATCGACCATCTCTGCCAGGCATATAGTCTCGATCCTTTCACCAAGTTTGGCCTTTCTCATAACTTTTTCCAGCGGAGAACGTGGCTCTGGTGAATCAATGAGAGCCACCAGCTCAGATGAACTGGATGTAACTGAGGACGTACATGACCGATATCGGTGCATCAGCAACAAACAAAGGTTTTGAACACAAGTGGCTGATTCTAACGGCGGTAATGCTGGGCACCTTTATGGCGCCCCTCGATGGCAGCATTGTCAACACTGTCCTTCCAGACATTACCAGGTTCTTCAACACCGAGATCTCAATAGCTCAATGGGTGCCGACCGTCTACCTATTGACCATTAGCTGCCTCATCCTGTTGTATGGCCGACTGGGGGACATGGTCGGTTATAAAAGGATTTTTCTCTACGGCCTGGCTGTCTTTACCGTGGCCTCTATTCTATGCGGTTTCTCGCAGAGCATCTGGATGCTAATCGCATTTAGAGCGCTGCAGGGGCTTGCCGGGGGCATGATGATGGCCGTAGGCTTTGCCATCGTTACAGCAGCCTTCCCTCCAACAGAGCGGGGCAAAGCTATGGGCATCTATGCTATTAGCATCGCTGTGGCCCTGGGGCTCGGACCTACCCTTGGCGGTCTAATTGCCGAACACCTGAGCTGGCGCTACGTCTTCTTCGTCAATGTCCCGATTGGGATCGCCGCTGTAGTATGGGGCTACCGTATCATACCCCGTGGCACCACGAATCCAGGACAGCGCCTTGATTTGGCCGGGGCTCTGATAGCCTTTGTCTTTCTGACCACCTTGATCCTCTACGCCAATAGAGGTGAGGACTGGGGATGGCTGTCGCCCGGGTCCATTAGCTTGCTGGTAGTCGCGTTACTCTCCGGCATATCCTTTGTCTGGCTTGAGAGAAGGACGGCACAGCCCATGCTCAACTTAGCACTGTTCCACAATCGCGTATTTAGCTTCGCCAATTTGAGCGCACTTCTCAGCTTTATGTCATTATATGCGCTGGTCTTCCTGACACCTTTCTACTTAGTCTTCGTACTGCAGTACAGTATACTTAAAGTGGGATTAGTAATGGCTGCTTCGCCCATAGCTACTATGTTTGTAGGGCCTCTAAGCGGTGCACTCTCAGATCGCGTTGGTACCAGGGGCTTAGCCTTCTGTGGCATGTGTATCTGTACCTTAGGCCTATTCTTCATGAGTGGCTTGAATGACACTGCTGACAGCTTTGATATCATCTGGCGTCTAACTATTGTTGGCCTGGGGATGGGTATGTTCCAGAGCCCAAACAACAGCGCCGTCATGGGGAGCGTTCCTCCGTGGCACCTCGGTATTTCCTCGGGGATATTGGCCGCTATGCGTAATGTGGGCATGGTGCTGGGAATCGCTGTCGCCGGTGCTGTGCTATATCATGTGGCTCCTATCGCACTGTCCGGGCAACCGGGTTCCTTTACCAGCGCCGATATTCAGGAGTTTCTGTCAGGCATGCGCTGGTCCTACATAACGGGGGCGGCACTGGCAGGCACCGCTGCCCTAACCTCTCTTGTGGCAGTAAGCCAACGGAAGCAAGCTTAGACCAAAGCCTCGCCCGGTAAAACCGGCCTGTGCGTGGATGATCTACCCTTCCTTTTACCATATCTCAACTTACCCCTGTAATTTGTGTCCTTGACGCCCTTCACCCTACCTTCTGCCCTTGATTCCAGCCCCATCCTCACGATTAAACACAAATTGAAAACCTTAGTATTATGTAGCGACATGGCTGTCACGTCCGCATATGGATGAAGATGGTCAAATGGAAAGTAATGACAGTCACCACCGAAATTAATAATTTTCCTCTCGATACATTCAAAAGACGGTTAGAATACAGGCGGTATCACCGGCATTTATCATTATTTCCCCAAATATCTTTCCACCGATTTTGATTACTTCCCTCAGAATATGTCAATCCAACATTGTTTCCCCAGGAAAAGCAAACGGGCTCCTACATATCGGAGCCCGTTTATTCGATGGTAGCTGAGGTTTAACCCTCGAGAATCTCCATCGCCTCCTCCATATCCGCCTCCATCACATAGGGGATCCCTGAGATCTCCGCAGCATCCCTAGTCAACGCCACTAGGTCATCTCTGGTGATGTATTTGAGAGCAAACTTGCGACTTCCGGACATGAGTTGGCGCAGACCCTGGGCAAGCCGCTCGTAATAAGTGTAGAGCCCAATAGCCGAGGTCGGGATCCTCTCATAATCTTTGCCATATTCCCTCTTCAACCCCTCGGCAGTGACGAAGACAGCTTCCCGCGTGTTACCAAATCGCTGCAGGTAAACGGGAAGTTTTCCACTATCTATCGCTTCACCGATAGTCTTACCAACCATAACCGCAGCGAGAGGTGCCCTTGCCATGCCTATCGCTTTCACATAGGGAGCGCATAGTGCCAAGCCCTTAAATATCTGGTCTTCTAAAACAAATCCACCGGCAAGCAAAATGTCAGGCACGTACTCGCCCTTCTCCACCAGGCGATTACAGTATTTATAGGCCAGCGACCATAGCTCGATGCCAGGCACGCCCCACTCGTTCATCATCCGCCAGGGGCTCATGCCGGTACCACCGCCAGCAGCATCAATGGTTAGATAGTCGACTTTTGCCATGGAGGAGAACTTGACTGCACGAGCAAGGTCCGCGGGCCTGTAGGCGCCGGTCTTCAGCGATACGTATTTGGCGCCGGCCTTCCGCAATTGACTGACAGTCTCAAGGAAGTCCTCTTCGGTAACCATGCCAACGCGTGAGTGCCTCTCAAACTCGGTAAAGACGCCCTTGTTAAACTCATCTATGCGGGCAGGGTCAAGCGGGTCAGGAAGAACAACATAGCCCCGTCTCTTAAGGAGTTGTGCCTTCTCCAGGCTCTCGATTTTGACCTCGCCACCTATATCCTTGGCTCCCTGCCCCCACTTCAGCTCCACCACCTCAACCCCCAGTTTCTCTATGGCATACTCCAGGACGCTGAGACGGCTATCTTCAACATTTGCCTGCACGACAATGGCGCCGTAACCATCGCGCTGCCATTCCTGATAAAGCTTCACCCGCCTCTCGAGGTCAGTTGAATGAACCACCCTTCCATTCTCTATCTTCGATTCGACATCCATTCCGCACACATTCTCACCGATGGTTAGCGGCGTGCCGGTGAGTGCCGAACCGATGGCTAAACCATCCCAGTTCTGCTTGGCGATATTGGTAGAACCCAGACCAGGAATGACGAGCGGCAGGCGCAACTTGATCCCCTTATCGTACCCCAGCCTTGTCTCCAGATCCACATTGGGGAAGATAGCCTTGTCGGAGTCTTCCTCTATGCCGACGGCACCGACGGCTGTCCCCATGATATTGAAATGGGAAAGATCAATGGGGTAGGCCTTCTGCGACGCGGTGGTGGAGATGCCAAACGGCTGCGGGTAGATAACCTCATGACCGCGGTACGCGCTCTTACCGATTTCGCACATGCCGATGCAGCCCTCCACGCAAGTGACACACATCCCGCTTATCGGGCACCAGTCGCCACCGGTCCTGTTCTTAGTCAACGTAGCCGCTGTTGCGTTATACCTCGTCAGTGTCATTTCTGGCCTCCTTCTATCCTTTTACAGGTAAATTTATTGATTGTTCCTAATATACCTTATGGCCCCCGGGGCCGACGCTCTCGGAACACCCCGTGCATACAGGGCAAGTCTCCACAGGTACGAGGTTCTGGCATGCTCCGCAAAGACCGTCTATGAGGTTGTCCGCTGTACAGGCTCGTTCGCAAACCGGGCATATCCACTCGCAGCCCCCGCAGTTGCGACACTCCTCCGGAGGTACATCAAAAGCGGTCGCTACCCTCCGTGACGTGCCGCGGCCAACGAATCCAATGCCGCCGGACTTCATCTGCTCTTTGCAGTAGCGCACGCAAAGCCCGCAGAGAATGCAGCCCCTGTCCTTTATCTTGAAACGAACCCTGTTGATGCCCATATTCGCCGCCATGTCCTGCAGCGTCTTCGAGTTAGGACAGGACGAGATCAGAAGCTCGACGATAACCTTGCGCGTCCTCACCACCCTCTCCGAGCCGGTAAGTATCACCTGGCCCTGCTCCACCGGCAGGGTACATGACGCCTCCAGCGATGAGCGGTCGCCCTCAACCACCTCAACTATGCAGACGCGGCAGGCACCATAAGGGCTAAGGCCTTCACGATAACAAAGCGTAGGGATAACAATACCCATTTCCCCTGCCGCTTCAAGTACGGTAGTACCTTCCGGTGCTCTTGTTTTTATTCCATTAATAGTTAGTTCAACCATGCTTTTCCCTCTTTACGAAACTATGACCGCCTCGAACTTGCAGAGGTCGCTGCAAAGCCCGCACTTGATACACCTTTCCTGATCGATCGTGTGCAGTTTTTTCTTCTCTCCTGATATCGCATCCTGCGGACATTCCCTGGCGCACACCCCGCAGCCGGTGCACTTCTCCTCATCGATGGTGAAGGTAATGAGCGCCTTGCAGACTCCCGCCGGGCAGCGTTTCTCCCTTATATGAGCCTCATATTCGTCCCGGAAGTATCTAATGGTTGAGAGAACGGGGTTGGGAGCCGTGCCACCCAAGGCACATAGGGATGCCTCCTTTATGACACCGCCGAGTTCCTCCATGAGTTCTATATCCTCTTCCTTGCCTCTCCCTTCTGTTATGTCGGTGAGAATATCGAGCATCCTGTCCAGCCCTTCACGGCAGGGTACGCATTTGCCGCAGGACTCTTCGGTCAGGAATTTAACGAAGTATTTCGCTACATCCACCATACAGGTGTCCTCATCCATGACTATCATGCCGCCTGAGCCCATCATCGACCCTGCCTCGGCGAGTCTATCGAAATCAACGGGCAGGTCTATCAGGCTCTCAGGAATACAACCGCCCGATGGACCTCCTGTCTGAACAGCCTTAAATTTTTTACCATCGGGGATTCCACCACCGATGTCGTAGATTATCTCCCTGAGCGTGATGCCCATCGGCACCTCAACCAGCCCCGTGTTGTTTATCTTGCCCACCAGAGAGAATATCTTGGTTCCCTTGCTCCCCTCAGTGCCGATCTGGGAGTACCAGTCGGCACCGTGGTTGATTATTAAAGGAACATTTGCCCAGGTCTCTACATTATTGAGGTTGGAGGGCCTGCCGTTAAGCCCGCTCACCACGGTGTGAACGTGCTTGGGCCTTGGCTCACCTATCTCGCCCTCCAGGGAGGCCATGAGCGCAGTCGATTCGCCGCAGATAAAGGCACCCCCACCACGCGATATCTTTATATCGAACTCGAAACCAGAACCGAGGATGTCTTCGCCGACCAGGCCATATTCTCTCGCCTGCTCCAGCGCTATGCTCAGGTTGGCCACTGCAAGGGGATATTCATGCCGAACATAGACATACCCGTAATGTGACCCTATTGCGTATGCGCCGATTATCATCCCCTCTATGACACTGTGGGGATTCCCTTCAACAAGGCTCCTATCCATATAGGCACCGGGGTCACCTTCGTCGGCGTTACAGATGACATAGCGGATGCCATCCGATGATGGAGCATTGCGGCAGGACTCCCACTTTCTGGCCGTGGGGAATCCGCCGCCGCCGCGACCGCGCAGACCTGCTTTCCTCACCTCCTCGATAACCTCATCGGGCTTCATATCGAAGAGAACTCTAGATAGAGCAGAGTAACCCCCAATCGCAAGATAATCCTCTATATTCGTGGGATCAATGACACCGTTACTGCCAAAGACAAGCCTCTGCTGCCCCTTGTAAAATGGAACATCATCTTCGGAATATGCCTTCTTACCGCTCACCGGGTCAACATAAAGGAGCCTATCTATAATGTTGCCCTTCACAACCGTCTCTTCGATTATCTCAGAAACATCTCCTGTAGTAACCCGCTGGTAGAATATCCTCTGGGGATACAGCACCATCAGCGGGCCACGCTCGCAGAAACCGTGGCAGCCTGTTACCTTCAATTCGACCTGCCCCCTTAGCCCCTGTCGCTTGATCTCGCTCTCGAATGCCCTGGCAACATCTTCACACCTGTATGCATGACAGCCAGTGCCGCCACAGATCGAGATACAGGGCTTCTCCGGCTCGCGACGGCTCAGTATACTGGCCCGCAATCGCTCCAGTTCAACTAATGTCTTCAATCTCTCCATGCTTCCTACTTTTTCAGTAGTTTCTTGACCCTTCCCGGGCTCATCTGCCCACGGTACTCGCCGTCCACCACCACAATGGGCCCTAAAGCACACGCTCCCAGACAGTTAACGGTCTCAAGCGAGTACCGCATATCCCCGGTTGTCTCACCAGGCTCGATGCCGAGCCGTCTTTTAATTTCCTCGAGCACGGCAGGGGCACGCCTTACATGGCAGGCAGTACCTAGACAAACGCTGACTATATGCTCACCACGCGGCGTCAAACTGAATGCCCTGAAAAAGGTGGCTACGCCATAGACCTGTATCAACGGCATACCCAACTGGCTCGCTACTACTCTCACAGCATCTTCCGGCAGGTAACGCCACTCGGATTGTATGTCCTGAAGAATCGAGATAAGGCTATCGCGGTTGCCACCGTATTTACCGACTATTGCCGTGACTTTCTCAAGATCGCTTTCCGCCTTACGTGCAACTGTCTTAGGGCCCTTGCGTTCTGTAGCGTGCGTTGTCATCTATAATAGCTCCTTTGCTAGGCCTTCAACACGTTCTGCTATCGCCGGTGCGCTGGTTAAACCCGGTGACTCGATGCCGATCAGGTTTATTAAGCCTGGCAAACCTCTATCCTGTTCATGCCTGATTAAGAAATCTTGGAAATCGTCTCCTGGGCCTTGAAGCTTAGGCCTGATACCTGCCATCTCCGGCTCCAGGTCGTCATCCTCAATAAAAGGGAGAAAGGCTTTCACCGAGCGATAGAAAAGTCCTTTTTGCGAATCATCAACCTTGTAATCAATTTCATTTACATATCGTGCATTGGGCCCTAACCGCATTCTCCCTTCCAGATCCAGAGTAGCGTGGATTCCCATTCCCCCAGTACTGGGCTCGGGCACAGGATATATTAGCCTCTTGATTAACCTGTTTTTACGATTACCCACGCTAAAGTATTCCCCTTTGCAATAGAATAGTTTATACCCTGCTTTTTTTATATCTATTCCCCCAAGCTGAGCTATTCTATCGGAGCTTAAGCCAGCACAATTTACTAAGACCTCGGTTTTGAAAGGAAAAGGGCCAGAGCTATTCTCTACCATCACTTCGTATCCATCAGATAGCTTCTCTATTCCAATAACCTTTGACTTATAGGCTATTTTAACCCCTTCTTCTTGCGCCTTACTGAGAAAGTACCTCATCAAAGCGTGTGAGTCTATGATCCCGCTCCAAGGTGAGAAAATTGCAGCAACTGCTCCGACATTTGGTTCCAGTTCCTTAATCTCTTCTGCGGAGAGCATTTTCAAGCCCTTGGCTCCATTCCTTCTTCCCTGTTCCAGCAATGCCTCCAATTTCCCTACCTCTTCATCCACGGTTGCTACTATGAGTTTGCCTGTCCTTCTATGGCCTATCCCATACCGTCGGCAAAGTTGGTAAAGCAGGGCATTACCGGCAACACATGTCTCTGCCTTCAACGAACCCCCGGGATAATAAATGCCGGCATGGATGATCTCGCTATTTCTACTGCTGGTTTCTTTGCCAAAGGTCTCGTTCTTCTCCAGTATGTAAACTTCCCTGTGCTTGCCTGCTACTTGAGCAGCCACGGCCAGCCCTATCACTCCGGCTCCGATTATCGTTATCACGACTTCAGGTGATGCCCTGCTAGACATATCATCGCTTTAGTTCAGGATACCAATTACCATCGATGTTGCATGTTTCACGCCACATCAAGACAGGGTATAATTTTCACCATTTCCACTTACAGCTCCATTAATCTAGTTAAATCCCGGTACTCCATTACAGCACTCATTGCATGGTTTTCAACCTCGATGCCAGCTTCCACAGCGGCGGCCACCGGGTTGAGGCCGCCCAAAATTATAATGCCAATCTTGTTCAGTTCCACCGGGACCTCGCCCACCGACTGACTCGTATCCCCCATCACCAGCATTCCGCCAAGCCCCGATTCCCTTAAAGCGTAGATGACTGTTTCGGCAACAGGCCGGCATAAAGCCGGTATCTCCCTAAAGTTGGCCAGCACCTTCCCTTCACCCCTACTAGCTACTTCCCCGACACTCGTCATTCTACTTGTGACGAATATCTCCGAGGGGTCCAGCGAAGAACCGGCATACTCGATGAGTTCGACAAATCGGAAGGGTTTGTGATTCCTTATCTGGAGCAGCCCACCGAATTTTGAATCCATCGGGATGCCCGCTTTGAGCAACGCCCCATTGATTATGATGCTACATACAGTGGCAAAGCCAATCTTGCCTTCGGGGACGGTTACCCCCGCCAGCCTTTCCCCTTCATTGGCAACCGCCACTAAGTCGCTAACACAGATCCCTGCTTCGAAGGCACCCCTCATGGCCTTTAGGGCTTTGGTAAATTGTTCTTTCGGGAAAAGGGAGACATTGACAGGGACTTGACCGCGGCGCTTCTCCCAGTCGAAGGTGGTTTGGATGGCCAGCAGCTCGATCTTGCTGATAATAAAGCCAACCTTGTCACCCACAAGGGCGCTCTTTAGCTCCTCTATCCCCGACTCGGTGACTAATCTCCCGTCTCTTCCGATCAGTCGGGTAAGACCCCTTTCGTCCATGATCTTGAGATGGTACCTTACCGCCCGCTCCCCAAGATCGATACCGAAATCCTGCAGCCGCTGGGCAATCACCCGAGCTCCCAGAGGCTCTGGGGATCCACTTAGTATCTTGAGGATGGTGTTTACTTTCCTTTCTACCTTGTGCCGCTCATGCCCGATCACTTTTCATACTCCAGGAAAAACGCTACTAAGTTCGTACCTGTATCCCCTTTTCCTTCAAGTATCTTTTCACTTCAGGAATGGAGATCTCCCCAAAGTGGAAAACAGAGGCACAAAGAACGGCAGAGGCCTTGCCTAAAACTACGCCTCATAAAGATGCTCCAGTTTGCCCGCGCCGCCTGAAGCAGTAACCGGAATACTCACCGCTTCGGCAACAGCCTTTGTCATCTCCAGGTCATAACCCTCCTTGGTACCATCGGCATCCTTGCTGGTGAGCAAAATCTCTCCGGCCCCTAATCCTTCCACCTTCCTCGCCCATTCCACAATGTCGAGCCCTATCCCCTCAGTGCCACTCTTGATCACTACCTCCAACCGGGGAAGGTTGCTCCCAGGCGGATTCTTCTTCCCGTCAATGGCAACAACAAGCTTCCCTTTCCCAAACTCCCTCGAGGCTTCTTTTATAAGTCCGGGATTCTTCACAGCCGCTGTATTGATTGAGACCTTATCCACACCCAGGTCAAGCAATGCCTTCATATCCTCTATACTCCCAATGCCACCACCTACGGCAAAGGGAACCGTAACCACATCGCAGACCTTTTTGACCCACTCCAACCTTGTCCTTCTATTTTCCACAGTAGCAAAGATGTCAAGGAATACGAGTTCGTCTGCTCCCTCTCGGCAATAGGCTTCCGCAGCCTCTACCGGGTCGCCGGCATCCCTCAGGTCGACAAACTTTATCCCCTTGACCACTCGCCCTTCCCTGACATCCAAGCAGGGTATGACTTTCACCTCTTTCATATTTACCTGATACTCCTTTTTAGCAATTTAATGTCCAACGGCAAACGGTTACCGTTTGCTATTATAACATATAATGGGGGTTTGTCAAGGGCTCATAAATGGGAATTCCAAAATCCGTTCTTGCCTTTTAAGATGCTTTTGTGGCGACGAACCAAATTGTTGCCTGGTTCCATTGGTTGATGTATCATAGGCGGTGGATACAATCCGCGCCTTGAGGAAGGAGAACCCCTTGTTTCGGATCGCGGTCTCGGTAAAGGCCGGTCTCCCCGACCCCAGGGGAGAGGCACTACAAAAGGATATCCACGACCTTGGAATCACCGCGGTAACACAGGCCAGGGTTAGCGACATATATCTACTGGCGGGGAATTTAGCCGAAGCTGAGGTGGGCCGAATCTGTCAGGAGCTACTGGCCGATCCGGTGGTCCAGGAGTATTCCTTCGAAGAAGCGTTCCTCTCCGCCGATGAGCACGCTCATTTCATCGAGGTTGCATACAATCCCGGCGTAATGGACCCGGTGGAGGAAAGCGTTAAGAAGGGAATCCGCGACCTGGGCATCGCCACGGTTGACTCGGTAAAAACGGCTAAGAGATACTTCTTGTGGGGTGAGCTCTCGGAACAGGACCTTAAAACTATCTGCGACAAGCTGCTGGTTAATCCGGTGATCCAGCACATGGTTACGAAACGGGAAGCGGTCTCCCTGCCACCAGCCACATACGATTTCTCTCTCCAATCCATTGAACTGCGGAACCTGGACAATGCCATGCTAATGGAGTTGAGCAAAAACAGGCTCTGGTTGAATTTGAGCGAGATGGAGTGTATCCAGGATTATTTTTCCAGGTTAGGCCGCAACCCCACGGATGTTGAACTGGAAACACTGGCGCAAACCTGGTCCGAGCACTGTGTCCACAAGACATTTAAGGGCAAGATCAAGCTTGACCAGCTCATTATCGACAACCTGCTCAAGAGCACGATCATGAAGGTCACCGAGGAACTGGAAAAGCCCTGGTGCCTATCGGTCTTTAGTGACAACGCCGGGGTAATTGATTTCGACGGCCGCTACGCAATCTGTTTCAAGGTGGAGACGCACAATCACCCCTCAGCGGTGGAGCCCTATGGCGGGGCGGCGACGGGGATTGGCGGGGTCATCCGTGACCCCCTGGGCACAGGATTAGGAGCGAAACCCATTCTGAACACCGATGTGTTCTGCTTTGCTCCCCCCGATTTCCCATACCAGAGTCTCCCCCAGGGGGTGCTCCATCCCCGCCGCACTTTCAAAGGGGTCCGCGCCGGGGTCGCCGACTATGCCAACCGCCTCGGCATCCCCACACTCAATGGTGCCATACTCTTTGACGAGCGATATGTGGGAAATCCATTGGTTTTCTGCGGAACGGTAGGACTGTTGCCCAAGAGCATGAGCCAAAGAGGCCAGCAACAACCAGGGGATTTGGTCGTTCTAGTGGGAGGTAGAACCGGACGTGACGGCATCCACGGTGTTACCTTCGCCTCGGGAGAACTTACCAAGGAATCCGAGGTTATCTCTTCCAGCTCCGTTC
>Ga0209986_10004351_pt1 | contig 12020 bp, 21 predicted proteins | sample BlataG_FD_183168 | JGI IMG/M metagenome (GOLD analysis project Ga0209986, IMG submission 183168) | Deep subsurface microbial communities from Black Sea to uncover new lineages of life (NeLLi) - Black_00105 metaG (SPAdes) (version 2) | ecosystem: Environmental > Aquatic > Marine > Oceanic >...
GGAAACCCTCTATCTTCCATCCAATTTTTAAAGTCTACAAGATAATTTGAAGGAATCTCATCTTCTGCATGACAATATACTATTTTAGCCCCCATTTAATTTCCTCTCTTTTCTTCTTTCTTCATTTACCACATTTTGAACATTTAATTTCTTCTTCTATTTCTTTTATTCTCTTTAGATATTCTTCATAAGCTGGTTGCTGAATCTTCTTAAATTCTTCATCTGTATAAAAACTTCCTGCCCAACCAATCAAAAGGTTTTCAATTAAAGGAGATAATTTACCTCCGAAAGACTTCAATCTATTCTTAACTTCACCGACGACGCTTTCATGAAGGCTAACACTGTATATTTTTACTTTCTCTTGTCTTTGTTCTTTTGTTTCCATTTTGATTATAAAATGTGGGGGACTTAGTGTTTGCACTTTGAGAACCCACATTCTCAATTTCTTGAGTATGATTCCCCTATAAATTAAAGGGGTAAATAAATTATGTTTTATCTCTCTATTAATTTATCCTAGAGGGATAACTGTGTAGTGTGTCTTTAGTCCTTCGCCTTCTTTCTTAACTTTAAATTCTTTAAGATTAGGATTCTCTTGTAGAATCATCTTTAAAGAGTTAAGAACGGACTTCTTAACAACATATCTTTCACCATCTATTGTAACATATAAATATGGAAATTCTGCTTCGTTCTCTTCTTGAACATCAAGCTCAACAGAAACCTTTTCTAAATCTGCAATGTTTTTTAGATTTGGTGCTTCATATTTTTGTGCCGTTTCTTTTATGTTTGCAATTTTATTTTACCTCCTTTAAATTTAATTGATTGCAAATTTCAACAATAGAAGTTTCTGTTAGATTACCTTCGCTGTTTGTGAAAGCGATGTTTCCACTTCTTTGAGTATAAAGTATTCCATCAACATATCCATTGTCGTAGTAGTCTTGGTTTTCTATTGAATCTTTTTTATTTAGATAATCTTCAATAGAGATTCCCATTATGAATACTAATGCTGTTGCTAATGCAGTTATTGTAATTAATTTATGTTTGTTCATCTAATTCCTCTAAGATTTCTTTTTGTCTTTTTTCTGACATCTGCATTGCTAAGATGTCTGAGATGTTTTGGTCTGCTTCTTCTTGTTTATTCATTCTTTCACCGCCTTAATTTGTTTTATGATTATAAACATTCTTTTGATAGTTTCGTCAATAGTCCTTGCATCAAAATCTATCTTTGCTCTGTTAAGCATCTTTCTTGTTTCAACATCTACTTTAATTGTTGTTTTCATGATTATTATACGAAGTATTCCTTTATATACTTTTATGTTCTTGAGTATATACTTTAAAATCATCCCAGAACAGGGAACTCCAGCCAATAACCACTTTGACTTTCTCCGCCCCAACATGAAAAAAGTGAGGAACAATTAAGTTCATCGCATTTGTGTTTTGGTTTTGCATATCCGCATTTAGTTCTGGGATGAATCTCTGATGCTGTTTTAAGGGGGGTTTTACGCTGTAATTTTCCATTTTATTTGTTTTTGAGTGTCTTTACTGGGTTGAGTGATTTATGTGGCTTAGATTTGGAACAATCATAACAAATTCTTGCAAATCTCCCTTCTGTATAAAATATTTCATCACATCTTCTACAAACCCTTTGAAAGGATTTGGGGCTGGTTCTCCGACCACTAGGTTTAATACATTCATTACAGATTCTCCCAAGTCTACTTGTGGTATAAAATATTTCATCACATCTCTTACAAACCCTCTGATATTCTTTATTATTCTTTTGTGGCATCTTTCAACTCTTGATATTTAACTTTCCATTTATCTCTTGAGATTTTGATTTGATTATATCTTTCTAAAAGATTGATACTCAAATCTATTATTTTTTGGGCATCACTAACTTTTACTTTTTGAGATTCTCTTAATTCTATCATTTTATAAATTTCTTTTTCAAATCTTTGCTCTGTTTCTGTTTTTTTCATTTTTTTTTGACCTTCATTTCCTATGGAAAATAGGTATTCCGTTACTATTTCCTAATGGATAGTGACACTTGTTACGAGTAATTAGTAGGGTTAGTATGATTAGTAAATATATCTCACTTAGAAGCCCTATGCGTATATGAGTAGAGATAGCCTTACTAATCCCTCTAGCCTTACTAATCCTTCCATTTTAATCCTACCCAACATGGTAATTGTCCCCCTTTTCCATCAAATAACCAACTAAAATATTTCCTTTCAGAGTTAATTCCCATCTTCTTCATTGCAAGTCCAACAGAGTTCTCAGCCATTTCCCTATGTCTTGATTCCTTACACCATGCAGAGAACTTTTTATAAAAATCCTTTTTAGTAATATATTCGTTTAAATTTTCATCTGTGAACTCATTTAAGAATCCCTCTAAGAAATTACTTTTAGATTCATACTTTTCCATTCTTTCTTCAATAGTTCCTTCATTCGTAAATCTTCTTTCTTCTAACAAATCTTTTAATAAAAATGAACATTTCAATGCAAGGGATTCAAACTCTTCATTTGGAATAGTTGAAAGAACATCACCTCTTTCTGAAAATTGATTAGGAAAATCAATAATCATCCATCTCCTATAAAATCCAATAGTCTTATCGGTTGTAGTTGGAAGATTATTTGTAGCAATAATTAGCTTAGCATAATTAACATCTTGGAGTAAATCTTTATTTTTATATTCATATCCAATTAAATCTCCACCACTTAATTTCTTTAACATCGAAGTCTTACTCATTTCATTAAAATTTGTTTCACCCATCATGCAAACTAACTTCTTGTGAAGTCTTGTTATTTCAAATCTTGGATTACTAATTAATAAATCTAATTCTGTTGATGCACAATTTTCTTCTCCAACAAATCTTCTAAGCAAGGTTAAGAAACAAGATTTACCATTCATCCCAGAACCAATAAAACAAAAGATTCTATGTAAAGGATAATCAGGTAATAAAGAATAAGCCAAAATCTCATAAAGTTTTTTAACATTTTCTTTTCCAACCCACTCCTCAAAAATAGAATCCATCGTCGGTGTTTCCATTAATTTATCTTTATGAACTCTCCAAGGAATAGGATTTGTTACAAAGTATTCTGGAGATGCTATAAAGATTTTACCACTCTTAATATCATAAATTGTGTCTTCAAACTGAACCCAAGTCTTACCAATTTCTTTTGGTTTATTTAATCTTGATTCTTGTTTAAGTGCTTCCAACAATTCTGATTTCTCTTTAGAATTAATTGTATTCAAATCACATAATTTATTTATTGAATTTAAAATATCTGTTTCATCCACCCTTTCCCATCGCCATTTAAATCTATTCCACATCCACCATATTCTTGATGAATCATAATACATTGGTTGAATATCAATAATATGTTCTGCTTGGCTTCTCTTATCCATCACCCCTTTCAAAGATTCTGTTAATGTTTTTTCTATTTCATTTCTTTTTTCTATTTCCTTCTTTTCTTTTTCTTTTTCTCTCAATTCTAAATCTTCTTCAACTCTATTTTCAAACTCTTGAATAGAACTCGAAGTTTCCTTTAAGGTTTCCTTTAAGGTTTCATGACCCATACTCAATCACTACCATTTTAATTTGACAGAAATAACAAACTTTAATAACTAAACCCTCTTTATATTTTCTTGTTCTTTTACAATCTGGACACTTCCACTCTTTCATCCCCCAACCTCCTTAGCCAACCTCTTATCAACATCAAAAATATCTGAGAGATGTATTAACACCTCACCATAAACCTCGTCGGCAAAGACAATATATTCTTCTTTAATCTCTAAGGTCTTCCCATTATAGAATTTCTTAAAACCATCTAAACGAACATTAATAGAAATATGCACAGCAGTATCTTTTTCTTTAAAGAACTCAATCTTATCTCGTATCATTTCCTCTTTTCGTATCGTCATGTCTTATTTCAATATCTCTTTCTTTATATATTTGTCGTTGTCATTTTATAATTATAAAACCCTAGGAGTGAGGTCATCAGTAAAAATGAGGTATGACTTCGTGAGATAAAATGTTTAACTTTTACCTCCTTACTCCACCCTTTATTTTATAGTATCTGATAACCTCTTCTCCAAGGGAAAAAGAGGTGATGAATATTCTAAGAACAATTAGTATTTATATTTTTGGTTATTCGCAAAAGGTATCTTAGAAGTAAACTCACTCAACAATATATTCATCGTCGTCGGTTAAGACAAATAAAAAGCAATGTCTACCCAGCCATGTAAATCCAGCATTATAACCTTCTTGTTGGTATTTATAACACTCTTTCATTTCTTCTTCACAGCCTTTACAATCCATTATAATTTATCTTATAACTACACCAATTCCTAATTTACAATTCTTATATTCTGTCCAAGTTATTGAACTTATTGTGCACTCTAAATCTTTTGCTAAATATCCTTCCATGTTTACAATTCTATCTTCACCATCTAAGGTATTGTATATAGTTCCATTTTCTAATTCCATTATTCTTGACGATGGATGTGATGCTTTTGTTTCTAATTCAGCCCTACCAAATCTATCTATATAATCAACACCATCCTCAATAGTTCTAGAATTTGTTAAAATATTATCTGCAATAATTGTTGAGGTAATTATTCCAGTTGAATTATCTGTAAAGATTACTGGCTTACTCCCATCTAAGGATTCTCTTAATGCTTGGTTATTTAATCTTACTGTTTCCTCTAAACTGTTTCCCACTTCTTCTTTTGTAAATGGATAGTCCAAAACTATCTGTGTGACATTATAACAATTAAATTGAGTTCCATAACTTCCTTCAACTTCATCACATTGCTCATAAGTTTCTGTAACATTAATAGGTCTATCCAAATCAGTAACAGGATAAGTAGCTTTCTCAAAGTCATTTAAATCCTCGTGAGATTGGACATTTTTAATATAATCAACAGCTCTACCTCTTGCATCATCCCAGAAAGTAGTTCTTGTTATAACTCCTGTTGTAGAAATATTATTACTTAACCATAGCAATCCTGTTCCGCCTGTTGCGTTTGTTATTATAACAAGATTAGTTCCATCATATTCTATTGTTGCTTCTTTAGTTGATTCAAAAGCTACCCCATTATAGATTACTAAATCTTGAAATCTATCAACAACTACTGCAGGATTTCCAAGTGCATTTACTGTTCCATCTGATTGAGTATAAAACCTTATATCTGTTGGGGCATCATTTGTATTAGTTCCCCATGTTGCCGAAGCTGTTGCAGATATTTGTGCCCCCACTCTTAAAGCACTGTCTGTTCCCTTAAATTGACTTAAAAATATTTGATTTCCATTAAGTATAGAAGTATCTGCAAAAGTTGTTTTAAATGAAGGGGTTGTTGTGCTTCCTGTTGCCCCACTAATAATATAACCAGCATTTCCAAATTGATGCACCGAACCATCTCCTGGAATAACTCTCATAAAGTCTGCCACTCCATCTGCTTCTACTCCCCTTAAATCAATTAAGAATGAATCTCCATAAACATTATCTTGTTGGAAAATTGTAGAAGAAGTTGTTGGGTCGCCTATTACAACTTTACCACTAAAAGTTGAGCTTGAACCATTCATTGTTAAGGAATTTGAAATTCCCAATCCTGAACCCACGCTTAGAATTAAGCTGTTGTCATCTAATTGGAATTTGCTTAAATAATTTACTTGGTCTGAATATCCAAATAAAAAGTTTCCACCCGTATCCCATAAATACGCCCCATTGTTTAAACCGCCTCCATTTCTAAAAAATATTTGTTCTTGGTCTTTTCCCAATAAATAATTTGTTTCTGTTAGATTTGTGCTTAGGTTGTTTATGTTTATTATGTCATTTTGTTGTAAATCAGTATTAAAAAGATAGGAGATTCCTGAAACATTTAGGACATCTCTGACGGTTAGATTATTCTTTATATCTACACTTGCAGTTCCCCCTCCATCAGCAGAAAAAGAGAAAGTTCTATTGGAACCCCAAACTTCAAAATCAAAGTCTGCATTTGTTGCAGAAGTTAAATAAAAAGAATTTGAATCTTTAATTTCAATGGTGCTTAATCCACCATCCAAACTAAGACGATTAGAAAAAGAACCTGAACCAATTTTAGCACTTCCAGTTCCAATTAAAATATCTGAATTATTTGATAAATTCAAATCCTGATTCGCACCTTGATAGGGGACATAAATACCATTAAGCCAACTCTCCTGAAGATTTAGAGTTCCTCCACTGTTTGCAAATTGTGTAGAGTTAGCGTTGTCAAGAGAACCTAAATTAGTAACCCAGAACTCAGAAGAATTTACATTTGCTGTGTTGTTGTCAAATGCTGGTGGCGGTTCAGGAATCATATTAACTCCAGTGACTGTAGAGTTTCCTAGTTCTAATGAAGAAGCAAAACCTATCATAAATAATAAAGCTAAGGAGAGATATAACTTCTTCATTTAAAATCCTCCAATAGGATTAAACCAAATCTTTGTAGTAGTTGGTCCAGCCCTGCCAGTTCCAACAATAAAAAATCCCTTTGATTTTAATAATCTTTTAGTAGAACTTACATTGACATTCTTCACCACCACTTCTCTTTCTTGTGGACCACATACTGCCCTACTTGACCTTCTAAGTATATCTTTTACCTTTCCTTGTTTCATATCCCCTAATAAATCCATTCTACTTCTTAAAAGTTTTTTTAGCCTCCTTCATTGCATCGCTAAATTTAGCGTCTTTGTTTGAAGACTTCATTTTCTTCCAAGTAGCCATTAAATGTTTCATCCAATCTGTTTGTTTTTTTACCATTTTAATTATAAAAATAAATCCTCCTTTCAAAAAAATTTATTTTGTCCTTCTTTCTTTTTACCATCCTAGATTCCTGCCCCAATATCTGCAGTAGCTTTGATAAGAGTTGTTCCTGTTATATTTGTAATCCCTAGGCTTAGTATATCTTTTGTAGTAATCTTTTTATTTTTACTAATTACTCCAATGTTATGTCCTACTAATGCTGTCGCCTGTGTTGTAGGTATTAATCCCACTATATTACTAGTTGCCATCTTATCTTCCCATCCTCTCTAACAGTCCACTTCTTAGTGTTGGTGTCAGTGCTACTACAGCAATCGCTAGTGCGAAGAATACTGCAATCAGACTTGCCATTGCTCTTCCACCAGAACTATCAATATAACCATCCACTCCGTAAGTGTAAGTAACATTCATAGCTTGTGAAGAAGCATTACCAGAAACCCCTCGGTATTGAACTGTCTTAACTCCAGTGGTTGCTGAAACTCCTTCATCAATTACATAATCTACTGTTACTGTTTGTAGTTGTCCTGAAGAGTTAGTTACAACAGGTGTATCTAAAAGTTCCTGACCATCCATATCAACATTAGTTCCTGCAGCTACTGCTGTAACAGATGCATTAGTAACTGTCGCCTCGGCACTTCCAGTCCCAGCTTCTTGGGCTACTGTTTGAAACAATACTACTCCAACTAGGACAGTGATGAAAATTGTCATAATCATCCCCAAATTATCCATTTGTGCTTTTTTGTTCATTTCTTTATTCTCCCCTCCTGAATGTGATAGTTAATTAAATAGGAAGTTATTGTTTCCTATTTCTTGTTCTTTAAAGCCATGTTGTTTTACTGGCTCTTCTCTTTCTGGTCTTCTTAAATCTAATGTTGAACGCTTGAATTTTCTCAATACTTTCCTATTCTTAATCTTATGTTTTCCAATTCCTTTCATATCTTTTGAGATTTTCAGAGGTGTTTTCTTCTTTTTTATTTTCTTAATTGGTTTTACAACTTTTGTGATGGGCAACGGTTTATATTTTCCAATAGTCTTTACCATTTTATTTGAAGAACATCCCCTTTTGTTTCATTGGTTTCATTGAAAGAAGTTTGTTATTATTTTTGAGGACTGTAGTTTCTCCTGAAGCAATGCTACCTTTTCCACCAAACATAAACTTTCCTCCAAGAACTGTTGTAGTCATAGCCTCTTTTTGTCTATGTTTTCTAAATTCCTCCAGGTTTTTAGCAATCATTTTCTCCCTTTCTTCTTCGTGAAACCTTTCAAGTTCCCTTTCATTAGAAGACTTCTGTCTTTCTTCTAACTTCTGTTGGATTTGCATCTCCTCTTGTGCCTCTTTAAATCTTGCAGTCTTTGCAATATTCTTCTTCAGAAAGTCTGAAATTGCCATATCTATTCTATCCTTTTCATGTTTTTAAATGTTAATGTCTATTAATCTCTAGTCCAAGGAGCTTTAAAACTAAAGAAGATGCTTATACCTCCAAGTAATATTATTAATATGTAAAGTCCTGGCATATATGTTGAGAATATGACTGCGAACATTGCAAACATGACAAGTGCTGGTTCATTTCTCATTTTAAATCTTCCAGCCATAGCTGCTATTACAATAAATGCAATGAAAAGAAATAAATCCATCGTTCCTGCAAACACATTTATTACTAAACATTCTAAATTTAAAGGTTCAATAAAACCAGTGCAAGTTGAAGCTGCCATTAATTGACACCCCTCCACCAATCAACTAAAGAAGTTAAAAACATAAATGCTACAGGAACTATAATTGCAGTAACTACCCATGTAATCCATCTACAAGAAGAACCAACACCACAGGCGGCATTTGTAGTTGATATTATAGAAACCAAATCTCCAAGGAAGGCAGCCAAAGCTATGACTATAGGAATAATTAATAAATTTTCCACAGGTGATTTTGTTAAGAATCCTATATAAATTCCTGCAGTTGCTGCAGCAGCTAGAATTCCCAAGATAAGAACATAAGTTCCTCCTCCAATGATTCCTTGTGGGTCATTAGCAAGATTTAATACACCTAAAGTATATCCTACAGAAGTGTTAAGACCTGCTAAGAAGAATAGGATTTCTAATCCAATTATTATGAATATTATATTAGTTAGCTTCATCTTAACCCCCTCATCAATATTGAACCCATTATTAATGCTGCAAATATTGTTATGAAGTGTGGGACTCCGAATGGATTTAGGGTGGACATTAAGTTTAATCCAACATCTAAGAATAATATAACTGCAAAGATTAAAACAGACATTGCTGTTGGGCTAGTTAATCCAAATTTAAATGACATTATTCCTACAGAAATCATTAAGACCATAAAGATTAATAAAGCTACTGCAAAGTCATCCATTCCAAACATTCCTTCTCCAAGATATATTCTAAAATCAGAAACAGTCCTATTAATACTCCATTCAGTTCCTCCAGATGCAAGAACCACATAAAAATTAGAAGCATTCATATAGGTATTATTTATCTTCCACCAATATTGTAATTCTAAATTATCTTGCCCAGAAACATTATAAGTAAAATCAACACTTCCTCCATTAACGGTGGAACTATTTGTTGATAAAATATCTGTTGTATTACTTAAAACAATTCCAAATTCATCAACAGTATAAAATGATGAAGATAAATTCAATGAAAACAAATAATCAAAAGCATCATATAATGGGGAATTAAATAAAGGAGTAATATTAAATGCAATTCCTCTTGTTAAATCATTTGTTGTTGTTGAAGTATTTGTTCCAAGATTAATTGTATAACTTGTTTGGGTTGGTGCAAAACTTGAAGTTAGAGTTGTAAATCCAACTTTTTCAAAATTAAAGATATGAACAAAATCAGGGTCTAACCACATAGTTAATCCTCCAGAACTATCTGTAAAACCCTCTCCAACTAGTTGTTGTGAAGAACCAATAAGTCTTGTTGCATTAACAAACACCCCTCCAATAATTTGGTCTGCATTATTTACAACTTGGAAAGTTACAAATATCCCATCTACATCAGATAATAAATAAAGTGTAGTATTAGTTGTAGTATTTGTATAAGCTATAGCTATGGGGTCATAAACTCTTTGTTGATAACCAGGAGATTCATATTGAATTCTTGAATTTATATTAAGGGTTTCATTATTTGGATTAGCACATAAAGCATAACTAAAATGTGTAGTAGTATTTGTATAAATTAATTCCTTACTTGTATCTCCAGTCCCTAAGTAGTAAGTAAAATTAGAAGTAAGAATACTTGAGTTTAAGGTTGTTTCATTATTCTCATCAGCAAATGTAAAATTAACATAATTGTCTCCTAAGGTAGCATCACATATTCCTAATTCAAAATCTGTAAATGATTGTGTTGAAACATTTGTAGAAAAATTAACACTATTTACACTAAAGTCATAATGAAAATTAGCAGTTCCTGTAGTTGATGGAACATCAAGAGTTGCACTAATATTAAAGTTATCTCCATTAGTTGTTACAGTTCCTGTATGAGCTGTTCCATTATATATTACTAAAGGATTTGTTATCGTTGGAGAACCCACAGTGGTAAATTCTCCAATGAATAGTTCTGAAGAAGTTACTAAGGTGGTTGTATTAAAAGTAGTCTTATTCTTAATTATATTTGAATTAAGAGTTCTATTTACACTAAATCCTTCAGCACCATCAGAATCTCCAGCAGAACAACCCCAATTAAAAAATCCTGAAGGGATTGAAGTTAAATTAAATGTAGATTCATTTAAGGTTGAAGCAGTAGTGTTGGATTCATTTCTTTGGAAAGTTCCACTTAAATCATGCCACAAGGTTATGTTCGTTATAGTTGCAGAACTTCCTGTAGGAATCACTGCAGAACAATTAAAAAATCCTTCAGTTACTAATTCGTTTGCTCCAGGAGAATTTAATGTAATTCCTGTAGGAAAAGGGTAAGTAACAGCCGAACCACTATTATATAAATCTGATATTTCTGCATCAGTTAAAGCTCTTTTCCACATTCCTATTTCATCTATTCTTCCTTTCATAACTGAAGTTCCATCTGAATCCATACCTATTGAAATGGGTTGTTGTGCTAAATTAGTATTTGCAGGGGCTGTATTTGTTGTTTGAGTGTCTAAAGTTCCATTAATTATAAATGCTAAATCTGTGGAGTTCTTTCTTAATACTATATGATACCATCTATCTGATGTAATGGGATTTGAATTAAACACTCCAACCCCATTAAAATCATTAGCCCTTATTACATTAGTTGCTGCATTAAAGTTAATAAACCATCCAGCAAAAGTATCATCATCTCTATTAATTATATAAGATTGTGTTCCTGTAAGTGAAGTTTGATTTATCCAAAAAGAGATTGTAAACTCATCTCCTGTTTCATTAAAATTACTCTCTTGGTTATAAAGTGTAGTATTCCACCCTTGATGATTTGTTCCAGAGAAATTACTAGCATCCCCTATAATCCCTGGTTGAAATGTTGGTTGAGTTCCTGCATTTAATAAATTATAAATAGAAGTGTTTAGTTCTGAAGTCTGGTCTTCCATTTTCCAATAAGCAAAAAGGTTATCATTTAAAGTTCCACTCCAATCTGCCCATTCATTTAACCATTTTCCATTAGTTTTTATCTGCCAATCAACAGTTGCGATATTTCCTTTATCACCCTCTAGTCTCAATTCATAAGTTCCTGCAACTAAAACCTCTCCTATTTGATATGGAATCCAATTTCCTGCAGATTTAATATAAAAGTTATAACTTTCAATTTCTATTTCACTTCTTCGTCCATTCCACCCTTCCATCATAAATCTAACATCACTTACTAATTCTGTCGCTTCTGTAATTGTAATTGTTGTTTCTGCAGAACAATCATCATAACAATCATCTGTATTCTTGGTTAAATTTCCTAACCAAATATCCTTACCAAGTCCAAAGGTATTTTCAATCCTCAGTTCTGGGTATTGCTGTCCTGTATGTTCAATTACTCTCTTAGAATTATCAAAATCCAGAATACTTTTGGTTAGTCTAATCTCTATTGGTGCGATTACAAAACTAAGCATAAACAAAGACATACTAAATATCAAAAAGAACTTTAAAGTCGCTGAGAATGGCTTAGAATTGGTGTTTCCAATAACTTTCTTTTGTTTTTGTGTGTAATTCTTGTGTTTCATATTAAGAACCTCGCTGTTATATATCCACCTGCCGCAGAGAAGATTAAGATAATGAAATAAGGCACAACCATAT
>Ga0209986_10004352_pt1 | contig 12015 bp, 2 predicted proteins | sample BlataG_FD_183168 | JGI IMG/M metagenome (GOLD analysis project Ga0209986, IMG submission 183168) | Deep subsurface microbial communities from Black Sea to uncover new lineages of life (NeLLi) - Black_00105 metaG (SPAdes) (version 2) | ecosystem: Environmental > Aquatic > Marine > Oceanic >...
AGGAAAGGGAGTGCCTCTTGTTGATGTGTAAGGAGGAAGCCTCCAACGTGGCGAGCTGTCGGTCGGGCAGTCTTGACTGGGGGCGCTGAGCTCCAGTTTATTTAGTAAATTTTGCCGGAAATGCGCTGGAAAATATAGCATTGAGAGCATTGAGGTATCATTGAAGTTAGAAATCGTCACAGTTCAGGGCTCAGAGGTGTTTAAGACGGACAATCATTTCAACATTCTTCAAGCTTGAAGCGTGGCCCTGCTTAAAGACCCCATCGCAGAAGATTGGCCTTGTACAGAGTCACTTGTATTGGTATGAGGTACGTAAATTGGGGGTAAACGGATAATGGGTATCAGTGTTTATTTATTGCTAATATGGAGATGCAATGGCTACAGCACAGGAACCATGTCTTTTCTCATTGGGACATTCTAAACAGCTTAATACATGTTTAGATGTATGGTATATATGATAGATGCAATGTACATGTAAAATAAGCATAATAGTCCTGTAATATTGCACTCACAAGTAATAGCAGCTTTCAAAAAGGGAATAGCTATTCCCTTTGAAATTATAGTAGCTTTTAGAAAGCCCTAATACATACTCCGACAAGCCACCTTTTGCAAATAGCGGCTTTCCAATGTATGAAGACGCTTTTGCATTTTCCTCATGGTTAAGGGGCTTTCAGGAGGCCGCTCCACACCCGCTCCGAGTGTGGCCACTCCCTCTCTCAGTGCCTCACAGTAGGCCTCTCTTCCCAGTTGAACAGAGCTTGGGAAGAGAGGCCTCCTGTGAGTCGCCAAGAGAAAGAAAACCAATTCTGCCCATAAGGAGTACTATTGAGCCATATATGCAAATAATCTGAGGAAGCAAACCTCCAGGGAATTTCAATTTCAAGTTATCAATTTAAAAAAAAACTTTTCCAAGACATGGGGATCACAAAGTTTGTGATGTTTTGTGTTGCTTGCAAGAAGAAGAAGAATACTCTTAAGATTTTCGCGTAAATGATAATAAATTGTAAGTTACAGTAGAATAAGTGTGAATACAAATGAGCATTACCTCATGAGCAAGATAATCTGAGGGTCGAGGGTTCGAGCCCCTCGTTGGGTGGTTTAAAACAACCAAAACATTCCACACCGTTGTTGGTGCTTGGCCCGGCTAGCTCAGTTTAGGTAGAGCATCAGACTCTTAGCTTCTTTTTTTCCTGGACTAGATGCAGAGTTATTTCCGGCGATTCAATTGACTTTTTCACCCTGCTAAGTAAAACAGCCTTCAAATCAGTTGCAATCGGATCGCATATGAGGGCTATTTATGTGGTTATTCTCAATGTATATTGAGAATAGAAAGTTGAAGATTTGGAGACATGAAACCCACACAACACACTCTGTCTCCTGCTTGGGATGCGAGAAATTTAAGTATGTTGAGAATAGAATGTGGAAGATGTGGAGACATGAGACAGACCCACACAACGCACTCCTGCTCGGAGCCGACGGTGGAGTGAAATGCCTGCAAAGACAATAAAAACATGGATGCAAATCTATATTTCTTCGGATTCCCTGATTATAAAGTGATTGAAGCTTTTGACTTACAGGTTTAGTGGGAATTTTGTTACGTTAATTCGAAAGAACTGGATTATAAAAAAAGTCATGCATAGTAATATTGAGAAAAGGAGGAGAAGCCAGTCATCTCTGGCTGAACCCTTTGATAAGATTCAGCAGGCTTTATTGTCTATACACGGTCAATTAACTTTCAAAAAGCGACAGCAACTAGTCGAGCAGATCCAGTCGACGGTCAATGGCCAGCCGTCCACCGCCGCAGCCTCCCCTGTCTCGTTCATCTCCTCTCCTATTGCTCGGCTCAACCTTCTATTTCTAGCCCCTCATCTTATCCATCAACATCCTTTCTTATCCGTATCAATCCCAGATGATATTGAAGAATGTAGAGAAATTGCCAGAGCAGCATTGCGTTTGTACCTCCACTCCTCGCTCCCCGAGCTTGGCCTGGAGCTCCTCCTTCGCCTGGGGTCCTTCCCTCATGCTGCATCAGATACACACATTCAATGGTGTTTGAAACGCATCACTTACAGTATCAGTGATTCTAGTTGCTGCAATGCTGCTTTGAAATGGTATGATGAACTAGCAGCAATGACTGTCGTCCAAGCCCAGCTCTATTATCATGACAATGATGATGATGATGACGACGACGACATTGAAGTAGAACAGCATTCTACACCAAAAAGGAGGAGACAAAATAGTGAAGCTCATACAGATACAGTAGTAGATATAGCAGGCATCAAGCTCAGAAGCTCTGAAGGCACCATTCCTGCTCCCTCTTCCCACCCATCACCACAGACGTCAGTTTTTGTTTCCACACCAACAACTGAACGCAACCTCCAAAGACTGGCAATGGGCCTTTTGCTTAGTAACAATAACAACAAAACTCAAGCATCATCATCTTTAGGTTTATTAGTTTCTAGCTCAACTCCTGGTGCTGGGAAATCACGCCTGATCAAACATGCAGCCACTCTCTTGTCATCAGACTGCATCACCATCTACCTTGACGCAGCTGCTGATTCAAAGAGCTTGCTGGGTGCCTATGTATGTGGATCAAAACCTGGAGAATTTTCATGGACAGCTGGACCACTAACTAGAGCTGCTAGGAAAGGTTGCTGGGTTTTGATAGAGAACTTGGACCTGGCTCCACCCGAGGTGCTTGCATCACTGGCTCCGTTGTTGGAGAGAGGGGAGCTCAACATTGCAGCCAGGGGTGAGACTATCAAGGCAGCTCCTGGTTTTCAACTCATTGCTACTGTAGCTCAGAGTACGCAACCTATTACAGACTTGCTAGGATGCTTATTTCATCATGTAGAAGTAGAGTTACCTCCCAAGCATGAGCAGCTGGTGATACTACTACAGCTGTATCCAGAGCTGGGGGAAGGTCTGTTGGCTCAAAGTCTTGAAATGCCGACTATTGCTCGGGCAGCAAGGACAGGAAGATATTATGGATTACGAGATGTGCTAAAATGGTGCACTAGAATGAGACAACAGCAAGAAGAAAGAGGGGGGTTGCCGGACAGAGTGAGCCTTACGTTGGCTGATGTCCCCCTCCCCCTCCGAGAGGCAGCCTTTGTGCATGGTGTGGAATGCTTTGCTGCTGCTGACAAGATAATAGTGAGTGAATTTGCTTCATTATGGTGTGTTTTAGCTGAGACTGTAGATCAGTACTTGCATCTTGCCAAGCCTAACCTGAGAGTTGACGAAGGCGGCGGCGGAGAAGCCAGTAGTAGAGAGGGTATGAGCATTGTCATTGGGAGAGCTCGACTGCCGAGTGCCCACAAGAAGAAGAGGCATCTCTCTCTCTTTTCCTCAAACTCATCCTCTTCCAAGTTTGCAGCTACTGGACATGCAATGAGAAACATGGAACGTATTGCCACTGCTATATCTCATATAGAGCCAGTCTTACTTGTAGGTGAAACTGGTACAGGCAAGACCACCCTGGTGCAGCAAATTGCCAAGTGTGTTGGAGCAAAGCTGGTAGTCCTCAATCTTAGTCAGCAGACTGATTCGTCTGATTTACTTGGTGGTTTCAAGCCACTAGAAGCTGTAGAAGCAGTGTTTCCTCTGCTAAACAAGTTTGCTTCTCTAGTGAGGTCAACATGGTCCAAGGGTAAGAATGAAGAATATTTGGATCGCATCACCAGGCTGATACAAAAGCGAAAATGGCCAATGGTGATTAAAGCATTTAGAGGTGCTGTAGACAAGGGTAATGTCAGTAAAAGGACTACTACTAATAATGGTGACGGTCAAAAGGGTTGGGAGCAGTTTGGGAAGGAGCTGTCTGAGGTGGAGGCATCAATAACTGCTGCAGAAGGGGGCCTGGCGTTCACGTTTGTCGAGGGAGCTCTGGTCAAGGCCCTGAAGGAAGGCGCATGGCTACTGTTGGATGAAATAAATCTTGCTCCTCCAGAAGCATTAGAAAGAATAGCTGGGCTATTAGAAGATGCGGAAGGTAGCTTGGTCATCACGGAGAGGGGAGACGCAACTTCTGCCATTCGTCACCCAGGCTTCCGACTATTTGGAGCGATGAACCCTGCCACTGATGCCGGCAAGAAGGACCTCCCTGGCCCCTTTAGAAGCAGATTCACAGAGCTCTGGATTGCTGAACCTTATCAAAGGGAAGATTTGGCTGCTATTGTTTCCGGATATCTTACTCAAGCTTCTGCTCCAATAGAAGGCATTGTTGATTTTTACCTGGGTGCCAAGAAGGAGGCTGAAGTTTCACTCCAAGATGCAGCTGGGCATAAACCGGCATACAATCTTCGTACCTTGTGTCGTTCATTAGAATATGCAGCAATGACTTCTCCCATCTATGGACTGCAACGAGCTCTCTATGATGGGTTGTGTATGTCTTTTATAACTCAGCTAGAGCCTGCTGGAGGAGTAGTACTGGAAAGGATCATGAAGAATGCCCTCTTTGCTCAGATAGATTTGAAAAGATTGCTCAGCATTCATCCTACCCCACCAGGGCCACAGTTCACTTTGTTCGATCAATACTGGGTTGAAATAGGACCTGAGGAAGAGAAAACTGATAATCTCCAGGAAGGTGCTTTCATCCTAACGCCAACAGTGACAAATCATTTGAGAAACTTGGCGAGAGCAGTGCTGCTGAGAAAGTATCCCATCTTGCTGCAGGGACCAACTTCCAGTGGAAAGACTTCTCTGGTCGCCTACCTTGCCAAACAAACTAGACATAAATTTGTACGCATCAACAATCACGAGCAAACTGATCTGCAAGAGTACCTTGGCAGCTATGTCAGTGATACCCAGGGCCGACTAATGTTCAGAGAAGGGCTGCTGGTAAAAGCCGTTCGTCAGGGGCACTGGATTGTCCTGGATGAACTCAATCTTGCACCCACAGAAGTGCTGGAAGCTTTGAATAGGTTACTGGATGATAACAGAGAGTTGTATGTACCAGAGCTTCAAGAGACAATCAAGCCACATCCACATTTCATGCTCTTTGCCACCCAGAACCCTCCCGGCATCTACGCTGGTCGCAAAACGTTGAGCAGAGCCTTTCGGTCACGTTTTCTAGAATTGCATGTTGATGATATTCCCGAAGATGAACTGACTGTTATCTTAGAGAAACGCTGCAAAATTGCTCCTAGCTATGCAATCAAGCTTGTTACTGCCATGAAAGAACTGCAAAGACGACGAGCAACCAGCAACGTCTTTGCCGGTCGCCATGGCTTCATCACGCCGCGTGACCTCTTCAGGTGGGCTAATAGGGAGGCAGTTGGCTATCAACAGCTTGCTGAAGATGGATTTGCTGTTCTTGGTGAACGTCTTCGTACAGAAGATGAGCAAGAAGTCGTTAAAGAAGTGTTGGAGAAAGTGATGGCTGTAAAGCTCAATGTTGCGCATCTGTACAACCAGACAACGCCTTCAACTGCGCAGAACAACGTTAATAACAACATCAGCGAAGGTGATAGCAAGGTTGAAGATCTCATGCGCGGAGTTGTCTGGACAGCGTCTATGCGCAGGATGTACTGGCTCTTGGACAGATGCCTAACGTTTTCAGAACCAGCGCTTTTCGTAGGGGAAACAGGCACAGGCAAGACAACAGTTTGCCAAATAGCGACATTTGCAAGAGGGCAAAAACTGCGCATGATAAACTGCAACCAACACACAGAGGTCTCCGACTTCTTGGGAGGCTTCCGCCCCAACCGTCAGCGCAGCAAAGCAATTGCGACGTTAATGTCAACTATAAAAGAATACAATGCACATCCCATTGTTGTTGACAAGCTCGATGTTCCTGACCAACCAACAACTGCAGAGTTCATGTCAATGGTGGCTGTTGCGCGCCACACGCTGGAGCAAGCTGGCGAAGGCCACACAGATTTACATGATATAATTTTAACTATGAATGAAGCTTATGGCAAGGGTATGGCGCCTTTTGAATGGTGTGATGGTCCGCTTGTGCTTGCTATGAAGGAGGGAGACATCCTCCTTATTGATGAGCTCAACCTGGCAGATGATGCGGTGTTGGAACGCTTAAATAGTGTTTTAGAGCCTGGCCGCACTTTAACTCTCGCTGAAAAAGGTGGCGCAGATGCAGACATAATATTAGCGCATCCTAATTTCCGCATTGTCGCAACAATGAATCCTGGTGGCGACTTTGGCAAGAAGGAGCTGTCCCCCGCGTTGAGCAATAGGTTTACATCCATCTGGGTGCCTGCTATTGACGATATTGAAGAAGTGCGTGCTATCTTGGAACGTAGAATGAGTGCGGACATGCAACAGGCTATCGCGCCACGCATGTTGGAGTTCTGGGCCTTCTTCAAGCAGAAGATTGCATATGCTGCAAGACAAGTCTTGTCTGTGCGTGATCTGCTTGCTTGGGCGCAATTTATAGACGCAGTTGGACTTAAGACTGGTCTCCTAGCTGCTTATGTTCATGGAGCACACCTGGTGCTGTTGGATGGGATTGGCTTGGGCGTTGGGATATCTGCTGAAGCTGCAGTTCAATTGCGCCATAAGTGTCTTGATTTCCTTGATAAGCAGCTCTCAGATAGCGCAGTTGCTGCTGAACTGCGCGCCAATCCTGGAGGGGATGTGATGTTCACTGACGACACCTGGGGCATCTCTCCTTTTTACGTCGAGCGCAGGTCTTCCTGGATTCATACCAGCTTTGGTTTCAATGCGCCGACTACATCTAAGAACGCGCTGCGTGTGTTGAGAGCTCTTCAGGTAAGTATTGATTTTTTTACAGGCCGTCGTGGCGGAGAGTGTCCCAATGAAATGAAAACCTATTCACACAAACATTAATCTGATTTATTGTGATGCCTGCAAGGTATTCTGCAAGTTTGAGGGAATCCATACGCTCTTTGTTATCCGCTATGATATGTATTTGTCGGTCTTCCCCATTCATACTCTAACCCTTGCGCACCGTCCCTCCTCCCTTCACATCGCAGTTGCGCAAACCACTATTGCTTGAAGGAAGTCCAGGCGTTGGTAAAACAAGCCTTGTCTCTGCAATGGCAAAGGCTACTGGTAATGAATTGGTTCGTATTAATCTTAGTGAACAAACTGATATGATGGATCTGCTCGGTGCCGACCTTCCTGTGCATGGCGGTGCTCCAGGCCAATTTGCCTGGTCCGACGGGCCCTTGCTCCACGCCATCAAATCTGGGGCATGGGTGCTGCTAGATGAGCTCAATCTGGCCAATCAAACCATTTTAGAAGGATTGAATGCGATACTGGATCATCGTGCAGAAGTTTTCATACCAGAGCTTGGCACCTCCTTCCATTGCCCTCCTAACTTCCATGTCTTTGCTGCTCAGAATCCCGTCCAAGAAGGTGGTGGTCGCAAAGGCTTGCCAAAGTCTTTCCTAAATAGGTTTAGTCGTGTACATGTAGATCTCCTCCAGACTGATGATCTCTTGTTTGTGACTGAAGCTCTCTATCCTCAAATCCCAAGGAGCTGCCATGAGAACATGGTGGCCTTTGTTCAGAGGCTCCACTCTGACGTTCATGTTTCCCGTATCTTTGGCAACCTGGGAGGTCCCTGGGAATTCAACTTGAGAGACTTGTTGAGATGGTGTGAGCTATCTATTAGAGGTGATTGCTTGGCTGCTGTTCAAATTAACAATGAAAGTGAGGAGGAGAAATGGCATGCCAGCATTCTTCATTTTGTACCCATGCTGTTTGTCGAGAGGCTGAGGACAGCTGGTGACCGGGGTCATGCTTGGAAGTTACTCAAAGACATCTGGGGCAGCTCCACTTTAAATGCACTCCTATCTGCAGGGAAGGACAGCCTAGAGAGACAGAGCCGTGACGTGTTTGTTACACCCGACTCCCTTCAGGTTGGCTGGGCTCGGCTGTCAAGAAACAGATCATCTCAAGGCAACCACCACGATTCCTCTGGATTGGCCTTGCTCAATAGTCAGGCTCACATATTAGAATGGGTTGGAGAATGTATTACCATGCAATGGATGTGTTTACTAGTAGGTCCATCTGGTACTGGTAAGACTGCTCTGGTCAGAACCCTAGCATTGCTGTGTGGAGAGCCTCTCGTAGAGCTCTCCCTGAACAGCGGCACCGACACCTCCGACCTGCTGGGAGGGTTTGAGCAGGTAGATGTGACAAGGAAAATCGCGGAAGTGACAACTCAGGTTGATGGAATCTTTCATGCTGCTGCATCTAGTATAGTGCATAGTGGTAATGTCGATTGTTTGACGTCCCTGTCAAAGCTGTGGTGCGAGTGGAAGGATTTGACTCGGGCAGGGAGAGGGAAGAGGGACGTCGAGGATGAGGCTCTCCTCCTGCCTTCTGTCACTGCACTTCTCAAGCAACTTGACAGCTTGCTTTCCTTTTCTAGCATGGTAGTGGATGAAGACCAATCAGGCGAATCTGTTGCTGCACATGTGAATAAGCTTTTACAAGTTGCTATTTTACTGGAGGAAGAATTGTCTGGAGCAGATGGGACTTCCACCGCGGGAAGATTTGAGTGGGTGGATGGCACACTCACCAGAGCCATTGAGCATGGGCAGTGGGTGTTATTAGACAATGCCAACCTGTGCAATCCAACAGTACTGGACCGCCTGAACCCTCTTCTAGAACCAAATGGCACTTTGTTCCTCAATGAGTGTGGTATCGGGCCAGAAGGGCCCAGAATCTTAAAACCACACCCAAACTTCAAGCTGTTCCTAGCATTTGATCCCAGGCACGGAGAAGTTTCTAGAGCAATGAGAAACAGAGGCATAGAGCTGTACTTGCTCCCCAGCACAGCAGCTTCAAAAGAGATGGGACAAGCAGAGACAGAGATGGTGCTCAACCTTCAAGGCCTCCCAGGGTATCAATTGCCAGAGTGCTTGGCCAAGACGCACCAAGAAGTGGCGGGTCAGGCAATGCAGCGGCACAGCCGTCCTCCCTCTCTTAGAGAACTGCAGAGATGGGGAGATCTCCTTGTTGCTCTGAGACTACAAGGCTGGACTCTTCGACAAGCTCTCGTCACAGCATTTGAGCAGGTCTACTTACAATCAGAACGCTCACAAGATGCCAGGGAGATGGCAAGGCAATCCTTGGATCGCCATTGCTCTTCTTTGTTGTTATCATCACCACTGTCTTCCTCCTCCTCGCGATCCCTTCTCTCCAGGACGCTCTACAGGCCCGCCTCTTGGCCCATACCATTATCTGTATCATCTTTTGCGACAGATCCTATACTCTCCCAAGCTTTGAGAGACAGTGATGTAGTCTTGTATCATATAGCTAGGTTGCTACACCTTGATGATTACAATGCTACTACTGCTGATGCTGCTCTAGGAGGATTTGCAACGGCAATGGCCACGGGTCTTGATGACTCTGCGCCTCACCACCAACAAAAAGAAGAAGAAGAGCTGGTTGGTATGAAGATGCAAGCCTTGGTGGCAACAAGTATATTTGTAGAGCACACTGCATACTCAGATGACAAGCTCAGAGGAGAGTTCTTCTCAAAATTGTTGAATCATGTACATGCAACATTCGAAGCAGGAGCAGCAGCAGCCACCAACGGTGGTGGCTCTTCCCCCGCTCTTCAAACCCTGCGTGAATGCATTCGACTCCATGGAAAAAGAAAAGACATGTTTTTTATTGTTAGCGACAATACTGTCAGACTAGCTATGAAGGCTGTGCAGAATGCAGCACAAGCTCATGCAATCATGGCAGTGGCATACGACGAGACAGATGCCAGCATCGACCACAATGCCCCAACTCTCCTTCAAGTGTCCATTACTAGGCAAGAGAAGAAGGGCTCAGTAAGCTCTCCTCACACTTGTGTAGATTGGCTATGGCCCCTTTTATCTGCTATCCAAGCAGCAGAAATAAAATTGTTGTCTCACCAAGGAGAAGAAGAAGGTGTGATTCATTGTTTGGTAGCAGTGCAAGAATGGCGGTGGGCGATTCTCATACTGTGCCACATATCCAGCCATAAATCAGTCGGCGTAGCTCAGAATTTGGCTTCAAAGTATGAAAGACTGGTGTTCAGTTGGTCAAAGCTGAGAGAAGCTATCCGAAATTTGGGTATTATTTCAGTTCGAAATTCAAACTGGAGAGAGGAGAGGGATTTATTGACCCAGGCTGCATCTCAGCTGGATGCTGCCTTTGGCTTTGGCAGCGGCCCTCCCATTCCTCCTCTGCTGTGGCAACGGGGTTCACGTCCACTTGTAGCCAAGACTTTGGAACTCTTTTGCATTCAATCACAATTGCTGGCATTATGTGATGCATTTTCAGCTGTTGTTGATGGTGAAGGTTTCAAGATTGATCACAGGGGGCACCCCGCTTTGCTGTCGGCTGCAGGCATTCTCATCCCCTCCTTGAAGCACGCTGCTGATCACTGCATGCTCATCATCACGGAAGAAAATGACGATGATGATGATTCACGTGTTGATATATGTTTATCACCTCATCAGAAAAGGGTTGTAGCTGAAGCCATAGCTGCTTCATTGGCATCTGATTTAAGGCTAAAAATAGCTCTGCTCGAAGGGGCTTGCTTGCTGGGAGCTTCACTCTCTCTCGAAGTCTCCAACCAACGCACCAACAATAAGAACATTGCTGGTCTGTATCAACTAATTACCAAAGAGTTGAAGCGAACAGCTCTTCAAGTGGCTGAGCAAGCTATTGAGTTTGTCCAGGATCTGCCTACTGCTGCTGAAGACGAAGACATGGATGGTGTCGGCAGTGTCGGCGGTGGTGGCAGTCCTTCATTGGAGGTGCTTCCCACCAAGGTGCCACATGCAGATCTAAAATGGGGCGATACTGTACCAATAAATAGTAGTAGTGATAACGATAGTTGGATGAATGGGGTTCTCCCAAAGACTCTTCCAGCAGAGCTGATGATGTTTGCTTCTTGCCGTGACATGAATTTGGGGTTGCTGGGTTTACAAGATACGGGAATGAGCAGCAGGATCTTTTTAAAACTGGCGTCCTCATCATGTACTGGTTTATTACGGGCAGATTGTTGTGCTGCTGCTGACTTTAAAAGTATTAGTAAAGTTCAAGAAGATGGCGAACACAAAAGTACAGTAAAACATGTAGAGAGGCTTAGACGGTTGGCATCAGAGTGTATTGTGAGCGGGTGTCGAAGTACTGCAGAGGCGTCAGTGTACCTCCAGATGGCATGGTTACTAGGGGCTGGATTACAATTCCCTTTGAGCTTGGAAATGAATAGCAAAGACAACATCCAGATCTGCCTGGCTCTTATTCACGAAGGCTGGTTCCGTTGGCTTCAGAGCTGTCAAGCTGGAAACAGACCCTCTGATTGTCTCTCTCCCACTTTGACCTCCTTCCTCTCCAGTCCAGAGCATGCACAGCGTTGGCAACGATTTGCTGGACCAATGCGCCACCATCTAGCTACAAGATCAGTATTTGCTTTATCTATTGCTGGTAGTTCTGATGTACCTATTGCTGACAGGAGTGCGAAGGTTCTCCAGCTGAAGCTGGCTGCGAGAGAATTGAGAATGAGCGGGCAGACGACACCTGGCTCATCGCTGCTACTTGCAAGGCTGGAATGGACGTCGACTATCTATCTATTTGCTTCTACCTTGGAGCCTTATCTCCCTACAATCTCAAATGTTGACATGGCAGCACAATTAAAGGAAGGCTTGAAGTGGTTGGTCGAAGAAAGAGTGCTGCTGGTAATGACAGAGGGTGGTGATGATGAACTTTCAGAAACAGTCGTAGAAAGTCAGGCGAGCTTGCTCAGACTGGTATCTCAGACTCTGGAGGACAGCAATCATGATGTTCTTAGACATCTTGCACAGCCTGTCTTTGTTACCTGCTTGATGGTATTACTTCTCGATACCAAGGCATCATCAGACACAGGACCATATGGTCTATCTATCAGAGGAAAAGCAATGGCACTGCTTGGTCTTGCCAGACTCCACCTGCTCTCCCCACCTGCAGGCTCGGACCCAGCTGCTGAATACAGCCTCCTCCGACAGCATCTCCTGCAAGTGAAGGACGTGTATCTTGGCTCTGAGCTTCGTGTGAGAAGGC
>Ga0209986_10004353_pt1 | contig 12013 bp, 13 predicted proteins | sample BlataG_FD_183168 | JGI IMG/M metagenome (GOLD analysis project Ga0209986, IMG submission 183168) | Deep subsurface microbial communities from Black Sea to uncover new lineages of life (NeLLi) - Black_00105 metaG (SPAdes) (version 2) | ecosystem: Environmental > Aquatic > Marine > Oceanic >...
AGGTAGAAATAGCCTACCTCCGTGGAGTAAAGCCTGAAGGCAATAAGCAGGCGTTAAAGCTTATGGACACTATTTTTGAGGTTTGTGATGCTAACTGGCGTGGCGTAGGATTGGTGCCATTAAGCGGGCTTAAGCTCAAAGACAGATACCAGCGGTTTGATGCCGAAAGACACTTTGACATTGCCCCTGGACCTAGCAGTGAAGCTAAAGGGTGTATTTGTGGCAGTGTCTTGCGCGGGGTCAGCACACCTGTTGATTGTAAGCTCTTTCGCCGTAGCTGTACCCCTGAGCACCCGGTAGGTCCCTGTATGGTATCCTCCGAAGGCAGTTGTGCTACTTACTACCATTATGGAGATAGCTATGGGGGATAAAGTCTTATTGGCTCATGGCAGTGGCGGTAAGCTTAGCCATGATTTAATAGAAAAGAATTTTGTTCCTGTTTTTGGTAATCCGGTGCTGAATAAACTGGATGATTCGGCAGTGTTTGAGATAAGTGGGCAGCTAGCCTTTACCACTGATAGCTATACGGTTAACCCTATTTTCTTCCCTGGCGGGGATATAGGCAAGCTGGCAGTGAATGGTACAGTAAATGACCTGGCAATGATTGGCGCTATTCCTCTATACCTGAGTCTATCCTTCATCATTGAGGAGGGCTTTCCTATTGCTGAACTGGAAAAGATAGTAAAGTCTGTCAATCAGGCGGCTAATGCGGCTGGGGTAAAGATAGTTACCGGTGATACCAAGGTTGTAAATCAGGGTAGTGCTGATAAGCTGTTCATCAATACCTCCGGTGTCGGCATTGTTCCTCCAGGAGTGGATATCTCAGGGGCTAATGCTATAGTCGGAGACAAGGTCATCGTCAGTGGCAACCTGGGTGACCATGGTATAGCCGTATTAAGCCAGCGTGAAGGATTGAAATTCCAAGTGCCTACTGAGAGTGATTGTGCCCCACTCAATAAACTAGTAGCTGAGATGCTGGAAGCATCAGCTAACATTCACTGTTTGCGTGACCCAACCCGGGGAGGGCTAGCCACCACCCTCAATGAGTTTGCTAAGCAATCTCGGGTAGGGATTATGATAGAAGAGGAAAACATACCGATAAATAAGGCGGTGCTGGCTGCCTGTGAACTCCTTGGCTTTGACCCACTCTACGTGGCTAATGAGGGTAAACTGGTGGCAGTCGTTGCTCCCTCCGACGCCGATAAAGTCCTGGCTAGGATGAGGCAGAACCAGTATGGGACTGAGGCTGCCATTATCGGTGAAGTAGTAAGTGAGCACCCAGGTAAAGTGGTAATGAAGACCCGCCTGGGTTCATCTCGTATTGTAGATATGCCCGTTGGAGAACTATTACCACGAATATGCTAACCCGTTAAGCTGGAATAAGACTAGTTGCCCTTTTGGTTGGCTTGTCAATCAGGCAAGTTTGTGGTAATATCTGGCATGGTATGAAAGCAGAGGGAAAGAGACTATTAAGGGTAGCTAAGTAGCTTTTAGCAGTTACGGCTACCCTTATTTTTGGTCTCGAAGTGGGTTGTCCAGAAACTAATTACAGAGAGTGAGGTGATTCAATGGTAGTAACCCCATCCAAAGAAGCAGCCGATATTATCAAAGAGGAAGGTGGCGAAATCCTCAAATTATGCTATCAATGTGGTCTTTGTACTGCCGTCTGTCCATGGAACCGGGTAAAGAGTTTTACGATTCGTAAGTTGTTGCATCAGGCGCAATTGGGCTTGGTTGACTTTGAAGATGAGGATATGTGGACTTGTGTTGGCTGTAAAGCTTGTGTTCAGCGATGTCCCCGCGGTGTAGAGATAGTAGATATTTGGCGAGCTTTGCGGAGAGTCATCGTGGAAGTAGGTGTAGGCAAGATTCCTGACTCACTACGGCTTACAGCTAAAAACTTTGCCACGGTGGGTAATCCACTGGGAGAGCCACCAGAGAACCGTCCGGATTGGGCAAAGGGCCTCGGCATAAAGACATATACCAAAGGAACTGAGATATTATACTTCCCCTGCTGTATTCAAACATACGACCCATCTATCCGAAGGGTTGCTCGGGCTACAGCTAACATTCTGAAAAAGGCCAAAGTAGATTTTGGCATCTTGGGTGCTGAGCTATCCTGCTGTGGCGAGAGTATTCGCAAGTCAGGCAGCGAGAAAGTGTTCCAGAGTCTAGCCCAGAATAATATTAGCGTTTTTAATCAAGCTGGCGTGAAGAAGGTTCTTGTCACTTCTCCTCACTGCTATCACACTTTTAAAAACGAATACCCCGAGTTGGGCAGTAATTTTGAGGTAATTCACTTTTCTCAATATTTAGATGAGCTTATTGGACAGGGGAGGCTAAAGTTCACCAAGGGATTGAAGAAAAAGGTTACTTATCACGATTCCTGTTGTCTGGGACGCTATGGGGGTATATATGATGAGCCTCGGCGGATTCTGGAGAGCATCCCTGGCTTAGAGTTGGTTGAGATGGAGGAAACCCGTGAAAATTCCTTATGTTGTGGTGGTTGTGCCGGGAAGCTCTGGATGGAAACCAAAAAGGGAGAAAGATTTTCTGACATTAGGGTAGAGCAGGCGCTTGACACTGGAGCCAGTATATTGGCTGTTTTTTGTCCTTATTGCATGCTCAACTTTGAGGATAGCGTGTTGTCCACGGGTAAGAGTGATGTTATTGAAATTAGAGATATTGCCGAACTGGTTCAAGAGGCAATTTAACACATTTAAGGGGGGTAAATGGAAGATAAAGCTAGAATTGGGGTATATATCTGCCATTGCGGAAGCAATATCGCCGGGACAGTAGATACTAAGGAAGTAGCTGAGTTCGCCCAGGGACTGCCTTCGGTGGTAATAGCTAAGGATTATATGTACATGTGCTCAGACCCAGGGCAAAATATGATTAAGGAGGATATAAAGCAGCTCGGGCTTAATCGGGTGGTTGTTGCTTCCTGCTCGCCGATACTGCATGAGCACACCTTCCGCCAAGCTTGCCAGGATGCCGGACTAAACCCCTATCTCTTTGAGATGGCAAACATTCGCGAGCACTGCTCCTGGGTGACTGAAGACCAGGAGGCCGCTACTGAGAAAGCTAAAGCTTTAGTCAGTGCCGCGGTAAGGCGAGTCTTTTATCAAGAGCCGCTAGAGGTTAGGGAGGTTCCGGTCAATCCCAGTACTTTGATTGTAGGTGGAGGTATTGCCGGTATTCAGGCTGCCCTGGAGATAGCTAACGCCGGACATAAAGTTTATCTTGTGGAGAGAGAGCCCAGTATTGGTGGGCATATGGCACAGTTTGATAAGACGTTCCCTACATTGGACTGTGCTAGCTGTATCTTTACCCCGCTTTTAAGCGCGGTAGGGCAGCATCCCAATATTGAACTAATGACTTACAGCGAAGTAGAGGAGGTATCCGGCTATATCGGCAATTTCAAGGCTAAAATCAGAAAGAAGGCGAGGTATGTTGATGAAGATAAGTGTACTGGCTGTGGCACCTGCATGGAAAAGTGCCCGTGGAAAGCAGCTAGTGAGTTTGATGAAGGCTTGACCCAGAGGAAGGCTATCTATACCCCCTTCGCCCAAGCCGTGCCCAATGTCCCGGTGATAGACACCGAGCACTGCGCTTACTTCTTGAAGGGTACCTGCCGGGCCTGCGAGAAGTTCTGCGAAGTAAAGGCTATCGATTTTGAGCAGCAAGATGAAGAAGTTGAGGTTGAAGTTGGCGCCGTCATTGTGGCTACCGGCTACGATTCCTTTGACCCGTCGGTTATCTCTCATTATGGCTATGGGCGCTATGATAATGTTGTTACTGCCCTTCAGTTTGAGCGGATGTGTAATGCATCTGGTCCTACACAGGGCAAAATTCTGCTCAAGGATGGCTCAGAACCCAGGAGCGTAGCCATTATTCACTGCGTCGGCAGCCGTGATAAGAACTATCATGAGTATTGCTCTCGGGTCTGTTGCATGTATTCTCTCAAGTATTCTCACCTGATAAGGGAAAAGGTTGAGGATGCTGAAATCTACCAGTTCTATATAGACATGCGCTGCTTTGGTAAGGGGTATGAGGAATTCTATGAGCGTCTCTCAGAGGAAGGGGTTATTTTCATACGAGGTAAGGTAGGGGAAGTTACCAACCGTGCCCTAACCGAGGAGGAGCAAGGGAAACTGGTGGTCGTAGCTGAGGACTCGTTAATGAGCGCCATTATACGGGTGCCAGTAGACATGGTTATCCTGTCTACAGCTTTAGAGGCTCGCTCTGATGCCGAAGCTGTTGCTCGGCTATTTAATATTAGCCGCAGTGCCGATGGTTTCTTCTTGGAGAGGCATCCCAAGCTCGCCCCAGTGGCTACTACCACTGAGGGGGTATTCGTGGTTGGCTGCTGCCAGGGTCCTAAAGATATACCTGATACTGTGGCTCAAGCTTCAGCCGCCGCAGCTAGGGTTTTGGCGGTGATTAGCAAGGGGGAGGTAGAGATTGAAGCGGCGACTGCAGCTATTGATGAGGAGCTTTGCTCCGGCTGCAAGATCTGCAATCTTCTTTGTCCCTATAGCGCCATCTCCTTTGATGAAGAAAAGGAGGTCTCGCGAGTCAATGAAGCCCTGTGTAAGGGCTGTGGTGTGTGCGTAGCCGCTTGCCCCAGCGGTGCCATAACTGGTAAGCACTTTACCACTGAGCAAATTATGGCTGAAATTGAGGGGGTGTTGGTATGAGCTTTGAACCAAAGATTGTTGCCTTTTTGTGTAACTGGTGTTCCTATCGCGGTGCTGACCTAGCCGGAACTTCAAGGATGAAATCTGCGCCTAACGTTAGGCCGATAAGGGTTATGTGTAGTGGTCGAGTCGAGCCGGCTTTTGTCCTGAAGGCGTTTGAAGCCGGTGCCGATGGTGTTTTGGTTCTTGGTTGTCACCCTGGAGACTGCCACTATTCTGAGGGGAATTATAAGACAATTCGGCGTATCGCTCTGCTGAAGAATTTGCTGTCTCAACTGGGGATTGAAGACGAGCGGCTACGCTTAGAGTGGGTATCGGCATCAGAAGGCGGGCGCTTTGTTTCCATAACCTATGAGATGACCGAGCAAGTAAGAAAACTGGGACCATTTCCCCGTAGGAATGGAGGGAGTAATGGCTAAGTTAAAGGTAGCTCTGTACTGGGCAGCTAGTTGTGGTGGTTGTGAGATTGCTCAGCTTCAGATTGGCGACAAGCTCCTCAAGCTGGCTGAAGCCGCCGATATCGTCTTTTGGCCAGTCGCTATAGATGTCAAGTATAAAGATGTTGAGGCCATGCCTGATAAGAGCATAGATGCCTGTCTGTTCAACGGTGCTATTAGAAATTCAGAGCAGGAACACATGGCCAAGATGCTTCGAGAAAAATCCAAGATAATGATTGCCTATGGCTCCTGCGCCTATGAAGGCTGCATCCCCGGGCTGGCTAACCTGTTCAATCGGCAGATGATTTTTGACCGAGCTTACATTGAGACAGAGTCAACCGACAACAAAGACAAAATTCTTCCCCAGACAAGTTGCCAGGTACCTGAGGGTGAACTTACCCTCCCCGAGTTCTATGATACTGTCAAAACTCTTCGCCAGACAGTGGATGTAGACTATGTTGTTCCCGGTTGCCCTCCGGAAGAAAAGACAACCTGGCTGGCTTTGGAAGCCCTGATTGAAGGCAAACTGCCGCCCAAGGGAACGGTGATAAGCCATAGTGCTAAATCGGTATGTGATGAGTGTCCCCGAAAGCGGGATGTCAAAAAGATCAAGAAAATTTACCGAAACTATGAGATTATCCCCGAACCAGAAATATGCCTTTTGGAGCAGGGTCTTCTCTGTGCTGGTATTGCTACCCGGGGTGGCTGTGGTGCCCCCTGTCCCCAGGCTAATATGCCGTGCACCGGCTGCTACGGACCAGTAGAGGGCGTTATTGACCAAGGAGCCCACTTCCTGAGTGCTCTGGCTTCAGTGATTGACTCCAATGACCCTGAAGAAATAAAGAGAATCGTTGATGATATTCCCGATCCGGCAGGTAGTTTTTATCGCTACAGTCTGCCTGATTCACTATTGAGAGGGGCGAGAATAAAATGAGAAGGATAACCATAGATCCCATCACCCGACTGGAGGGGCACGGCAAAATAGAGATTTTCCTAGACGATGCTGGCGAGGTAGCCAACACCTACTTCCAAGTCCCGGAACTGAGGGGCTTTGAGAAGTTTAGTGAGGGGCGGCCGGCTGAGGAGCTGCCCCAGATAACTCAGAGAATATGTGGCGTCTGCCCTGAAGCCCACCACATGGCATCAACCAAAGCCCTGGATAACCTGTTCCACATTGACCCCCCAAGTCCAGCCAAGAAACTGCGCGAGCTTCTCTACAGTGCCTTCTATGTTACCGACCATACCACCCATTTCTATATTCTCGGCGGTCCCGACTTCGTCATGGGTCCGGATGCACCGGTAGCTGAGCGCAATATCTTGGGGGTTATTGCCAAAGTGGGGCTGGAATTGGGTGGAGCCGTAATTAAGACCCGCATGCAAAATCACCACATTATCCATGTGCTTGGTGGTAGAGCTGTGCACCCTGTCTTTGGTTTGCCCGGCGGTGTCAGTAAAGGGCTCAATGAAGAGGAAATAAAAGAGGTTCAACAAATAGCCAGGGATTCGGTGGAATTTGGTAAGCTGTCGCTGAAAGTGTTTGATGATATCGTCCTCAAGAACAAAGAATACGTGGACATGATTGTCAGTGACGCTTACACCCACCGCACTTATTATATGGGTCTGGTTGACGAAAATAACCAGGTCAACTTCTATGATGGCAAGGTTAGGGTGGTTGACCCGGATGGCAAGGAGTTTGCCAAGTATGCCCCCAAGGAATATCTTGACCATGTTGCCGAACATGTGGAGCCGTGGAGCTATGCCAAATTCCCCTTCCTCAAGAATGTCGGCTGGAAGGGGTTTGTCGATGGCAAGGACAGTGGTGTTTTCCGGGTAGCTCCCTTGGCCCGACTCAATGCTGCTGATGGCATGGCTACCCCGCTAGCCCAGGAAGCCTATGAGAAGATGTATTCCACCCTCGGTGGCAAACCAGTCCATCACACCCTGGCCATGCACTGGGCTCGCCTTATCGAGCTCCTCTACGCTGCCGAAAGATTATTGGAGCTCAGCCAAGACCCTGAAATCACCAGCACCAATATTCGCACCATCCCCACCGCAGTCCCTGATGAAGGTATCGGTATCGTCGAAGCCCCCCGGGGAACTTTAACCCATCACTATGTTACCGATGAAAGGGGAGTGATTAAGAAAGCCAACCTTATAGTGGCTACCGTCAATAATGCGGCGGCAGTTAACATGTCCATCAACAAGGCAGCTAAGGCACTAATCAAGCCGGGCAAAGAAATAACTGAAGGGCTGCTTAATCGGATTGAAATGGCATGGCGCCCCTATGACCTCTGCCTTGCCTGCGCTACCCATAACCTTCCTGGACACCCGCTGCTACCGATAGAGGTTTATGATAGTAAGGGAAAACTGATTAAGAGGTTTTCCTGAACACTGATATAGGTTTCTGGCTTGAGCCTTTTAAAAGCCCACATTTCATCGGAGGTTGGATTGAAAACCCTTGTCTTAGGACTAGGAAACCCGATTCTCACCGATGATAGCGTGGGCTTTCGTGTTATTCAGGGGCTTAGAGCCAAGTTTAGCCGTCCCAACTTAACCTTGATGGAAAGTAGTGCCTCGGGTTTAACTCTCCTTGACTTGATTGCCGGCTATGATAAGGTCATTTTTATCGACGCCATTCAGAACGAGGGTGGGCAGGCGGGAAAGATGTACCGATTAAATACTGAAAATCTTAGCGGTACTTGTCATCTTGCTTCTTCCCATGGTATAAATTTGGCTACCGCTCTCGAGTTGGGCAAAAGATTGGAAATAGCCTTACCCCAGCAAATAATCATTTTTGCTATTGAAGTGGTGGATGTAAACACTTTTAGCGAAAGATGTACCCCTGAAGTGGAGAAAGCCATCCCACTGGCAGTGAGTATGGTGGCTGAGGAACTGAGTGGTGGCTGAGCATGCACTATATTGGTGTAGATATAGTAGAGATAGCTCGCATAGAAAGGGCTATAGTCGGCAAGGGGGAAGGTTTTCTTCGCCGAATATTTACTGAGCCGGAACTCAAGTTATGCCTCAACAAGCCTTCATCCTTAGCCGCCCGTTTTGCTGGCAAGGAAGCAGTAATAAAAGCCCTCGGCACCCAGACCAAGGGTATCAGCTGGAGACAGATTGAGATACTAGCTGACCCTAATGGCAAGCCGGTGGTTCAACTATATGGTGAAGCCCAAAATCAGGCTGATAGCTTGGGCTTAGATAAGTTCGCTATCAGCCTTTCTCACTCAAAGGAATATGCTATCGCCTTCGTAATTGGTGAAACAAAGTGAGACTGAAGCTTTTTGACCTTAGACGGGCGAGGTGATAGAATTTAATAAGATTAGTTAGGTGGCTGAGGAAGGCGAAAGATGTCAGGGCATTCCAAGTGGTCTTCAATTAAGCATCAGAAGGGGGTGGCTGATGCCAGGCGGGGTCAACTTTTTACCAAGTTGACCCGGGATATTATTATGGCAGTGCGCCAGGGGGGTAGCAACTCCGAGGCGAATTTCCTTCTGCGGCTGGCGATACAGAGGGCTCGCGATAACAATATGCCCATGGATAATATAGAGCGGGCTATTAAGCGGGGTAGTGGTACAACGGAAGGAGCTAACCTGGTAGAGATGACCCTTGAGGGTTATGGACCGGGTGGGGCGGCTATCTTGGTGAAAGCTCTAAGTGATAACCGCAATCGAGCCTTACAAGAGGTTCGCAATGTATTTTCACGCAGCGGCGGTAGCCTGGGGGAGAGCGGCTGTGTGGCCTGGCTTTTTGACTTAAAAGGATTGATTTCGGTAGAGACCAATGATTTGGATGCCGAGGAATTGGTCCTTCAGGCTATTGATGCCGGCGCTGAGGATGTCAAGGTGGAGAATAACTGTGTGGAGATTTATACCAGGCCTGAGGAACTTGAGGCAGTCAGGGCAGCGCTGGAGCAGCAGAATGTACGTGTCGCCTCGGCTGAGCTGTCTATGATACCCAAGACCACGGTTGAGCTGGAGGAAAAGATAGCCCTGCAAACACTGAGGCTGCTGGATAAGCTAGAGGAACTGGATGAAGTCCAGCAGGTATCGAGCAATGCTGACTTTCCCGACGCTATACTGGAGAAGTATCAGTTGCGAGTTTAAGGTTGATTACTATATCAACCCACCCCTTTTGTCCCCCGATAAACGACCAAGCAGTAAAAGCTTGAGTTTGGTAGAGAGTTGAGAGTTTTAGGTATTGACCCAGGCACAATAACTATGGGCTACGGGGTGATAGAAAGCCGGGATGATGAGATAGCCCTGGTTGATTACGGTGTGTTAAGAAATCCAGAGCGCTCCCCAATTGGGGAGCGCTTGAGTTATTTGTACAGCAAGCTTTTGGAAGTCATCACTGGCTGCCAGCCTGATGCGGTAGCTGTAGAGCAACCCTTCATGGCGAAAAATGCGAGGTCAGCACTGGCAGTAGGTAGAGCTCAGGCGGTGGCTATCCTGGCGGCGGCTAACAGAGGAATCCCAACCTACGAATATACCCCGACCCAGGTAAAACAGAGGGTGGCCAATTACGGAGCCGGCTCCAAGGAGCAGGTTCAGGAGATGGTCAGGCTCCAGCTTGGGTTATCTCAGGTTCCTCAGCCAAACGATGCTGCTGATGCCCTAGCCGTGGCTATCTGCCATGTGCGGGAGATGCACCTGAGCAGCCTGCTGGCTGACCAATAGTGAGAAAAGGAAATGATAGCTAGTCTTCACGGCAGAGTAGAGTCGCTGGGTAGTGACTGGGCGATTATTGATGTTGGTGGCATCGGTTTTCAGGTATATATGCCGACCTCCACCCTGAGCACGCTGGGTACTATCGGTGAGGAGGTCCAGCTATATACTCACCTCCATCTCAGGGAGGATAACGCCACCCTCTACGGCTTTGGCTCGGCCGATGAGCTGAGGCTTTTTCAAACCCTGCTTGGTGTGTCAGGCTTGGGGCCTAGACTGGCACTGGCCATGCTTTCGGCGATGAGTGTGGAGAAGCTTACCATGGCCATTGTCACCGGCAGCGTTGACCTGCTGACCGTAGTTCCGGGAATAGGTAAGAAGGTGGCTAACCGGATTATCCTTGAGCTTAAAGAAAAAATAGGTGCCGGCTGGGTAACCACCCCCGGGGTTCAGCTCGCCGAGGAAAACACCGATGTCTTAGCCGCCCTCACCACCCTGGGCTATTCCGTCTCCGAAGCCAGCCGAGCCGTAGCCAGTCTACCCCCATCCCCAGACCTCAGCCTTGAGGAAAAGATTAAACTGGCGCTACAGTATTTCGCCAGCAAGTAGAAGGAGGGTAGTGTGGAGATTCCCTTATACGTAGTAATCTTTGTCTTACTTATGGTAATTCTGGTGTTAATTTTCCGACCGAGGAAGGTACAGGTGCCGGCGATAGAAGAGCTGGAGAGCAAACTCAGATTTGCCTTAGCTTCAGCAGCCTCGGTCAAGGAGATTCAGGATACCCTGGAAAGTCTACCTCACGAAGTTTTGGAATCGATAACCCGCAGTCTGGGCAAGAGGACAGGGAAGCTGAACGAGCTTCTGGCTACTTTTGAGTTGACCCAATATGACCGGCTCTTCTATCTGGGCGAACCCATCGACTTTGTCGGCATTAAATACGGTGAAAGTGTTGACTTTATTGAGGTAAAAACGGGCAAGGCAGGCTTGTCCCCGGCGGAAAAGGAACTAAAAGACCTTATTGACTGCAAAATGGTCAATTATGTGCCTCTGTCTGTGCAGAGGATAGGTATAGCTGAGCACATTGGCACCGAGGAAATCGAGCCCCAATCTGAGCCTTGAGGAAGGGATTAAACTGGTGCTACAGGAGTTTGGGGGGAAGTGATGGGTGCTCAGAGTGCCAAACCCGTTGGATATTGGTTTTGCCCACTATTTTGCTTTGATAGTAGGCGTGAGATTATTGAATTAATGGAAGATATAAAAATACAAAAGGTTGAGCATTTACCAACCCCAATAAGAGACTTCCTGCGTTCAGAGGGAAGGGAGTTTCTAAGAATGGGGCTTTTTGGAGTTGCCCACTGGGTGATATGGTTGCCACACAGCGAAAAACTAGGGCCAATAACTTCCACGCCTGTTCATTTTCCTCAAGATAAGGTAGAAGACATATTCATTAATCTAACGACCGCTCTTAGGCTTTGTCACGAAGGGATGGTAACCCCAGGAGAGATATGGTTTGTTAGTCCACCGCCCTATGAGCTGGGTGTAATTGCATATAGCTTTGAAAGTTATATATCAAGGAGATATGAGATTTCGGCCATTGAACCTTATGTGCTGAGCGAGTCAGATGTGTCTATGACGAAAGGTCTAGTAGAACAAATTAGCAAGTGGCGTAAAAGCGATGCTGCCATAGATATTGCCATACGGCGATTTAACTTATCTTACTCCGGTGAACTTGAAGACAGACTGATTGATCAGATGATTGCCTTTGAGTCTTTATATATAGGAGACGATAAAGAACTTGGATATAAGCTAGCTTTACGAACCACCATTCTACTAGAGAAGGATAAAGACAAAAGAAGAGCTATTTTTAGTGATATGAAAACAGCATATGACCTCAGAGGCAAGGTTGTGCATGGTACCAAGCAGGCAGAATTGTCTAAACTTGAAGAGATTATTCCCAAAACCGAAGAGTACCTGCGCCAATCTATTCGGAAATTTCTCGCATTATCACTTACAAGATACTCGTTAGAAAAGCTCAAAAAAGGCAAAAACAAGAGGCTTGCAAACCTTGACGAAAATATTTTGAGTAACGGCATACTTCTAGCCCCAAATCGCCCCAGCGAAGAGTGATTTTTATGCCATCCTTTAAAATATTTTCTGATTTTGGGATGACCGGTGACCAGCCCCAGGCGGTGGATGGGCTGGTGGA
>Ga0209986_10004354_pt1 | contig 12013 bp, 13 predicted proteins | sample BlataG_FD_183168 | JGI IMG/M metagenome (GOLD analysis project Ga0209986, IMG submission 183168) | Deep subsurface microbial communities from Black Sea to uncover new lineages of life (NeLLi) - Black_00105 metaG (SPAdes) (version 2) | ecosystem: Environmental > Aquatic > Marine > Oceanic >...
TATTCTGTATCCTTTAAAAATTATTTTTAGTTATTTTGTAGTTATTTTTTATATATCTTTCTGAAACCATCCGTTTTCCAATCCCTCTTCCTTAAAAGCCTGTAATGCTTCCCTATATTCTTCCTTATCTATGCTTCGGGATAAAGGAGGAAATTGGCCAGCCTGGTAAGCCGGAAAATATTGAGCCATCAAACTTATATAGGTATGAGGAGAAATCTCCCGGGCAATAAAGCGCATAATCTTTCTGGTATCACTTAAACCCTCAGGTAAAACTAAATGACGAACTATCAATCCTGAGCGAGCTACTCCGATTTTATCTGCCACCAAATCCCCCACCTGTCGGTACATCTCCTTTAATGCCTTCTTCATTATTTCAAAATAATTTGGGGCAGACGAATATTTCCTGGCTACCTCGTTATCAGCATATCTGGCATCAGGAAGATATATATCCACAACTCCATCAAGTAATTTCAAAGTATTTACAGAATCATAACCACTGGTGTTATAAACTATGGGAATATGTAAACCCATTTTAATAGCCGATTTAAGACTCTTTAATATTTGAGGTACAAAATGAGTTGGGGTAACCAAATTAATATTATGACATTTCCTTTTCTGTAAAGAAAGCATAATTTTAGCTAATTCTGATAAATTAACTTTATCGCCATTTCCTAACTGGCTTATGGGATAATTCTGACAATAAACACACTTTAAATTACAATTGGTAAAAAATATGGTACCTGAACCAAAGTTACCTGAGAGGGGCGGTTCTTCTCCGAAGTGAGCATTATAACTGGAGACTATCACCTCTTCATCTGAACGGCAAAATCCTTGCTCTCCTTCTAAGCGTTTCACCCCGCATTTACGAGGGCATACTTCACATGGCGAGAGTAATTTATAAGCCTTCTCAATCCGTCTATCAAATTCTTCTTCTTTTATATTTAAATATCTCGGATATTTTAATTTGCCTATCAATTTGTTATTTTTTCACCTAAAGATAATTTAATACCTCTTTTAAGGAATCTAATTGTAAATAATTTTCTGATAGAGGCTCTTCATCCTCAAATTTCCAGCTTAAGTAAGGAATTAAGATACAATTTAGTTCTAATTTTAAACCAGGATTCAGATCTGAACGAACACTATTGCCTACAATCCAAGTCTCCTTCTTATTTAAATTATGTTCTTTTAAAATATTTTGATATTCCTCGACATTTTTATGTTTTAAGACGTAAATTTCCGAAAAATATTTTTTTAAACCGCTTAATTGTACTTTTTCTTCCTGTACTTGGGGGTCTCCAAGAGTAGCTAAAATCAAAAAATACTTTTTACTCAAAGTATCCAATACAAAATACACGCCTTCAATCAATTCGGGAACCTGTCTAAAAACCTGCCAACCTATGTCTTCAATTTTCTTTTTTAAAACCGGATTATTTTTTTCGCCATTTATTTTACAAAAATATTCATAAGTTTTTCCCAAACTAAGAGGATATCTTTCTTTCACAAAACCATACTCTTTTATATAGTTAATATCAACTTCATCAAGCTTAATTAAAGACTCTTCGCTGTTAAAACCTAATTCTTGCATAAGCGATGAAAATTCATCACGAGCACGATTATATAACTTGGAAGTCTTAACCAAGGTATCATCTAAATCAAAGATAATAGTCTTAATTTTTATCCTCTCCTTTTGCATAAATTCTTTATAATTATAACTATAATGATGCGCTTTAGCAAACCCTAAATTAGTATCGAGTATTGAGTGAAGAGAAAGAACTCGAGAAAAAAGAAGATAGGAAAACAAAAGTAATAAATATTTTTTCTCCCTTTCTTGCTGCACCACTAAAGTTTACACTAACATTAACTTGTATCTCGTATCTAGTGAATCTATCTCGCAAAGATAATAGAAACCAAGAGTCAGAATAAACTCGTATCTCGTATAGAGTAAAGAGAAAGAAAAGTACCAGAGAAATAGAAAATAATAAAAATCTTTTATAAAGTTATGAAAAATGTGTTATAATATTTTTTGTTAAGCAAAATAAATCACTGATTAATTAATTGCTTTAAACTAAAAACATACTATTGAAATATTTAGAGAAGTAAAAGTAAAAGAATTTGTTTAAAAATATCTATAGTTGGAAAGAAGGCAAAGATGGAAAAAAATAATAAAGAGATGAAAGATTTAAAGAAGAAAGATATTAAAAAAGGGAAAAAATCTATGACTAGAGAACTATTGGAAACAGTAATCAGTGCCGGGGTAATTGCCTTTATAATCATTACCTTTATCGGGCAAGTCACTGTAGTGAGGGGGGCTTCTATGGAGCCCACTCTTCACGATAATGAAAGACTTGTTGCCAATAAGATTAGTTATCGTTTCGAAACACCTGAAAGAGGTGAAATAATAATCTTTAAACCCCCTTTAGAAATAAAACGAAATTATATTAAAAGAATAATTGGAGTTCCAGGAGATAAAATTGAAATCTCTAATGGAGAAATTTATCTTAACGACGAAAAATTAGAAGAGTCTTATGTAAAAAATAGATCGTATGAGAATATTCCTCCTACAATAGTACCTGATAATTCTTTTTTTGTCTTAGGAGACAATAGACCCAATAGTAGTGATAGCAGATATTGGGGTTTTGTACCCCGAAAGAATGTGGTGGGTAGAGCCTGGGTAGTTTTCTGGCCCTTGAATAGAATCAGAATACCGTAAAACATTGGTCAATTCACCAATTAAATTAGTTGTTAGTGAATAGTAATTCGTATCGCGTATTGCGTATAGAGTATCGAGTGAAAAAAATAAGATTCAGATGTAGGGGCACAATTCATTGTGCCCTTCCTATTTTATTGTCTTTTTTTGCCCTGTTAAGTGAGCATCTACTGAGCGGGTTTCCTGTGGGCGTATAGCAATACGCTCCTACTTTATACTTGATTAGTCTTTTAGTATAAGAGGTAGGGGCCGGATTTATCCGACCCGAGTGTTCTGGTGTTTTTTGCGGGCTCGATGAATCGAGCCCCTACATTATTAAAACTAAAAGCGAAAAGTCATAATTCAAAACTCAAAACTTTTTTCTGTATTGCTTTAAATTGTTTTATTTCTCATTCTATTTCTTTTTTTCACTATATACTCAATACTCGATACTATATACTGATTCTATTTATAGGTTTCGATAAATTTTTCAATCGAACGGTCGTAAGTTCTTTCTACTTCGGAAGGGAATAGACATCCGGGAAGCTCACCCATATTCCAATGATAAGTAATACACTCACAGCATTTACCTTTTCTACTGCAGGGTTCATAAGTACAGGCGCAATTACTCTTGTTTTTTTCGATATTACATTCCATTACTTCTCCTCCATATTCTTTTATTTAAATTATGCCTAATAAGCTATTTTAAAATACTAAATCATTTTAAGTTCTTTTTAATAAATCAATTATAATTTAAAAAATATTTCAGTTCAACCCTTTTATTAAAAACAAAGTAAGTTCATCTATTTTTTGAATTACCCTATAGATTATTATATAATTAAAAAGGAATAAAAAAATAATTTTACCGAATTTAAAATAAAAGGAGTAATGAAAATGAATTTAAGCAAAAAATTTATATTTTTAGGGTTAATTTTAATTTTTATTATCACCAGTTTGGTTATGTTTTCTTTTGCCAGTGAAGAAAAAGATTATATTAACCAAGCTTTAAAATTAATTGACGAAGAAAAATATAATGAAGCAGTAGTAGAATTAGAAGAAGCTCTAATGGTAGTTAGAAGTAAAGCCAATTTAGAATTTGTTAATATAACATTTACTGATGAAGAGGCCTGGGGATTTGGTATGTATAACTCCAGAAAAGATGCCACTTTTGCTCAAGGCGAAACTTTCCTTATGTATGGTGAAGCAAAAAATTATACCATTAAAGAAATTAAAAAAGATCTTTACGAAATATACATTAAAGAAGATATGTATATCTTAGATAAAAATAACAATGTCTTATTCAAACAAGAAAACTTTCTTGACTACCATATAACTTCACATTCTAAAAATTTCGACCTGTTTATTACCAATACACTCACTCAAACTTCTCCCTTCCCTGTAGGTGATTATAAATTTCTGTTAGTCTTAAAGGATGTCTTTTCTGGAAAGATCACTGAAGTGACTATTGATTTTACTGTTGTAGAGTAAATTCCATAGATAAGCAGGCAGTAGAATACAGTAATTAGTAATGTGTAATAAGTAACTCGGGGCGTATGCAATACGCCCCTACTTTTTTAGCTTCATCTTTTCTATACGCTAAACGCTATACGCTATACGCTAATTTTATTTCTTTATAGGAATCAGGCATAAAAATTTTAGAGTTTCAGAACCGGTATTTTTAAACTGATGCCTTTCTTCGGGAGCCACGTACACTACTGTCCCACTTTTAATCTCGAATTCTTTTTCCCCATCAGTAGATACTCCTTCACCTTCTAAAATAAATACTTCATGTTCCCAATTATGAGTATGTAAAGGACTATACCCTCCCGGACCAACCTCAAACAACCTCATAGCAAAGTTCGGAGCCTTATCTTTATCAGAAATAAGCCACCTTACTTTAACATCTTTGACATCTTCAAAATCTACCGCTTCAGCTTTTACTTCTTTATAATCTACTATTTTCATTTTCTTCTCCTTCTTTTTGTATTTTAAAATTTATTTCTTCTTAAATAAATTAATTTAAAACATTTTTAACCATAGGATAAAAATTTTCTTCTTTTTCAATTATTGGGATGTTTTGTTTTCGTGCTTCCTCTTTTTGAATATCAGTTGCGTAGCTCCAGCCAGCTAAAAGAACTTTTACTCCTAAAGGTCTGGTTTGAATTAAATGGCTTACCTGATCATCTACAAAATATATTTCTTCAAACTCGACATTATATAATTTTACAATCTGATTCATCTGCTCGGATTTGTCTTCTCCAAATCTCTTATCTAAAATATCCTCCGGTTTAATGGTAAAACCAAAATATTCAGGGGTAAAAGACTTGGCAATTGCTTTTCTTCTATTAGAGGTAGCAATCACAATTTTAGTACCTTCTTCTAATAATTTTTTTATCCCCTCTATTACTTTGGGATAGGGTGGCTCTAAATTAAACCAGGCTCTATAATTTATATTTTGCAGTCTTTCTCGTTCTTTATAAAATTCTTTTTCATAGGCTTCAAAATCAAACTTTACTGTCTTTCTATAATTGTCAAATTCTTCTTGATTTTTAACAAATTTATTTTCTTCTATTAATTTCTGGATCAAACCATAATCGGTTGCTCCCCGAATATAAGGTCTTAGAGTTCGGTAATATTTTATCTCTTCCTGATACTGCTTTTTAGTCTCTTCCCAATTTTCGAAAGTAAAAAGTTCTCCTCCAAAATATTTCTTTTTCCCACGACCACAAAGTCTTAAATAGGCATTATGCCCTATAAAAAGTGAATCTAAAACACTATCTACAATTACTCCATCAAAATCTAAAGCTAATATTTTCAATTTTTTGCTCCTCTTGTACTAGTTAACTGCTATTTTTTTAGAACTAAAGATAGTCTTCACGCAAAGGGTACCAAGTATCAAACGCCTTTGTAATTTGGTTTGATGATATAGCTTTATGTTCAACATTAGGTGGAATCACTACACCTTCTCCCACTTTTAAAGTTTTAGTCTCTCCTTTGATGGTCATCTTTAATGAGCCTACTGTAACCACAGTAATCTGTTCGTGAGGGTGTTTATGTTCTGGGACAATAGAATTGGGAGCAAATTCAAAAAAGGTAATCATTGAATTTTTATTTGCCACCGATCTCAGGGTTATACCCTTCATAACTTCTTTTGCTTTTAATTCGTTAACTTTAAAAAAATTTATTTTTTCCATTATTGTTTTTCTTCCTTGTATTTATAAATATTTTTTATTAATAATCAGTAATTTTTTGTAAAATTTGAATTGAAATTAAATCCTTTATTTTAAAACTTCCCCCAGGGCTTCCCGGTGAGATTGAAAGGCTAAAGGAGGAATTTGGTTTACTGCAAAAAACTCAGCTTCCTCCGCATCATCACCGGCGCAAAGTTTTCCTCCTAAAATTTCAACTTCATATATTATAGTAATTAAATAACCGTGAATTTCACTATTATTAGGATAAACTCCTATCAACTTCTTCGATTTTCCTTTTAACCCGGTCTCTTCGGTCAATTCCCTCAAAGCCGCTTCTATAGGGCTTTCCTCTATCTCCATAAACCCACTTGGTAAAGCCCATTCACCTTTACAAGGCTCTATTTTCCTTTTGATTAATAATATTTTGCCTTCATTATCTCTGGCGATCACTGCCACTACCGGAGTAGGATTTTCATAATATATCTTACCGCACCTCAAGCAATACAATCTTTCTCTTCCTTCCAACATCTTTCTGACTAATTTATAACCACAATAGGGACAAAATTTTATGGATAAATTACTTTTCACTTATCTTCACCCCCTGCTCTTTGTGTAATAAGCCCTCCTGGGCAAAACTGGTATAATTATCCTCTCCTAAAATTATATGATCCAGTACTCTCACTCCAATTATATTACAGGCCTCCACCAAACGATCAGTAATATCTAAATCATTTTTACTGGGATTCGATTCTCCACTGGGATGGTTATGTAAAAATATAACCGAGGCGGCAGATTCTTTAATTATCTCTTTTAATACCTCGCGGGGATGGACTATGCTTTCTGTTAAACTGCCTACCGAAATATCAATATCTCTAATAATCTTATTCTTTACATCTAATAATATTGCTTTAAATTTTTCCTTTTTTAAATCTCTCATGCATGGTTCATAATAATTTACTAAATCAGCAGCATTATGGATTTTCTTTTTAGGCAAATTGGTCTCTCTTAAAAGCCTTTTCCCTATCTCCAAAGCTGCCTTTATTTGAGCAAATTTAGCCAGACCTATCCCTTTAACAGAACTCATCTCTGGATAGCTTAAAGAATCTAATTTCCTTAAACTCTTTGTTTCTGATAATAAATCTTTCGCTACTTCCACTGAGGTTTTTCCCTGGTAACCTTTAACCAATATTATTCCTAATAATTCCGCATCTGTCAAGCAATCTACACCATGCTTAACCAACCTCTCTCTTGGTCTTTCCTCATCTGGCCAATCCTTTACTGTATAACTTTTCTTCTCCATCTCTTACTCCTTTTCTATAAAGGGAAACAAAAGTGCCTGGCACCTTTGTTTCCCTTTATGACAACTTTTGTGCCAGGCACTTTTGTTTCCCTTTTATTCGATTTAAACGATATTGCAATTTTTCTCTTAAAAAAATATTTTCTTCAGTGTTCAGGGCTTCTTCTATTACCGTCTCTGCTTTTTGATAATCCTTCAAATAATGTTCGTAATATTTGGCTAACTCTTCGTAAGGATAATAGATATACTCTCGACTTCTTTCTATTATCTCTTTCCATATTTCTTCTGCCTCTTCCCATTTTCCCTGTCTCTTATAAGCAAAAGAACTCAATCTTAATATCTCTAAAATCTCTTCCTCTGCTAAATTGTGTTTTAAAGCTTCAGTATAATAGTGGGTGCTCTGTCCGTATTTCTTCTCCTCATCAAACATTTTACCTATACTGAAAATATCCATCCCGTATTCGGTATTACTCAAAGGGTCTTCTACCAGAGAACACATCCTGCTGACCAGGGCTACCAGAGAAAGGATATCCTGTAAATTATGTTCGAAGACTTGCTTTATTGCCCGAGCATCTTTGGTCCGTAAATATCTAAAGTAAATCTCCGGGATAAGATACCCCGGCACATCATCATCCCTGATAACTTTCAGTATCTCTCTTTCTACTGTAGATAAGGAACAACTCTCCAGCCTTCTCTTCCACAGGCGGCGGGCGGGGTAAAGAAGGTCGAAATGGTAAGGATCTTTTAAACTCATCTTCATCCCGGACATAATATAACGGCTTTCCATCAAAGGAAGGTCAAAAGTCTTGCCATTATAAGTAACTACTGCCTTAAAATTAGCGAGCAGATCATTTAGTGCTGATAACAGGGCTCGTTCTTCATTATAATCCCGCATAAAATATTGTCGGACACAAAATTGGTCTCCTTCAAAATATCCTACTCCCACAAGAAAGACATAAGTCCCTGCTCCTCCGGCCAATCCGGTAGTTTCGGTATCCAAAAAGACGGTCTTATTAATATCTATTTCCTTTAATCTGTCATCCCTGGCTAAACTGCAAATAGTTTTGGCGGAAGATTGAAAAATTTGAAAAAGTTCAACCTCCCCGCACCTATAATCCTGAGGGAAATAATTTTCCCGGATAAAACTTTCCCCAAAAGGAGTGGATATAAATTTTCCTGATACTACTTCTTCTATCTTTACTTCTGCTTCTACGGTCTTTAAACTTTTCTCTTTTTGTGACTGGTTGATTTTATTTATACTCTTTTTTAATTGGGTAATCTTTTCCAGTCGACTCTTTAGGTCCATAATCAGCTCAAAGCCTCCCTTAAAATTAAAAGAGCACTTTCCTTGCCCTTTATACCCACTTCGTCAATAGGTCCCACACAGGAGGGACAGCCTTTTTCACATCCGCAGCCAAGAATTAATTCCTGAGCTGCCTGCAGTAAAGGCCGGCGCAGTTCAAACATCTTCTCACTAAATCCTACTCCCCCGGGATAATTATCATAAATATAAATAGTAGGCTTGCTGGTAAAGGGGGAACGCACTTCCGAAACCGCCCTGACATCCTGAGGATCACACATAACATATAAAGGAACAACATTAATAAGGACATTGGATAGAGCTAAAAGTCCGCTGCTGAAATTAAAAGATGTGCCTTCACTTTCCTGGTGCTTTAAAAGTTCACTAATATCCTTGGTCAAAGCAAGCCAATAAGCGGTGGTGTGCATCTCTTCCGGAGGTAAAGATATTTCCCCAAAACCAATATTTTCGTGAGTATAAAATTTTATCTTTTTATAACAGGTAGAAACGGTAGTAATGGCCACTTCCCCGTAAGCATGTTCCATATTTGATTCTTCACCCTTCTCAAATATATCTAAAACCTTGATATTAATTTCGGTCTGGGCATCGGTGTAATAATTAACTTTAACTCTCTCTGCATAGGCTTTTTGATTCTGATAATCCAACCTGTGAATAGCATATTGTTCACCTTCATGAAGATAAATAGCCCCTTCATAAATAAGGGTGGGTACACTGGCCTTATCTACTTCCCCGATAACTTGTTCCTGTTGTTCAGTAATATCGATAATTACAAAATTATCTACCGAGGCACTACGCAAACTTATCTCCTCAGTGGGATAGACTTCGCTCATCCAATACCATTTCTTTTCCACACAATGAAGTACGCCTTCCTTCTCTAAATACTCCAGAACATCCCGAAGTTTTTTAGTTCCAAAATCTTCTCCTTCTTCGAAGGGCAATTCAAAAGAAGCACACCTGATGTGACTGACCAAAATACTCAAATTATCCGGGTCAATAACTGCACTCTCCGGTGATTCCCCGAAGAAATAATCAGGATGATTTATTACAAACTGGTCTAAGGGATTGCTGGAGGCAACTAAGATAGCTATCGAACTATTGGATCGGCGCCCAGCCCTTCCGGCCTGCTGCCAGGTACTGGAGATAGTTCCGGGATATCCCGCCATAAAACAGGCGTCAAGCTGGCCAATATCTATGCCCAGCTCCAGGGCATTGGTACTTACCACTCCTTTTATCTCCCCATCTTTTAAACCCTTTTCTATTTCACGCCTTAGGTTAGGTAAATAACCTCCCCTATAACCTCTAACCATATCCTTGGACCTTCCCGTTTTGGCTAAAAAATCTTTTAAATAACTGGTTAGGACTTCGGTAGTCAGACGGCTCCGCGCAAAGATTATGGTCTGAATATCATAATTTAAAAAATAAGCGACAAAACGGGCAACTTCTTTAATTAAACTTTTCCTGATTCCCAATTCTTTATTAATTACCGGAGGATTATAAAATAAAAAGTGTTTCTCCCCTTGCGGGGCGCCATTATTATCGACTAAAACAAATTCTTCTCCTACCATCTTCTGAGAAAGCTCCCGGGGATTAGCAATAGTCGCCGAACAGCAGATAAATTGAGGGCTCGAACCATAAAATCGACAGATTCTCTTCAATCTCCTGATTACATTGGCCAGATGGCTTCCGAATACCCCCCGATAAATATGAATCTCATCAATTACCACGTATTTCAAATTTCCAAAAAAATCCATCCATTTGGTATGATGAGGCAATATCCCTAAATGCAGCATATCCGGATTAGTTACCACAATATGCCCTTTCTTGCGGATAGCCTGCCGAGCTGAAGACGGGGTATCTCCATCATAAGTATAAGTTTTAATTCCCTCATCTAAGGCCGATACTAATTGATACAATTCAGTCAATTGGTCTTGAGATAAAGCTTTAGTGGGAAACAGATAAAGTGCCCGGCTATTTTCATCCTTTAAGATAGAATCCAATACCGGCAGATTATAACAGAGAGTCTTTCCGGAGGCTGTAGGTGTGACTATTACTACATTCTTCTTGTTTTTTATAGATTCTAAAGCAGAAGCCTGATGAGAATAAAGTTTACCGATACCTTTCTCTTTTAAAATCCCTACCAGTTTATCCTCTATCCACTCCGGAAACTCCTCATAAATTCCAGATTTATTCGAAATATGCCTCCAGGTAGTAAAACAGGAGCTTATCTTATTATATTTTTTTAATTCATTTAAGATTCTTTCTACCGGCATTTATTTGAACCCTCAACTTTGATACAGGGGACGGTTCTCTGTATTCAGAGAACCGTCCCCTGTATCAAATTAATTCAAAATTAAACTCTTTACTAAATTAATATTTTTTAGATCATCTTTTTCGTCATGCTTGGGAGTCTCCAGAATAAAAGGCAGGTTCTTTAGATATCTATGATTCACTAACAACTTAAAACCTTCCAATCCTATATATCCCTTACCAATATGCATATGTCTATCTTTTCGCGAACCCAAAGGAAATTTTGAATCATTAAGGTGTATCACCTTTAACCGCTCTAAGCCTAAATTTTTGTCCAGCTCTTCTAAGGTCTGTTCCACCCCTTCCTTATTCGAAAGGTCATACCCTGCTGCAAAGGCATGACAGGTATCAAAACATATTCCTATCCTCTTTCTATCTTTTGCCCCTTCTACCATCCTCTTTAACTGGTAAAAAGTATAACCTAAATGTGTACCTGAGCCAGCAGTATCTTCCAATAATATCATCGTCTTTAAATTTAAATATGCACTTTTCTCTAAAATAATATTAAGGGCTCTGATTATCCTCTGAATTCCGTATTCTTCTCCTGCTCCGGTATGGGCCCCCGGATGGGTAATTAGGTAGGGTTCAGCCAGCAAAATGTCGGCTCTTTTCATCTCTTCTAAAAAAGCATTAATCGATTTGAAGTAAAGTTCATCTGAGGGAGAAGCCAAATTAACGAGATAAGAGGTGTGAATAAATACAGGGTTAATATTAGAATTTTTTAAATTCTCTCTAAAACTTTCTACTTCGTCCTCTTTTAATATTTTCTCTCGCCAGGTAGATGCATTCTTAGAGAATATCTGCATAGTACTACATCTTAATTCCTCTGCTCTAATGACCGAATTATCTACACCTCCAGCGATAGAAACATGGCATCCAATCTTCAATCTCTGTTTCCTCTTTTCTTTTTCGGTTATTTAATTTTTATTATAAAAATTAGAGATTATTGAGAAGTTTTATTGACTTCTCTACTTTTATAAGTATAACATATTACTATAATCTAATTAAATAATTATTGCCCTTATACTCTACTCACTTAAAAAATTTCAAACCAGGACAAAAATTTTTTGGCTTAAGGAATAGGGGAAAGAAATGTATAAACAAATCCTTAAAGAATTAAAAGAACATATGCCTTTTACTGCTTTCGGAGCTGCTACCGGAATAATTATGATAATATTTTTTCAAAAACTACCTTCCAAATTTTCCTATAA
>Ga0209986_10004355_pt1 | contig 12012 bp, 13 predicted proteins | sample BlataG_FD_183168 | JGI IMG/M metagenome (GOLD analysis project Ga0209986, IMG submission 183168) | Deep subsurface microbial communities from Black Sea to uncover new lineages of life (NeLLi) - Black_00105 metaG (SPAdes) (version 2) | ecosystem: Environmental > Aquatic > Marine > Oceanic >...
TATATTGCCACTCTTATAAAGGTGATGGAAAGCATGTGCTGCGTTTCTTCATCTTTTCCCATCGTATTCAGAGATTTATACTACTGTAAATGCTTTGGAAAGGTCTTTCTGGCCAAGAGTGAAATCCATACCAGGAATAGCATTATGGGCACCTCAGTTAGCACGCCCACTACTGTAGCAAGGGCTGCGCCGGAGCCTACTCCAAAGAGAGTCGTGGCGACGGCGATGGCGACTTCGAAGTGGTTGCTGCCGGCGATGATGGCAGCCGGTATGGCGTCAGCATATCTGAGTTTCATAATACGGGCGGCCAGGTAGGTTACGCCAAAGACCACCAGGATATTGACAAGAATAGCCACGGTTATCATGCCCACTATGGCTGGCAACTCGACGATGATGTGACCCTGGTAGGTGAACAGGACAACCAACGTGATGAGCAGGGCGATTATCGACACCTTCCCCAGATTGGGCCCCAGTCTGCTTTCAAACCATTCCAGCCCCTTCTTCTGTATCGTCCACCTGCGGGTGAGATAACCGGCTATCAAGGGGGTTACGATGTAGATGGCCACAGAAAGGGCGATGGTATCCCAGGGAACGCGAATGCCCGAAATGCCCAGCAGCAGGACGGCCAGAGGAGCATAGAGCACGACCATGCTAAGCGAGTTAATGGCAGTCATCACCAGTGTATGCCCCATATTGCCCCTGGCCAGATAGCTCCAGACCAGCACCATGGCAGTGCACGGGGCAACGCCGAGCAGTATTGTTCCGGCCCGGTATTGTTCCACCTGTCCGGGGGTCAGGAACCGGCCGAAAATGACACTCAGGAATAGCCAGGCGAATAAGGCCATGGTGAAGGGCTTTATTGCCCAGTTGGCAAACAGGGTGAGGCCGATCGGCTTGGGCGACCGGACTGCTTTTCTGATCTCCTCCCAGCTTATCTGGACCATGATGGGGTAGATCATGGCAAAAAGCAGTATGGCGATCGGTACAGAAATGCCCGCCACCTCGAGCCTGGCCAGTATGTCTGAAAGTTGCGGAAACACCCGTCCTAGCAAGATTCCAACAGCTATACATAGCACTACCCACAAGGTCAGGAACCTCCCCCAGATACCGAGTTTTCGTTCCCTTTCAGGCATTCCTATTCTCTCCTATGGTTCCGGTGTTGTTCCGACAGCCTTGAACAGAAGGTGAATTCTCCCAGGGCAAGTCCTGATAGTATTATTTCCTGTCCTTAATCCAACCTTTGATTTCCTCGCCCTTGGGAATCCTGCCCTCGGAGACCTTGACGCCATCGATGATAACGGCGGGCGTTAAGAGGACTCCTTTCGTAGTGATGGCCACTATGTCGCTTACCTCTGTTACCTCCACCGCATCTTCAAGCCCTAGCTCTTTGACCACCTTTCGCACATTCTCCAGGGTGGCGCGGCACCTGGCACAACCCGGCCCGCAGATCTCAATCTTCACATTGCACCTCCTTACAGTTCATTAGTCTGTTCAATTCTGCTCTAGTGGTAGAGAGCTTCATATGACTTCGTCATCATTGTTGACTACAATGGTCAACTTCGCATAGTATAGCTAGGAATGCCGACCCCGTCAAGTTTTCAAAATCATCCGATCTGAGATATGATTCACTCTTTGGACTCAGATTTATACAGGCTATCGCGAAGATCGTTCACCTCCAAGTTCTGTAGTGCGACCCTTTAGGGTCGTGCAGCACGAGGCTACAGCCGCGTACTACATTCTTAAACATCCTCACTTATTTGGGTCTCAGTGGTTCGGTCCATACGCCCTGACATACCGTGCTTCGGCAAATCTATCCTTGCGGTAACTTCACTCCAAACATGAACCTGCCTCTATCTTAAGAGCCCGAAGATGAATCCAGTTATCGTTGCCATAACCACGGTGAGACCTGCGTAGACAAGGGTTTTCCTGGTCCCCATGACGCGCCGCAGCACCAGGATGCTGGGCAGGCTCAGTGCCGGCCCGGCGAGAAGAAGGGCCAGGGCAGGCCCCGTCCCCATGCCGGCATCCATGAATGTCCTGAGGATTGGCACTTCAGTCAGGGTGGCGAAGTAGAAGAGCATGCCGGTAAACGAAGCGATGAAGTTAGAGGGCAGACTGTTTCCACCTACAATGCGGACCACCCATTCACTGGGCAGCACAACCCCGATCATTCCCGCGACGAAGATCCCACCCAGCAGCCAGGGCACGACGAGTTTGAAGAAGGACCAGGTTGACCTGAGCCACTCCGAGATGTCCTCGTGCGTGAGCCAGCGTCGCAGGAGCACAAGAAGCGCCACGATGAAAAGCCCGGCCAAAGAGCACGCCACCCAGTTTGACGCAACCTCTATTCCTGTGATGAGCCTCCAGGTCTCTATGTTCTTCTCGGGGAGAATCCTGATGCCCCAGGCCAGTGAGACAAGAATTCCTATGAGGCTGAGCAGGAGGATTGCCGACTGCCACCCCTTGATGCTGCCGGCACAGGTAGCGATGCTGAAGTCCTTATCTGCCTGTTCCCTTTCCTCTCTATAGAAGATTCTGGCCATGACGAGTCCAATCACGACGGCAAAGACAATGGCCCCTACTGCCCGGGCGACTCCAATGTCGAAGCCCAAAACCCTCGCTGTCCAGACAATGGCGAGCACGTTTATGGCGGGGCCCGAATAGAGGAAGGCGATTGCGGGACCAAGGCCTGCCCCCACACGGTAGATCCCGGCAAAAAGCGGGAGAACGGTACAGGAACACACGCTGAGCACGGTGCCCGACACGGAGGCTACGCCGTATGAAAGCCATCTATTGGCCCCGTGGCCGAAGTACTTCAGGATGGCTCCCTGTGAAAGGAAGGTGCTTATGCCCCCGGCGATGAAGAAGGCAGGAACCAGGCAGGTCATGAAATGAGCAAGCAAATACTCGGCTAGCTCAGCCAGGCCGCCCCGAAGAAGTCCGGTAACGACGTCCATCTTGAATTCTCAATCCATGTCGGGCATTGAGTTACTTACATACCGCCCTCGGTCCCACTCGCGTGGCGTGGCTTAACCTCTCCCTGTCCTGCAAAATAACCTCCTCGTTAACGAGGGCACCCCGCAGCAGTTCATTAATGGCGGTAGCATAGTCGTTCATCTCTAGTTCACTGACGGAGTAAACTATCCACAGCCCGTCCCTCTTGGATTTGACGAAGCCGGCATTCTCAAGTATGCTCAGGTTGCGCGATGCGCGAGACTGCGAGATGTTCAGCGCCTGCATGATCTCACAAACGCAGCACTCTCTTTTCAGGAGCACCTTCAGGATTCTAATCCTCGTCTCGTCCGATAAGGCCCTGAACAGCTTTACGAGATCTCTCATCGCCGATCAATGAACGGGTTTATGCTTATATGTGGATATCCGCATATATTATGGAGGCAGGAATTCTGATTGTCAAGAGGGCCCGAGAATGCTCATGCGTTCTGCATAGAGGGACCGTCACAGCGAGTTTGCCCCGAATGGAGCGATATTGGTCATGTAGCCGGAGTGACCTTTATCTCATCTCCGGCTATGGCACCCAGGAAATCGGAGGCGCTTCCGCCTCTCAGCGATACCTCGAGGTAACCACTGCTGCCCGCGATAGTCATGACGCCGTCCTTTTGGGCGTAGTAGCTGTTGATACCCTGGATGCAGTATCCGGCTACCTCAACCACGACATCCTTTCCGGGCAAATCACAGCTTCTAATGTTGGTAATCAAGTTGCCGAAGCGGTCAACATGTAAGACCTGGCCCACCAGTGTGCCCTCTGCATCAAGTATCGGCTTCGGTAGGGGGAGGACATGCAGGGAGTTGACTTTCTCTCCGAACTCATAAAGCGAAATGCCCAGAGAGAGGCCTGCCGCCACCGGGGCAAAAACATCTCTTCCATGGAAGGTAGGGCTGACCGGATGCCGCCAGAAGCGAGGGTCGGTAATGGCCACGATTTCCACTCCTGCCTTGAATACTATCTCTTTGAGATCACTGCTCTGTCGAGCCTGTGAGCGACCTTCAATGGGAGACAGTTCGTCAATTACATAGCTGAGAACGCCGTTATCCGGGGCAACAAAGAAGGCCGAAGGCGTTTTCAGTATTACTCCCCGGCGCTCACTACCTACACCGGGATCAACAACAGCCATATGAATCGTTTGCTTGGGAAAGTACCGATAAGCAACACTGAGTATGAAGGCAGCCTGGAGGATATTCTGCGGCTGGATAGAATGACTGATGTCTACAACACTAGCTTCAGGGTTGACGCTCAAGATAGCGCCCTTCACGGCAGCAACGTAGGCATCATCATATCCGAAGTCGGTAGTGAGGGTTATCGGAGGACCCATCTGTAGATATCAAGTCTGAGCAGCAGCAAAGGTGGCGAAGACGATGATCACCACAGCCAGGATTATGGTTAGCTTGAAAAGGGTGCTCTCTATGCCCCGTCGGGTGCGATACACTGAGTCAGCCTGCCCGAAGATACCGCCTATGCCCCCGCCACGCAACTGATATAGTATACTGGCAATCAGGGCTACTGCTATTAGTATCTGGGCGACGATAAAATAAGTGGGCAATTTACTTCCCTCCTAACTCCTGTGTGATGATCTCTCTCACCACGCCTGGATTAGCTCTTCCCCTGGTAGCTTTCATTACCTGTCCTATGATGAAGGTCAAGGCCTGCTCTTTGCCCGCAGCATAATCTGCCACTGCTCCCGTATTGCCGGCCAGCACCTGTCTTATCACTTCTCTGATTTCCCCGGCATCGCTGATCTGGCTGAGCTTCCTCTCACTTGTAATCTGGCCGGCCCTCTTGCCGGTGTGAAACATCTCCTCAAACACCGCCTTGGCCGCCGGTCCGCTTATGGTGCCATCTTCCACCAGATCAAGCATCTCGGCCAGATGTTGCGGGCTTATTCTAACATTTTCCACCTCGGTATTGGTAGCGTTCAGCAGGCGGCTGAAGTCCCCCAGCAGCCAGTTGCTTACCGTCTTGGCCCGGCCCGGGTCGACTAGCTTCAGGCAGCTTTCAAAATAATCTGCCATGGCCCTGGAGTCAGTGAGAATGTCGGCATCATACAGGGACAGGCCATACTGCGTCACAAACCGGTCTTTCCTGACCGCGGGCAGTTCAGGAAGCCTTGCTCTGATTTCCGCTATCCAGGCGGGGTCGAAAATCAGAGGAGGCAGATCAGGTTCGGGGAAATAACGGTAATCATCAACGCCCTCCTTGATTCTCTGGGTCACCGTTATGCCTGTTTCCTCTATCCAGCCTCTGGTCTCCTGCACGAGCTTTCCCTCTGCCTCAAGCACCGCTCTTTGTCGCCGGGACTCGTACTCCAGTGCCTGGTAGACTGACTTGAAGCTGTTCATGTTCTTGACTTCCGCCTTGGGAAAGGACTTGGCACCGTCGGTCGAACGCATACTTATGTTGGCATCACATCTGAAACTGCCTTCCTCCATGTTGCCGGTGGAGACGCCCAGGTAACGCAAGATATGGCGCAACTCGACGAGATAGGTCCGGGCCTCCTCGGAGGATCTCATATCAGGCTCACTGACAATCTCCATCAGTGGCACCCCTGAGCGATTGACGTCTATCAGGCTGCAATCTCGCCTGTGTAATAGCTTGGCGACATCCTCTTCAAGATGGACGTCTGAGATACTGATTTTTTTCCTGGCACCACAGCTTTCGATGGCCAGCCAACCTCTTTTTCCAATGGGTAAATCGTGCTGTGAAATCTGGTAACCCTTCATCAGGTCGGGGTAGAAGTAGTTCTTTCTATCAAATCCGGTAGTCTCGGGGATGGCGCAATTGAGGGCCAGGGCGGTCATCAGCGTATGCTCCACCGCCTTCTCATTGGCGGTGGGGAGGGTGCCGGGCATGCCCAGGCAGATGGGGCAGACATAGGTGTTGGGAGGGGCACTGGCGTAGTCGGCGCTGCAGCCGCAGAACATCTTGCTTTTGGTTAATAGCTGAGCGTGGACCTCCAGGCCGATGACAGTCTCATAGGTCATAGCTGTCGCTCAGTATAGCAGTGTTGTCAGGTAGAGGCAAGGAGTGGGCGATTTGACCGGCAGCTTGCAGCATTGCTAGAATTGGGTACGGGGATATAGCTCAGTTGGGAGAGCGCTGCGTTCGCATCGCAGAGGTCGGGGGTTCGAATCCCCCTATCTCCACTTCCATCAAAGTGTTCCACACATATGTCCTCCTTAGTGAACAGAGCAATCGATACTATATCGGTTCTACAAAGGATATATCACGCAGAGTAGCCCAGCATAACAGCGGAAAGAACAGGTCAACCAAAAGCTATCGTCCTTGGAAGCTGGTGTATTCCGAAGCTTTTGAAACCCTGGCGGAAGCGAGACAAAGAGAACGAGAGATCAAATCATGGAAAAGTCGCCAGTATATGGAAAAAGCCCTTAGAATAAACTGATCATCAGGGGGGCGTCCCGATCATATCGGGAAGGTCGGGGGTTCGAATCCCCCTATCTCCATTTGCCTTCAATAAAGCCAATCTGATCTGCCAGTGGGTGGAACCCTGTTTTCCCTCAGTATCCCAGATACGTGTGTGCTTTCGGGGAATTGGACGTTACTTATCCAGTAGTTCTGCGTTATAATGTTCTGGAGACTGAAGGGGAAGGTTATCGGCAGATCTATGATCAGACTCATCTGTATATCTGCATTATCGGTCATACTGGTTCTGGCCGGTGTTATCATACTCAGCGGCGGCCCGATGAAAGCCGAAGGTTTTGCCATTTACCTGACCAGAGAGGATGTTCCCCCGGAGAAGATGAAGATGCTGACCTGCGTGGACATCGCGGATCAGCCTATCATATCTATCGGAGATATTGTCACCTATGATGCGCTGACTCACGAAATAACACTTACTGACGAAGCTTTTGAGCGCATCGCTCAACTAGAAGTGCCGGTCAGAGGAAAGTCATTCCTGGTCTGCGTTGACAGGAAACCTATATACTGGGGAGCATTCTGGGCAGGATATTCCTCCATGTCCTTTGACGGCGTTACCATATGGACGCCCCCCATGACCGTCGAACCAAACATGATCAAGCTCGAACTGGGTTACCCGTGTTCCTTCTTCCATGCAGGTGAAGATCCCAGGAATAACACGGAGGTGATGGAATCGCTGGACCAGGCAGGCAAGTTGATTAACAAGCTACCGCCACTGCTGACAAGTAAGCTTCCCCGTTCCTTCAAGGGATATGAACTATATTCATGGCAGGAGGATGGCCAGTGGCACTACACTCTGATAACTGGCACCAACCGCACCAAGACAATGGAGGAGATAACCTCCGGAGAGAATCTCGTCTCTGACACGGGGTGGGTGAAGATCCACGTTGTTGGCGAAGATGCAATCAAGGCTGTCCTCAGCCGTCTGTATGACAGCGAATCAGTCCTCTGGTGTGATGAGCTGCATATAGGGGAAGCGACGGAGACGGACTTAAGGCTACCGCCCGAACATGTAGTGGATGCGATCAGGGAACATGCCGAGCAGTGCTGTTTGGATTTCACAATCACCGTGCAAAGCCACTAACAATGCCGAATGTGCTTGCTCCGGAGTACGGCTTCGGGCTTGACGAACGCGGTGAACATCAGATGCCGGCGCAAGGTGTTACTCCACTTCGGGTTTCTCAGTGTTTGCGGGCGACGTTAGATATGGATGGCTCATCATGAAGAATGGCGCTGCCAACATTGGCCTATTCCAGGGAATACCTGAGAAGAACACGCTGACTTTCAATCCGGGATGGGACCAGGACGGGAGTAAGTTGAGAGCGTTTGCCGACATCCGCGACATCCAGAACAAGCTCAAACAGGCCGGCATTCAGTTCCAACAGGAAGCACGAGAGGGCACCGGGCCTTCCAGTTTTCTCATTAGTCATCCGGATGGAAACCCGATCATGGTTGACCAGCATGTACCGAGACCGCACCAGGCATAGCCGCTATGCCGGGCGTAGTTCACACAGAATCCTAGTAACGCACCGCAGTATGGTCTCGGCGCCTCCGGGCGCCGTGTCCCTATACTTTGCGCATCCTGGATGCACCGGTAACGCTTTTATTGCCCACCACGGCATTCCCCGCATATTCCAGGGAAGAAGCCCCCGAGAGATCTGCATTCAGCGTACCGTTAACGTTGATCCTGGCCCGGCCGGCACCGCTGATTAGGACGTCGGCGTTCTTCATCTGGAATTGCGAGAGGTCGGCCCGGCTGGCGCCGGATGACTTAAGATGTGTGTCACCACCGGTTCCGCTCAGCTGGCAGCGACTGGCTCCTGAGAGTGTCAAGCCGGTACCCTGTGCCTTCAGTTCGCCGCTAGCTCCGCCTGCGCCGGAGAGAGCCACGCTGGCCTTGCCGGCTTCCATGCCGATCTCAGCCTGGCTGGCGCCGGACAGCTCCAGTTCGAAGTCCTTATCAGACTTGAAACCCCTGGCAGTACCCCTCGCTGCACCCGAGGCGGCCAGCTTCTTCAATTCGGGCATGGTGATGAGTACCTTGATGTCGCCGTCAGGACAGTGTCTCAATCCAAGCCATCCCAGGCCTATTCTCAATTCTTCTCCCGAAAGGTCAACCTTCAGACGTTCGAGTAGCTTCTCATCGCCGCTCGCCTTAACACTGTACTCGGACGATTGGCTGATCTCAAATTCGATAGCGCTGGATACATCCACCTCGGTGAACCCTTGCAGGGAGAATTCCCTGCCGGCCACGGGTCCCGATTCTCTCGTAGTGTCGTCTTTCATTGCATCCCTCCTTTGTCAATTCGCCAATTAAATATCTCAATAGATTATAATGCTCTATCTTAATTTTGTCAAGAACCCGCGGATGGCACACACCATAGCTTGTCGCCTTGACCGGCAGAAAAGAGGCACCCCCTGATTCACCCCATATCGAGGTGCTCTTTGATGGCCCGATGTATTTCACGCCGCAGGTCGAGATCGTCAAGATGGCCGAGCAGTCTTCCCAGTCGCTCTTTAGAAATTGTTCTTATCTGGTGGGCCATGACAATAGATTCCAGAGGCTGTCCCGCCTCTCCCTTGCGAAGAAGAACTTCCGCTGGATAGAGTCGGCGTCGTGTCGACGTGAGAGGCAGCACGGTGACATTAGGCATAGCCTGGTTGAACTCCTCGTTGCTCACAACGAGGACGGGGCGCGTGCCTTTCTGTTCAGCGCCGGCCGCCGGGTCCAGGTGAGCCTCAAAGATTGCCCACTGGAGGACCGACATCAGCCTATCCTCCGGGCGGTTTCAGCATCTGCAGCTCGGAAAGCAGTCTCCGTATCCTCAATATCCTTGAGGAGCAGGGGATCCCGGGCGCCTTCTTGCCACAGCTTCTGCCTTGCCTGCCTCTGCAACTCCTTCAACTCCTTGTCTAACGCCCGCTCTACGAGCGCATTCTTGCTGGGTGCTGCCCCTTGAGCCACAACCTCGTCCAGGGCTGCCAGAACCTCGGTGTGCAGATTAAAGGTCGCCTTCCTTGTCCTTCTTGTCATGAATCCAACCTCCTCTGTCTTATGTTAGCATGTACTTCCATAACTGGCAAGTCACATTGGCAAGTATATCTGGTGGGAGTCTACGGGGACGAGCCGGTTCAGACGATGTCAAACATGAGGTCTACTCGCTGCGGATGCGCTGCAGGTCTCTGTCAGGCTACCGGCCGGCAGGCTGTTCTGCATGCTGTTGCCCCGCTTAAGGCTTTCTGGTAATATGGAAATAGGAGAAGATCGAGATAGAGCTGTGGGAGTGGGGATTCTGGCAGTACCGTGCCCCTGTAGCTCAGAGGATAGAGCAGCGGTTTCCTAAACCGCGTGTCGTGCGTTCGAGTCGCACCAGGGGTATTTTTGGTATAATTAGGCTGGCTAGGGGTGTAGCTCAGTTGGCTAGAGCAGCGGTCTCCAAAACCGCAGGTCGCGGGTTCGAGTCCTGCCACCCCTGCCATGAAAGAACAAGGAGGTGAGCGTGACGGTGATCGGGCTTATATTGGTCGCCATCGGGGTGATTGCCCTGCTGATGAGGCTGGGTGTCATCAGCGGCGCCATGTGGGGTTATATCTGGCCTGTCATCCTGATTATCATCGGGCTGTGGTTCTTCACCCGCTGGCGCTGGAGGAGAAGGTGGTGGTGGTGCGACTGGGATGTCCGGAAGAGAAGGAGAGATCGTCCCGGTAGCGACGAGTAATCTAGGCCGGGGTGGTGGAATCGGTAGACACGCCATCTTGAGGGGGTGGTGGGCGCAAGCCCGTGGGAGTTCAAATCTCCCCCTCGGCACCAGGACTTGTTTGCTGGAATCGAGAAAAGACGGTACAATCTGTCAAGAGCGGAAGTAGTTCAGCGGTAGAATGCTTCCTTGCCAAGGAAGAGGTCGCGGGTTCGAATCCCGTCTTCCGCTCCAGTAAGACCTGTATATGGCGGTGTAGCCAAGAGGTTAAGGCAGGGGTCTGCAAAACCCCCATGCGGCGGTTCGAATCCGCCCGCCGCCTGTTTTGTATTAAAGAGCGTTCAGCGGACACAACTATCGACCGTCAGCAAACAGCTATCAGGGAAATAGCTATCAGCTTTCAGCATTCAGCGTTCAGCCTTGCCAGCCCGTGAGATTGCCGCGTCCCGATTACATCGGGACGCGGCAATCTGGGTGGTCGGGGCCAGGGGAATGTAGTGCGAGGCCCCGACTCTATCCCGACGTGTCGGGAAGAAATCGGCACTTTAGCCTCGTGTGGCACGCGAGGGGAATGGAACAAATGTAGTGGTGGGGTTTATCCCCGCCTGCGGGAGGGCACAGGACCCGCGCCTAAGGATGAACGGTGTGCAGGTTCCAGCCCCGCAGCCGAGCCTCGTCGTCCCGATTACATCGGGACGACGAGGCAATCTGGGTGGTCGGGGCCAGGGGAATGTAGTGCGAGGCTTTAGCCTCGTGCGGGGGAGATTCTTCACCCCGATTTCATCGGGACTCGCAATGGCGGAAAGGGCACGACCCTGAAGGGTCGCACTACAGGGCAGCTATCAGCGATCAGCCTGCAGCTTTCAGTCCTCCGTAGGGGAGGGCCCGGTACCCTGCCGCAGAAACACGAAATGACAAATCTCAAATGCCAAACAAAGCCCAAAGTTCAAGTGACAAAAATGTAGTTGCCTGATCCATCGGGCCCGAGGCAATGCTCCAATGCAACCCCCCCCCTGTCGTTGCGATGCACACCCGCCCTGTCGTTGCGAGGCACGACAGTTCCGAAGCAATCTGGGTGGTGGGGCCAGGCGATCGCCACGCAAGCACAGAGGAGCGACCGGCAATCGGCTCTCAGTTTTCTACCTATACCCGGTGCGGCGTGGGGAGCTGAACGCTGAATGCTGATCACCACTACTGACCGCTGGCTTCCTGCACCTGGACTTTGACTTTGACCGGCGTGCTGCTTACAATAAAAGTCATGCCGAGGTGGCGGAATGGTAGACGCGGCGGACTTAAAATCCGCTTCCTGCAAGGGAGTGTGGGTTCGAGTCCCTCCCTCGGCAGTAGAGTCGTTGGACGGATGCACGGCTGATACTCCCCTCGCAATCTGCGGAGATTGCTCCGCCCCGATTACATTGGGACTCGCAAGGACACCCCCCCCTTCTGTCTTTGCGAGGAGCCTCGATACATCGGGACGACGAGGCAATCTTGGTGGTTGGGCCAGGGGAATGTAGTGGCGAGGTTCGTCCTCGCCTGGTGGGCTGGTGGGAGGGCACAAGACCCTCCCCTACATGATGGACTATTATGAGATTGCCGCGTCCCGATTACACCGGGACTCGCAGTGGCAAGAAAGGCACAACCCCCGACTTAGGTCGGGGCAGACTCTGAAGAGCCGCGTACTGAAATGCCAAATTACAGAGCTCAAATGACAAACAAAGGTCAAATGGCAAATGGCAAACCATAACCCCCCTTGACCCCCCTTAGCTTAAGGGGGTAAAGGCGTGAGTGGACAGATAATGTAGTGGCGAGGTTTATCCTCGCCTGGTGGGCGGGGACAAGGCCCGCCCCTGCGAGGTGAAGGAA
>Ga0209986_10004357_pt1 | contig 12003 bp, 15 predicted proteins | sample BlataG_FD_183168 | JGI IMG/M metagenome (GOLD analysis project Ga0209986, IMG submission 183168) | Deep subsurface microbial communities from Black Sea to uncover new lineages of life (NeLLi) - Black_00105 metaG (SPAdes) (version 2) | ecosystem: Environmental > Aquatic > Marine > Oceanic >...
GATGAAACAGAAATAGCGGCTGAAGATAAGCCAAAACTAAAACTAAGGAAAGAGAAGGAGGTGACAACTATGGATTTAGCCGAATTAAAAGAAAAACACCCGGAATTAGTAGAAGCGATTCAACTTGAGGTAAAGAAAGAGGCTGATATTGCACTTGCGAAGAAAGAAACAGAATTCTCAAAGGAAAAAGAAGATTGGACTAAAGAGAATGAGAAACTTACTGAGCAAACACTTCAGCTTGAGAAAAAAGAAGCTATTCGAGCTGAAAATGAGTTGAAGAAATCTGCTAATGATATCTGGACAAAGAAACTGTCTGAAAGTGATATTCCTGAGACTTTATTCGACAAAGTACGTCAGTATGTGTCTCATGTAAAATTCACTGAAGAGGGTATTCTTAATGTCGAGAAATTTGGGGAAGCGGTTGATGCTGAAATCAAGGATTGGGAAGGTAGAGGTGTTACCTCCAAAATTCTTGGTTCTGGGTTTACAGAAAAGTCAGTTGATGAGACTGTCTTAGCTGAGACACAGAAAAGTATTGATGATGATGTGAACAAACTAAGAGCAAAGGTTGGTGTAGCGCCTTTGAAAACAGAATAAAGGGGGTGAGTTATTATGCCTATGGATATACCACAAGTTAATTATGGATTGCAGACAGACTATAAACGTCTGTATTACTCCGAGCCGGAAGCAGCATTAAAGGTTCCTGTTACACTTATGGCTGGTTATGGCAAATTGGAACAAGGAACTGCTCTTGCGTTGAATGGCTCTGCTGGTGGTCAGAAAGGAAAGGTCTTTCCTTATGACCCAGATGCGGCGCCAACAGGGAAACTTGTTCGTCCTGCTGCTGCTTTTTTGGTTTCCAGTACAGGAACTACCGGTCTTTCTGTTTATGTAACATTGGAGGATAGTTACAAGTTTGAAGTTGGTGATGATGTCTTTCTTGAAGATGATACTACTGCCGCTGAGAACAAAGGAGCTATCACGGCAATTGATCGCACCACATATACGAATATGGCAGTAATTACATTTACCACCACAATAGGTGGTACAGCTTTTACAACTGCCAGATTTGCATATATTGCTGTTGAAGGATACACCACTTGTGTAGGAATTCTTGAAGTAACAAGAGACACAGGAATAGGTGTTTTGGCAAAGGGCGCTGTAGCAACCATGATATTAGGTAACTGCGTTCTTTATAACGGAATGCTTACAAATTTTGACTCTGCGGCTGTTTCCGATTTATCGGCTGCATCGTTTGGTCAATATGTATATATCAGATAAAAGGAGGTGATTTACTATGCCTAGAGGATCAAGTGATATATCAGTTCTGAGGCTAGAAGTTCTTCAGAAGTTTATGGAGACTTTTATGTCCCCTCCGAATTTGATATTAATGAATATTTTTGGCTCTTCAGCTTCCCCATCTAGTACAGTTAAGTGGGAAAGTCAGAGAGGTGGCAGAGGGATGACTCCTTTTGTTCCGCCTGGGGCTCCTGCTCCGTTGACATCCCCACATGGGATTGCACAACACTCTGCTGAAGCTGCCTACTGGAAAGAGAAGATGTATTTTGATGAGGAATTCTTGAACAACTTGAGAAAAGCAGGAACCTCTGCTGAACATCAAAGTGCTTCTGCAACTTTGGCAAGGGAACTCGCCTTGCTTTCTAATCGCTCTAATCGAAGAAAAGAGTGGATGTATGCCCAAATGCTTTTCAATGGAAGTTTTGATTATGCTGTGAAAGGTGGTTACAAAGCTACTGTTGATTATTCTATTCCTTCTGATCACAATGTCACTCTTTCGCAAGCATATAACTGGGATGATGGAGCAAGTAAAAACATTCTTGGTGACATTCAGGACGGTAAGAAGAAAATTTCAGACGACTGTGGAGGTCTTGTTGACTTAGCAGTTTGTAATTCTACTGTCTTAAAGTATTTGGCAAATGATGCTACGATGCGTGCAATTCTTCAGAAAAATGCCTTTGGAGATGGTGGTCTTTACAAAGGAAATCTGCATAATATCATTGGTGTGAATCCTAAAGTTCTTGGTGCCCTTTTGGATATCTCGAATTTTGTAATTTATGATGAACGCTATGAGATTCGTGCATGGTTGACTTCCGCTGTTTCCGTTGGTCAGTCCCATGTTGAAGTAGACGATGTTTCTGATTTTGAAACAGGTCAGGCAATTCGTTTCTATGATGCGAGTGCTGGAACGTATGAAGACCGTACTATTTTTGGTATTACTACGGAAACTAATATGATTCAGCTTTCCCAGGGGTTATCTTCTGCATACAAAGCAAGTGAGGATTACGTTACTATGGGTAAGTCTTTCATACCAGATGATAAATTTGTTATGATGGCTACTAAAGTTGACGGACAGCCCATTGCTGAGTATAAGGAAGCTCCGTTTGGTCTTGCTCGACATTATGGTCAGTTTACTGACAAGAATGAGAAGTGGGACCCTGAGGGGGTCTATATCCGAGTACAGGATAAAGGCATTCCTATTCTGTATCAACGAGACGGAATGTATATTCTGGATGTTAAAGCTACTGCTGGCGATGTTATTTCAAGTACTACGACATCATCCAGTTCATCTACAACCTCAACTACTGCTTAATAGTAGTTAAATAGAAAGGCAATCGACATGAAAATCGAAAAAGTACGAGTGAAAACAACACTAAAAGCTGGAAAAACAGTTTGGCAGAAGGGGCTCATTTTAACTGAGCCCCTTCCAAAAGACATTTTGAATGAGATTTACTGTAATACAGGAACAGTTGAAGTTTTGAAACAAGGAAGGGATATTTCTAACAAACCCATCCTTGTTTCAAAAATGAAATTAAAAGAAGCAACGACTACAACTACAGTAGAGGAAATTCCAATGGCTACAACAACAACACCACCTCCTCCTGAGGTTGAGTTGGAAAAGAAGCCAGAACTAAAAAAAATAACGAAAAAGAAAATTGTTAAGAGGAAAAAATAATGACTCAAACAGAAATGGAAGAAAAGCTCGAAGAAGAAGTTAAGGGTTTGAGTGCATATCTTGAAGGGGATGACTATACTAATGCTTGTAATGATGCAAGCAGAGAAACAGGATGGTCATTCCCGGTTTCTACTAATTTTAAAGTTCTATGGATGAAGGACAGAGCGAAAAGACATCTGTTCTTTTATCTCTTTTCTGAAAGTGCCCATAAGTTTAAATATGAGCAGATCAACCTTCAGAACCGTTTCGATCATTATAAAATAATAATTGAAATGATGGATAAATCTTTTGCTGCTGCAATAGAGGCAAACCCACAAGAGTTTGCTGATGTAGATGCTTATGAGCTTTTTGGTACCAGCATCTCAGCAGGATTTCAGTATGATCCAATAACTGGCAAAGACACAACATACAGTGATGATAATAAAGTTGTGTTTGCCCCAGGTGGAGAGGATGATTAATGACAATTGGTCCCGATATAAAAGAAGTTTTAGCCGAAGTAGGGGTTGGTTATACAATTCTTAGGGACTCAGGAAATGTTACAGGTGAATATTTATCATATAAACCTAATGCGCAAGTAACGAAGCCTTTTATTAGAGAATTCTTTCTTGAAGCTTCTTTGTCATACGATACAAAAATAGTTAGTGGTGATGTAATTCAATTCAACACTACAGAAGATAATTATATTATAATGAATAGTACACCTGCTTTATTTGAGAACACGGTTATTAAATATGAAGCGGTTTTATATAAAACAAATGTTATTGTTACTATTTTGAGACCTTCAGTTGTTCGGGATACTCAGACTTATTTAATGCGGACTATTTGGACAAGTATTAAAGCAGATGCAAAAGCTCTTTTTGCTTCACCAATGTTTGGGATTGATTTAGATACAAATGAAGAGCTTGGTCTAATAGGAATTGGTAATCACGAATTGTATATCCCCCATTCTTATGGTGCTCAAGTACTAGATAGAATCAGAATTTCATCAACAGAATTTTATAGAGTCGAAGTCGTCAAGAGTAGGCGATATAAAGACGTGGATGTTCTTGACATCGGAGAAGATGTCGCACCAACAACATCTACAACAACAAGCAGTACGACTACAACGAGTAGTAGTTCGTCAACCACATCAACCACAGCATAAGGAGTATGCTATGGGAAAAAACTTTTCTATTAAGGTGAAGTGCCCCTTATGTGGGCAAATGCTCGATGTTACAAGAGAAAGAGAAGAGATTTTTAATTGCTATTTTTGCGATAAGCCTTTAGTGTTTAAGGACAGTGTTCTTTTTCGCACACTTCTACCCAAAGGTGAATCTGTAGAAATAGATGGGAGATGTGTATTATGAAAATGCAATTATTTGTTCTTCCTTCTAATGCCCGAAATGCAGGAAGATATAAGACAATTTCCTCTTTTCCTTCAGAGTGTTTGAGCAATGCTTTATCCGTTCCTGATTTTAATGGAATAAACAACACTCCGAAGACAGCTCCTTGGTTTGGTGTGTTCTATGATAATGAATATATAGATGAAGCAGTAAAGAATAATTTAAAAACCTTCTTAATGACTATTGGAAATAATGCTCTTGTCCTCTTTAAAAAGAATTATATTTATCAGATAGTGGAGTTTATGCCAAGAATATTTAGAAGTGGGATTAAGTTGTCTGGAAACTTTGCAACAGAACAAAAGCTTCAATTTGAAAAAATATTAAATGGGTGGATTTGTCAACATGGCTACAAGTAATGTATATGTAAGATTCAACAAGCTTCATTTAACAAGATGGACTAATTCTGTTAATAAAATTGGTTCTATTTTGAAGTTGGAGAAGAACGATCTGCCTTATAGAAATGCAGTTGAATTCTCTCATTTGATTGTAGCAAATATAAGCACACAGAAATATGCTGCTGGCCATGCTCCACTGAACACAAAATATAAGGAATGGAAAGAACATTATGGAAGATCAGGTAGAGAGTTTTGGGCTTTATTCAATAAACTGATTCAAAGAATATCGGCTTTCAAAGTTACTGGTGGTTGGATGGGTGGAATAGAAGCGGGAATGAAAGTTGGAGGAACTTCATGGTTTGGAAAAGGGGATAAAGGCCATATTATAGATATTGCTCAATATGCAAGATGGCTTGAATTTGGAAGAAGAAATCAACCAGAAAGACCATTATTTCAGCCAACAACTGTAGAATACTGGAAAGAAGGATTTGTTAAAATGGGGGCAGAGTCTTTACAAAAAATAAGAGGAGCTTGGGGACAATGAAGGTTCTTGGAGTAGAAAAAAGAGATATTTATGTGGCAATAGAATTTGGACTCGCTGAGATGCAAAATATAGCATGGTTCTTTAAAAAAGCTATTCCACTATACGATAAGATACATGGAGACAGTGAGCAAGCAATCATAGCGGAAATTATTGAATTTGAGAGACAGTTAGATGTTGTAATTAAGGAGATTGAGAAAAATGGCTCTTGACCCAACAGCAAGAGAATCAAATTTTAGAGACAGTATAAAGAAATGGGGGGTAGATAATCTTGAAATCATAGAGAGTATCCCTTTGACATTTGATAAAGCTCTGTCTTCACCTAATATACAAGGAAAGGCAGTTCATAGATGGATTACATTTATTTTTGATACCATTAATTTAGGTACTATGTCGGAAATATCTCTTAGGATTTTTTGTTGCACAAGACAGGATAATGAAGGATTTAAACTTGCTCAGTTAAGAGACACAGTTATGGGTTATTTAGTAAATGATGGAACTGTGGGGGATGGACAAGTCAGAATTCCTTTTTATCGAAGTTATGCAAATCAAGCATGGACTCTTTTAGGAAGTCTTCTGGTTATAGATATTTTTGAATCAGCTCAATTAGAGGCTCCTGATGAAACGAAATATAAGATTTTGACTGTAAGATTAAAAACACCGTCGAAAATGTAGAGGACTTTTATGGACAGGAAGACTTTTGTTTATTGTGAAAAATGCAGGAAGAAGTTAATCGAAAGACTTCCCAATGGTTTATGGAAATTTGTTTTTGGAAAGAAAAGTGAATTATCTAAAAATCCACCAGTTAATATGATGATACATGGTTCCATTAAAATGAAGTGCATTAGAAGAACTTGTGGACATTGGAATGTTTTAAATTACTTTCCAAAAATTGAAACACTCTTAACCAATCAGCAAGAAGCTGAAGACTCTGGCAAAAATAAAGAAACACAAAATAAAGAAATGTGAGGAGGTGATACTATATGGCAACTACTGGTCCCACAACAAAAGATACCACTACTATAGCATTAGGATTAGCTCAGATAAGGATTGGTGCTTCTGCTGCGAATATTACTAAACAGCATCCTGTTCTTCTTGCTTCTGATTCTATTGGTGCTCTTGCAAATACTAAGTTTGTTGGTAATGCAGAGTTCTTTAAACTGGAATCTGGATACCCTATGCTTGAGGATGCAGTCTTCCCATTAAGGGAGTCTGCTGCTCTTGAATGTGCTTTTAAAGAGATGACTCCTTTTAACTTAGCACTTGCAAGAGGACTTGACCCTACAAATGCTCTGTATTCTGAAGTGCATACTGGGGCAATTAAACTTGGAACTTTAGCTGCTCCTGTTAATGTTCGTATGGAAGCCATCTATACTTATCCTGATGGAACAAATACAATGAACATTATTTTTCCGAGAGCGCAAGTATCAGGAGCTATTGAAATGGACTTTGCACCTGAAGAGCCTGCTGCTGTTGCTGTTTCTATTGAAGCAAAGAGAGCAGACAGCGAAGTTTCAGGAGGCAATGCATGTTGGGATGATAAACCGATTGGTCAGATTCTTTGGAATGATGGCTCTACGTTTACCACGACAACGACAACGACAACGACAACATCATAACAACTTTTTTCAGTCGCTCCCAAGTTGGGAGTGTTGGATTGAAACAGGAGAATTTAAAATGCCAGAAAAAAAACAGCACGATAAACGAATCAATCCCCGGATTAAGAATGTTGAAATCGGCATTCTTAATCTGAGGGAAATTAAAATCTATCCTTTATCTATGACAGACCAATTAAGTTTAACTGATTTAATTAATGAAGCAATGAAGTCTTTCTTTGAGTCGGATATAGATGTAGATGGAGAAAATGAAAATCTTATTTTTGTTTCCTTTATAGTAAAAACTATTCGAGATAACATTAAAAAGCTTTTGAAGTTTGTTACCCCTGATGAAAAACCAGAAATAGTGATGAAGGAAATAGATAATCATCAACTTTCCGAAATAGTCAAAATAGTTTATCAGGATAATTATGAGGTACCAGTAAAAAACGTGATGAGCCTCTTCCCGACGGAAAAGATTCAATCAGTCTTGGAGAGGCAGTCTCAGCAGTCTGCGAAGGATATAATTACAAACTTGAAGACTTCTACAAAAAAAGCTACAAAGAAGGAGGCTTAACAATTGAACAGATGCTTGTTCTTTTTGAGGATTATCAAGAAAGACAGATGCAGCAAAGAAGATTTCTTGCAGCAATACATGGGATTAATCTTGATAAGGAAATGAAGAAGCAGACAAAAAAACAGAAAGAGGATAGTGCATTTATGTTTGGTGACCCTAAAGAATATGAGAAAATGAATAAAGAAGAAAGAAAGAAAAAAACAGAGGAAATGATGGGAAAGCATAAAATTATGGTAGGGGAAGTAATGAGGAAGAAAAATGGCTGATAAATCATTAAATCTTGGTACTATTTTTACTGCCAATGCAACTCAGTTCTTTACTGAAATTGGTAAAATGAGAACTGCTTTAGGAACTCTCAATTCAGCTTATGCTCAGACAGGTACAGCAGCAAAGAAGGGTCTTGGGGCAATAGCTCCAGCTATTGATAAAACTAATAAGTCTTTTGATAAAGGGGGGGCAAGTGCATTAGCCTATAGCAAGCAGATAGGTAAAGTAGAAGGAGCTTTTCAAAGGACTGTTGCAGCAATGAAAGTCACTGCTTCTTATGGAATTGCGGCAACAGCTATTTTTGCGGTAACCAATGCGTTTAAAGCTGGTATTAAAGAGATAGTCGATTTTGATCAAGCATTGAAGAACTTGCAAGCTATTACCCAAGCAACAGATGCTGAAGTTATGGGCATGGGTGAAACGATTAAGCAAGTAGCTAAGACAACAAAATTCTCTACTGGTGAAGTTGCAGACGGAATGGTTCTTCTTGGACAAGCTGGTTTCTCTGCTACTGAAGCAATGAATGCAATGCAGGCAGTAGCAAATCTTGCAACTGGTACTTTGGGTGATATGAAGACAGTCACAGATTTACTTACTACAACTGTCCGGGCATTTAATCTTGATACAGTCGAATCTTCAAGAGTTGCAGACGTTATGGCAAATGCTATCAATAGGTCGAAATTAACGATTGATAAATTGAGAATAGCTTTCAACTTTGTTGGCGCTGCTGCTGCTCAATCAGGACTTTCTATTGAAGAAGTATCTGCCTCTATGATGCTACTTGCTAATAATGGTTTGAGGGCGAGTACAATAGGTACTGGAATGAGACAAGTATTAGCTCGACTGCTTGCTCCGAATAGACGTTTGAGAGAGGAGTTTCAAGCACAAGGGATTGAGCTTGATAAAATAAATCCGAAGACAGTTGGCTATCAAAATGCAATGAAAGAGCTTACTAAAGTTCTTTATGATGCAGAAACGAAAACAGTTGATATGGGAAAAGCGTACCAGTTATTTGGGTTGCGTGGTGCTCAGGCTGTTTCTGTTCTTGTCAAGGGTTTTGCTGGAACTGGATTTCAGAATATGCTTGATAAAACCTATGAAGTTGGAACCGCTTCAGATATGGCAGCGAAGCAGATGGAAGGTCTTGGCGTTGCATTTAAGAACTTAATGGATAGAGCAAAATTACTTTTTGTTAGTTTGGGAGAGGGGGGACTAACACACACATTAAAAGTTTTTGTTCAGATTTTAAAGGGGGCAACAATTGCAATTGCTGCTTTCTTGGAGAGTGGTATTGGTCAGTTGATTATAAGTGCCTCTGCTCTGACGGGAAGTTTTTACCTGCTTTTAAAGGGGATTGGTTTATTAATTCCTCAAATAATTAGATTAGGAAAAGTGATGCTTGTTGCAAGGTTGGCTACTTCTGCTTGGTTTGCTTCTTTCTTAAGTCTTGGCAAACAAATGGGATATATGACCGCTGCCTCGATATCTTTAGGGACAACAATAACAAAATTGTCACATCCTTATTTGCTTGTTGCTGCTGCTATTGGTGTTGTTGTTGCTGCAATAAATCATTATTTGGGAAGAACTCAGCGAGCAATTGATGCTACTATAAAAATGTCCCAACAATCGATAAGTAATGTACATGCTTTAAATGTGTATGGTGCTGCTATAGATTCGATAAATGAGAAAAGAAAGAAAGGGGCAAAAGTAGAGGGAGAATATATTGCTGTTTTAAAGAGATTGATTGAAGCTTACCCAGAGTTAGAAGGCGGGATTAAATTGACAACGGCTGCCCATGAGGAAAATGCCAGAGTTATAAAAGAAGTTCTTGGTAAAGAAGTGGAGAAAACAATTAAGCAGAATACGGAACTTTTGACCCTTTATGACAAACAGGCAAGACAGATAAGGATACTTCATGGACTATGGTTAAAGATGAAAAGCTTGAATCCATTCGAGGGAATTATTGATGGTCTTGTGAGTTCGATTGAAAAGATATCTGATAGTGGTAGTGAAATAGATAAAACTGGGAAGCGGTCTAAGAACATTCTTGAGGAACTGGGAAGAGGGTCAGAAAAGGCAATGGAGGTGGAAAAGGAAAGGTTAAAAGTTCTTGAGGCAACCGCTGCGGTAATGGAGAAAGCAGGTAAACCAGTAAAAACAATAATAAGAACTCTTGAGGAAATGGGAGGAAAAGAATCAGAGATAAGGAAGATAAGCGAGGCTTTTGAAGACCAAGAAATCACTTTAAAGGAACTGGAAAATAGATACAAGAGTACTGCGAGAAAGTCTGAAAATATTTTTAAGGATTTTTATGAAAATCTGGATGCAATGAGAAAGTCAGACTTTACTAAGGCAATGTCGGCGGCGGATAATGAAATTGCAGCAAACAGGAAGAAAGAGGAAGAGCTAACTGGGATTGCCAAGACAAGATATGATGTGGAAGCTGCTATTAGAGCAAAGCACCTTATGGAGTTTGCAGATGATGCCTATGAGGAGGTATTATCGTACAAAACCCTTCAGGATGAAAAGAAAAAGATTTTAGATAATTGGATACTCAAAGTCATAGAAAATTATGATAAGGAAACAATTGCAATACATAATGCCTATCAGAGGGAGTTGGAGGCTGCACAAGGCAATAAGGAAAAACTGCTCGAAGCAGAAGAGAGATTTAATGCGAAAATTGCAGCGGAGGCGGAAAAGAGAGCAAAAACAATTGAGGGGATACACAGAGCACACAATGAAAGAATAAGATTGGAACAGGCAAAACTGGTTGAGGAACTTAGAAAGATGCATGTGAAGATTGCAGAGGATATGGTATCCCAGTTAAAATCCAAGTTTGACACACTAAAATCAGAAATTGAAAAACTTATGAGTGATTTGAAGTCTCTTGACGACAGTTATAATGAAGCCATGAGAGAATCCAAGCAAAAGACAATGACTGAAGAGGAAAAATTTTATGATGATAGAAAAGAATTAGATCGTTTAATGAATGAGGCAAGAAGAACTAATGATGCTGATACTTGGAAGCAGGCTTTTGAGTTAGCAAAGAGTCTTGGAAGAGCAGTAACAGATGAAAATGGAAAGGTAATAAAAGACATTGAGGAAACAACTCGTTTATCTCAAAACCTTATGACTGAGATTCATGCGGAACAAATGAAACTCTTGAAGGAAGAAATTGCTACAAGAGAACAACAAATGGGTAAAATTAAAGCAGATATTACGGAACTTGAAGGATTGATAAAACAATATGGTGAGGCGGTTGATGAAGTAAGCAAAAAAGAACTTCTGTTAAAAATGGAAAAGGCGCTTGAGAGTATTGGTGCAGCACATAAAATAGTAACACAATTCAAGGAAAAATGGGATGAATTGAAAAGCAAGGTTATCACTCTTACTGTTAATGTAGTAAAAACCGGAAGTGGATCTGATGACTTTAATACAGGTCCCGATATTGTTCCAGAAGGAAAAACTGGTGGAATTGCAAAACTTCAGAGAGGAAGGAAACTGCCTGGGTTTGGTGGTGGGGATAAAGTAAGAGCATTACTTGAAGCAGGGGAATGGGTCATTAAGAAAGAAGCTGTAAAGAAGTATGGTTCAGCCTTGTTTGAAGCATTAAACAATATGTCGTTCAATATAGAAGACTTATTGGGGGGAGCAATGAAAAGGATGGGTGGAATGATTGCTCAACCAGTACCAGCAGTTGCTAAATATCAAACAGGTGGAGAAGTTGGTTTAGGAGGCAGTGCAAGAGGCAGTGGAGCAGGAAATACTTATCAGATAACTTTTGCTCCTCAGTTTATGACAGGGGATGCAATGGCTATGAGAAACATGGCACCAGAACTCAAACGAATACTTGAAGATTTAGACCATAGGTGGGGTCGATAATGTTTAATTCAAAAATAAAATTATTTACAAGAAACATTTTAGAAACTGGAACATTTACTGTAACAGGAGATGCAGATAGTGGCTATCCTGAAGCTCGACTACATGACAGAGAAATAAGTCTTTATTGGAAAGATGCTTCCGCAGATAAAGTGCAGTTCATTGTTGACCAAGGGGTTTCTCCTGTAGCTGTGGATTCTTTAATAATTAATAGTCACGATTTTGATGGATATTATATGGCATGGCAGTATTCTGATAACAGCTTCTATTGGGTTGATGCTGTGGAAAAGTGGATTCAAGATGGTAATTCTCAAATAGTTAAAACTTTTACAACAGCACTTACAAAGAGATATTGGAGAGTGGTATTGAGTGACACAACAATAACAACTACAACTACTACAACTACTACAACTACTACAACTACTACAACTACAGCTTAAAGGAGCAAAAGAA
>Ga0209986_10004358_pt1 | contig 11999 bp, 13 predicted proteins | sample BlataG_FD_183168 | JGI IMG/M metagenome (GOLD analysis project Ga0209986, IMG submission 183168) | Deep subsurface microbial communities from Black Sea to uncover new lineages of life (NeLLi) - Black_00105 metaG (SPAdes) (version 2) | ecosystem: Environmental > Aquatic > Marine > Oceanic >...
AGCATGGCACAGCCAGTTGAATCGATCGACAACCGATGCCAGAACCGTTAGAAAGGCTTCGCGGTCCTCGTCGTTGAGGAAGATCGGTTCGCGGGCATTCCCGCGGGCTGTAATGTGATATGCTGCCCCTGGATACTCTAAGCGCAGTGGTCTTGCCATAGTTAAATAATACTACAAACTGACTCAACAGACAAGATCCGACCCTACGTTCTGCCAAAGCAGATCGCAAAGCATCTGGCCAGGCGGGTCTTGAGAGAACGAAAGAATGAAGTCTGTGTCTCTGGAATTCCCTAAGAGATGTAACAAGGATCTCTGTAAGGATCCAGCTATACTTCATGTTGGATCGCGAGACCACCCTCCGGAAAAAGTTCAGGTCCTTACAGATCCGCGAAGGGCAAGGCGGTTACATTCTCAGCGAGGGGCAACCGAATATCGCCTGAGTGGACGACATATCCAGAAGAGACGCGGTTGCCGAGGTCCTTTTGGAGTATCTTGATGCTCTTGGCCATATCGGGCCGAGGCGTTGCAGAGAGCTTCACCTCAATGGGGATGAGGTTGCCATCGGTCTCGACTAGAATGTCTACTCCCACCCCCGAGGAAGTTCGCCAGAAGTAAATCTTAGGATTTTCACCCCGGTGGACATAGGACTTGACGAGCTCCGCTACCACCGCCGTTTCGAAGATCGACCCTCCCATGGGGCCGGACGCGGCATGTTCGGGATCCCTGAGGCCAACGAGGTGGCACAGCGTACCCACATCTGTGAAGAAAACCTTCGGAGCTTTTACCAGGCGTTTTTCCACGTTGGCGAAGTACGGTCGCAAGATCGTTACCTGAAACGTCGCTTCCAAGATAGATAACCAAGCCTTCGCAGTATTCACCGCTACGCCAAGGTCACGTGCTAGTTCAGTCACGTTCAACAGCCCCGCGCTCCTTGCGGCGAGTGCCCGAACGAAGTTCTGAAACAAAGTGAGATCTCCAACCTGTCTGAGTGACCGAACATCGCGTTCTAAGTAGGTCTGAATATAGCTCGAGTGCCAAAGGGAGGAATCTCGATTCGGATTGGCGACCAGCTCTGGATAGTAGCCCCGCAGAAAGCTTTTCCATAGATCACGGTAGGAAAGCGCTCGACGCGATGATGTTTTTTTGCCTGATTGCCAAGGGAGTGGGGAGTACGGATCACCCAGAGCCTCTCGCTGCGAGAGGGGCATTAGTTCAAGCATTGCTGCGCGACCAGCAAGCGACTCGGTCACTTGCTCAGTAAGCAACAAGTTCTGCGATCCCGTGAGCAGATATTGCCCGCTTTCAGAGCGCTTAGCGTCAACTCGCTCTTTAATGTAGGGAAGAAGGGTTGGGGCATGCTGTATTTCGTCGAAGATCACGGGTGGAGGGTACAGCTCAAGGAACGTGCGAGGATCGACCTCCGTTGCTACCCGGACATCCGGAGGCTCAAGAGAAACGTATCCGAACTCCTTTGCGAAGAGGTATTTGAGCAGTGTCGTTTTGCCGGACTGACGGGGTCCGGTTAGCACCACCACCGGAAACTCGCGCACAGCTTGTTTCAAAACTGGCTCCAGTGAGCGTGTGATGTATCGTTTCACTTTCACGGCCTCCTCTAATGTGCAATTATGCATTTCAAATGCAAAAATACAAGGAACGGATCAAAGAGCTCTTGTAAACTGGACCTCCCCTCATCGGCTTCTACACCTGCTTCTCGCGGTAAAGCGTTTGCTATTTGCAGCTTCCGCGCGATTTCATGCAAGTTCTGCAACTATTGCAATTCACACACGCGTAGCAGCAGATGGCGCGAGAACATGTGTAGGAGATGTAGGAGTTCCGAAGGCACATGCCACAACTTCAAGTGCATGCGTTCTCTGCCAGCGAAGATGGCAGCTGAGCGGCTGACCGGTCGGGTCTTGAGGGAATGAAAGCCTGGCCTTAGGTCAAAGAAATATGGTTTGCGTCCCCGAATTCCCCTTGTAGCGTTTGAGGTTAATCTTACGACTGCGCCGCGCTATCGGGATACCAAGAGTCTTCGACGATTTATAACCATGTGCTCCCAACGCCAAATGGGGGTTCTGATCTATTGTGGAGATGAAATTGTGAGACTCGGCGACAAGATCGTCGCGATCCCTTGGCATGTGCTGGCGAGGAAAAGTGGGAGGATTCGGAAGACACCCACTTGAAACGGCGCGCGCTTTCAGAGATGTCATTGGAGTTCCCCACCTAAATCTCCCAAAAATTGTTTTGAGCGCACTGCGGAAGGGAGAAAACACCAAAAGCAAAGATGCGACCCCGGATTTCCACGAAGGTTGGGCTCTTTGCTGCCCCGCCTCAAGGACCCTTTCCTTTCCAATTCCCAATCGCTTCACACCGTCCCTTCACCTGATCCAACAACCAATCGTATGTATGGATCTCTATGTTAGTTTCTTTCGAAATCCGCCTACGCAGAAGATCAGTATTTGGATCAATGCTTGCTCTTCTACCAATGACGACAAGGCCTTTGAGAGACGGAGAGATATCAATCAGACCTAGACCTTCTCTTTCCTTCCGTCTTCTTGCATATGCAAGGTTCTGTTCTAACCAGTTTCGCCAATCTCGTATCTGTCGGATGGCATGAGTGAGCTCATGACGGGGATCACCTCTCTTTGTAAACAACGGGCTCGTTGGACTCTCGAGCTCGACAGCTTGCCACTCGTAACCCATCGAACTGCGCTCTGCAAGCAAGAAGTCAGTAACGTGCTCCGTTCCAAGACGCGTCTTTGATAGAACCCAGCGGCCATGACCGCCGCCGAGATGCTGTATAAGTAGTATTGGGTGGTCTTCCAAGAACTCCTGAAGCTCCAGTTCATTCCGCGCAGCTTCAAGCGTGTCCTCGAGCAACCGGACATCATCGCTGCCGATGTCGTCCCACGAAACGAAGAACTCACCGAGTGGTTTGGATCGAATGCGCTGCTCAACTTCTTCCCCATTTGCTTTCTTGAACAGCGATTTTGTTTTCCCGTCTCCCATTGGCCGCACCCCCGACTCATTTTGCACAGCTCGCAATATCCTACCCCTAAAAAACTCTCATAGCCAAACAGAGCATACAACGCAACGTGACATGCAAGACAGGCTCGCCCCAAACATCCGTTGGCTCGTGGACTTCTGGTGACATAATCCTTATTTCCTCTGGGACAACCTCATGTTACGTGTGAAAATCGGGGGACGTAACACTTATTCTCAGTATTTCGTGAGGGTAGATGGGCTCGAACCCTGCAGTCCAAAACAAGAAATGAGCAGATTATGGGACAGACGCTCCCGCCGAGGTAAGGCACACCTCTCCCAGGTTCGCACTAGCGAGAAGTTGGTTCAGATCTTTCATTGACACATTTCAATTGGCGGCAGTGTTAGTTCAGGAGAACCTTGCACCTGGGTTTTAAATGACCTCGACGAGGTTTTCGCCCCGGGCTTCCGGCCTGAGCTCTGGGCGAGAAGCAACCGAGGCTCTACAGCAGATATGTCTTGCCCTATTTGGGGTATTAGAGCGACCGGGTGACATCACCCGTTTGCCTTTTTCCGGATGAGATCGTCAATAAAACGCGCAAATATGGACTTCTGTTAGATGTTGAACACCCTCACTCGTAGCGCAGCGCTTCCACTGGGTCGAGCCGCGCGGCGCGCAACGCCGGGTAGAGCCCGAACGTGACGCCAATCAGGAGTGAGAAGCCGCAGGCAAGAAGCGCCGGGTAAACCGAGATCACGAACGGCCAGCCGCCGAGCAGCGACCCGAGCCAAGCGCACAGCCAACCGAAGCCGAGACCGAGGAGCCCGCCGATGAAGCTGATGAGGATCGACTCAATGAGGAATTGAGTGCGAATATCCTGGGGACGGGCGCCGACGGCCATGCGGATCCCGATCTCGCGGGTCCGCTCGGCGACCGACACGAGCAGGATGTTCATGATCCCGATTCCGCCGACGAGGAGGGAGATCGCTCCCACCCCGCCGAGGATGAGCGTCATCGTCCTGACGCTCTCCTCGTAGGTCTCGATCGCCTCCTTCTGGATCTGAACGTTGTACGGAGTCCGACCACCCCGATCGAAGACGAAGAAGCCTCCGCCGCGCGCTCCCTGCATCGGCGAGCCGGTCGCTGCGGCGACGGTTCGATCGAGGATCACCTCGATCTCCGCGGCCGCCTGCTCGATGACGCCTTCGCTTGCGGCCTGCGCGATGTAGGAGGTGAACTGCCGCAACCCCGACAACCGCTGCGCCGTACTGATGGGGATGTAGACCATGCCGTCGAGATCCTGATAGCCCACCCTCCCGCGTTCGCTCATCACCCCGATGATCTGGAACGCGATCCTTTGCCCCCAGACCTCCAGGGTTAGCCGCTTACCGACTGGGTCACCCTCGCCGAAGAAGTCCTCGGCGATGCTCGCCCCGAGGACGGCGACGGTGCGCTCGTCATCCAACGGGTGAATGAAGCGTCCGACCTGCGGGTAGAAGTCGTCGAACAGGTTCATGTAGTCGGGGGTGACGCCCATCAGCTGGACGCCCCGCGTCTCGCCGGCGAGGATTGCGCTGCCGCCGCTCATGGCCGTGGGGACGACCTCAGAAACCGAGGGAGCGGCGAGGATGTCACTCGTCAACTCCTCGGTGAGCGCGCGCGTGGATGCGGCCGAGGAGACGGCGGCCGGGAAGATGGTCACGGTGATCGTGCGCATCCCCAACCCCGCGATCTGCTCCTTTACCTCGGCGGTAGCACCGTTGACCAGCGCGATGATCGCGACGACGGCAGCAACTCCGATGACGATCCCCAGGATCGAGAGCGTGGTCCTCAGCTTGTGCGCCCGCAACGCGGTGAACGCGGTACGCATCATCTCAAGCAGTCCCATGGCTGTCCTTCTCGATCCGTCCATCCCGCAGGACAACCTGTCGCTTCGCCTGCGCCGAGATTTCCCGTTCGTGCGTCACAATCACGACAGTCCTTTCTTCCTCGTGCAGTGAAGTGAACAGTGCCAGGATCTCCTGCGTCGTCCGGCTGTCCAGATTCCCCGTCGGCTCGTCGGCGAGGATAAGCCGGGGGGAGTTGACGAGGGCCCGCGCGATCGCCACCCGCTGCGATTCGCCTCCGGAGAGCTGCGTCGGCTCGTGGTGAGCGTGATCGAGCAACCCGACACGCTTCAGTGCCTCACGCGCGCGGGCGCGGCGCTCCTTTTGGTGAACCCCGGCGTACATCATCGGTAATTCGACGTTGTGCAGCGCGCTCGCCCGCGGGAGCAGATAGAAGCGCTGGAAGATGAACCCGACCTTGGTGTTGCGGACTCGCGCTAGGCCTTCGGGGGAGAGCGTTCCCAGGTCCTCTCTCTCGAACAGGGCCACCCCGGAGGTGGGGCGGTGCAACGCGCCGATCACGTGCAGCAACGTTGATTTCCCCGACCCCGAGGCGCCGATGATGACAACGAACTCCCGTTCGTCGATCTCGAGGTCGACTCCGCGCAAGGCACGGTAGACCACTTCGCCCATCGGGTAGTCCTTGGTCACGTTGCGTAGCTCGATCATGGCATCCCCGGGAGACCAGGCGGCACGCCACCTCCTTGTTGGAACGGCGGCCTCATTCCTTCGGCACCTTCCGGCTGTTGAGGACGCTCTACTTGCATACCGCTCGGATAGAGGAGAATTTCATCCCCTTCTTCGAGGCCGCTTGTGATCTCCGCATACTGATCCGACGTTACCCCCACCATCACCCGCTGCGGCGTGATTTCCTCGTCGACCACCTTCATCACGATCCAGCCCCGCGGGGACTCGACCAAAGAGGAGATGGGGACGCGCAGCACGTCGACGGCGCCTGCCGTCGTAATCTCCATCTCCACGGTGTAGCCCACGAGGATTGCTGGATCGGTCCTGAGAAGCTTCCCGGTCACCGCGACCACGGTGCTGTTGCCGTGACTGATCGCCATCCCGCCGATCTCAACGAGTTCCACCGGCCACCTCCGGTCAGGCAGGGGTTCGATGAGGGCCTGTGCCTGTTGGCCAACCGCGAGGGCGGGCGCGTCAAGCTGGTCGACGGAGACTTCGACATAGAGCTCGCTTGTGTCGATAAGGACGACACTCCAATTCTGAAGCGACCCGGTCGCTTGGTTGATCTCCGTGACTACGCCCGCGAACGGCGCGCGCAAGGTGGTTTCCTCGTAGGAAGCTAACGCGATATCATACGCCAGTTCCTTCTCACGGATCATCGCGGGGACACCCTCTGCCTGTGCTTCCTGAAGCGCTCGCTCTGCCTGCAACAGCGTGAGCTCTGCGCGGGTCTTGTCGAATTCAACCAGGATCTGGTCCGGCTCGACCCGCTGCCCCACGCTGACCAGTATCTCTGAGACCTGATCCCCGTCGAACGTGAACGTGTATTCTCGTTTCGGAACTACGTTGCCGTAGACAACAAGCGACTGCAGCACATCTCCTCGTTCCACGCGGACGGTTTGCATGGCCCCCGTCGCCGGGGTTGCTGGGCTCTCCGAACCGCCCCAATATCTCCAGCCGAAATAGCTTCCCGCCCCGACAACGGCGACAACGATGGCCGCCCCTACCCATTTCCATCGTCTTGACCTTCTCATCTCAACCAATCCTCCCAATCCAGGTCCATTCCGAAGATATCTCGATACGCGAGGTAAGAGAGCAGAAGCGAGGCCACGCGGTCGTCCGCCGTGACGTCGAACGCCTCTTTGTCTTCCTGAAACGCCTTCCAATCCTCAGCGCTGAGTGTGCCCGCCTCGTACTTGGCCTGCTTCACCTTCTTCTCCAACATCCACTTCTCTTGTTCCAACGGCAGGCGCTCGAGGTTGTTGATTGCCTGGCGAAGGGTGGCTTGTTGATTGAGGATGCGGTCCTTCACTTGTTTTCGAGCGGCCTCGATTTGCGCTTCGGCGAGCGCGAGGTTTGTCTCCGCAATGTCGATAGCCTGACGCCTGTCGGGGGAGAAGAGATCAAACGCGATCGTCCAACCCACTCGCAGCCCCTGCTCATCCAGCCCCGCTTCAAACCTGAGATCCGGAAGCACGGCAAGCCGGGTCGTCTGAAGCGTCTCCTTCGCTTCTTCGACCCGTCTCTGAGCCTTCTGCACGTCGGAAGCCTGAAATATGGCGGTCGTCACGAAGTCCTCCTGATTGAGCAGCTCAATGGCCGCGGTCTTGAGCCTTTCAACCGGGAGCTCGAGGGGAACAAGCTCGACTTCTTCGTTGATCCCGAGCACGGCTCGGACGAAGCTTTCTTTCTGCGTTGTGTGGCTCGACTGGCGCTCATCGAACGCGATCTGCGCGTCGAGGACGTCAAGCCGTGCCTCAAGTAGCGACGTTTCTCCCTTCAGGCCCTCTTCGACCAACTCCTCGGCTTGCGTCATGGTTGCTTGTGCCTGATCGAGATCTCTCTCCGCTTGATCGAGGCGCGCTTCCTCGGTTAGGAGGTTGGTGTAGGCCTCCACGATCTCCAGGACAACCGCGTTACGGGTCTTCTCAAGCGCCAATTGCTCATCCTCCACGGCCTGCTGTTTGGTCTCCAGCTCCTCTGAACCAGCATCCAGGCGCGAGAAGTCCAGCTTCTGCGAGAAGACGATCGCCCAATCCGGCAACTGCCACCTGCCATTCAGACTGTCCCAGGCTACCCCTAGGCTGCCTGAGAGTTGGCTGTCCGTCCCCCATGGAAGAGACAGCCCGAACGCGAGCGACCCCTGGAGTTCACCGGAGAAGCCGTCGAATGCCAGATTCGGTGGCTTGATTTGTAGCTCAACCGACGGGATCGTCGCCCTCGCCCAAGCAGCTTCCAATTCCAGTTCAGCAAGTTGAAGGTCGAGTGCTCCCTTGCGAACATCCGAGTGCTGTTCAAGGGCAACTGAAATCGCTTGATTCAGCGTCAGCTCAAGTGAATCCGAAAGCGATCCCGCAGAGCCGAACCATGGAATCAGCAGAACGGCCCCGATCCAGAAGTATCTTAAGGGCTTTCTTAGCATGAGCGTCCGCCACCTCCTCTCTTTCGGAAGGGACTCCAAGAAGCTGCAAAGGCACAAGCTCTCTCAAGCCCTATTTCGAGAGACCAATCCAACGTAATCATATCGAAGCATTATAAAGAAATCGTGTCAAACGTGTGGTAGATTTGTGAAGACTCATAAGAGATAAGTACAGACGCGGATTAGAGTAAAGTCCAGGGACGTGGTGTAAGAGTTGGCGGTCGCGAACAACAAGGAAGAGGCGAGCAAGGAGTCGGAGGGGTTGACCAAGGGTTCACTGGGGTGTTCCTTGTGGGGGGATTCGGGGCGGGGATTCGAGGAACATGTCACCTATTTCCAGGCCCTTCGCTTCCTTCCAGGCCGACATTTCGCTACATCTCGACCGGTTATCCTTTCTGCAAGTGCGACACGTCTCCGGTACTACCTTATGCTGCTGAGACAGCGAAGGGATGCTTCCCACAGATCGGGGTCGCGGGCAGGATGACGATAAGGTTGTTTCGGGGGTGAATCGAGGCACGAAGCCTCGACACGGCGCGCGCTTTCAGAGATGTCCCTGAGATTCACCCCTAGAAATCAAGCCTCAATCCCGCCTCGGCGCCGATTCCGGGCGTTCCGTCCCCTATCGGCCACGGCAGCAGTACGGCCAGATCACCGAGCAGGCTCAGTGAGGTCTTCGGGATCGGAATTTCCAGACCGGCTAAGGCGTAGAAGCCTGTAGCTACAATGTCGCCCGGGAGAAAGGCCACTGCACCCCCAACGCCGACAACGGGCACGATGAGCAAGCCAGCGAGATCCAATGAGGGCACGTAGAGCTTGGCCGCAAAGACCGCAGGACCGACTTGAGACAAGCCGACCTCTATCGCGAGACCGATAGGTAACGTTAGCTGAACCGATACGGCTAGGGGCACCTTTACGGCAATTCCGAACTGTGGCGTCGATCTCGCATAGGAAGCCCCTACCAGCACCGCAAGTGCAACAAGCAAAATGAGAAACGTTCTCATGTGGGTCTCTTCCCCTCCCATCTGGAAGCAGCCGTTCTAGTCGGCAAACTTGCTATGATCATTATATGTATGTCCAGGCGGTTTTGGCACCTGCCCAAAACCACACGGTTGACACCACGCCGGGAAATACTCCTGGATGATAGACCTCGCCGGTTGCTCATTCACCCTGATCGGATGGTATCGTCTCCGTTCCTTCTGACGGGGGAGCCTGCCCGTCTGTTTCCTTCACGTGGATGCTCTGATCAATCGTTCGGAAGGTAGAAACGTCGTAGCCTTGCGCTTCGATCCGCGCGAAGATCTCGGTCAAGACGCTATCAGGAAGGACCGGCGTGCGACTCAAGATCCAGCCGTACCGACGAGCGGGATGGCCGACCACGGCGTACTGGTAATCCTCATCCAGATCGATGATCCAGTAGTCGCCGGGGAAAAGCCACCACCCAAACAGGGACACGAAACTAACCTTCAGTTTCGCCGGTTCCTCAGGGTCGGGGATCCATGCCCTCCCTTTGGCTACACTCTCCTTTCCTTTCTTAGTGAAGCAGATATTCACAACCTCGATCTGTCCGTTTTCAAGCAGGGTGTAGGTGGCAGTAGTCCCTTGGGCGCATTGCCGCTCGAACGTTGTCGGAATGCTGGCAATGGCATACCACGTGCCTACGTAGCGGGACAGATCGACCCGATCGACCGTGTGAACCTTTGACTCCTTTGCCAACGTGCTGCCGCAAATCCCTACAAGCCCTAACAGACACGAGAGCAAAGCCATCACAAGTACCCTCATGAGATATCCCTCCTTTACGGTGCACTGTCGTGAACCACTCCTTGGCAGATTACCTCCTCACAAGTCATTCAATAGGCTAGAGACAAAGCTCGATTAAAGCAAACAACGCCGCGAGAACACCGGCAAACGACGAAAGGTGGCGAATGTCGATGAGGGCTTGATCTTCTCCGTAGAACGCGTGAAAGTGTGGCGGGTTCTGGTCATCAAAGAACATCTTGATCACAATCCCGAAGAATCTGGAGATCTCAGGCATGAACGGGCTCTTGTTTCAGGTTGGGGAAGATATCTTCGGGTTTCTGTCCTGTGGCCCGCAAATAGAGTGCGTCGGGACACAAATCGATCTGCTCTCCCCAAACCAACTCGCCTGACGAGCCGATCCGGACTTCACGGAACGCGGCATAATCTTTCCACAGGGCGAATACTCCCTTTCCCACCAAGTGGGAGAGGTCAACGGCTCCCCGCGTGCCATCAGCGAACGTCAGGTCCAGCTTGTAGTCCTCCAGCACCTTGGCGTCTGTTATCTTGTGCATCTCTTGGCTTCCTTCCCTTTTCTACTTTAGCACGGGTTCATCAGGAGTGCAATTTGGTATGCCAATACCTGCAACTCCTTCAAACGGTTAGAGGCAACGCCCGGTCGAAATAGAAAGCGAAGAGATGACTCCGGCAGACCGGGTTCGAAGGAAGGATGACAGGAAGACCCCCATGGGGGCAAACTGAGAGGCAATCGTCAGAAACGGTGTACGCTTTCGGAGATATCGTTGCTTAGAGAATACCAAAAGTAAAAATGCGACCCCTGGCTTGCACTTTTAATAGCTAGAGTGGGTCTTGCTTGGAACGTAAGCGCTCGCTTAGAGGAGGCTCTCCGACTTTGGCTAACGCACCCAGCTTCGACTCGCGCTATCCCATCTTTCCACATGCCACCTCTGTGTGGTATCCTTGGCTGTGAAATGAGCCTTATTTTGGCGGTGAAAGACGACCAGGATATTGTCATGGCCTGCGATGGACGTGTCCTCGCAGCCGATCTCACAGTGATGTCCGATGAGTCACCAAAGACATTAGCATTGAATTCGGAGCTTTGTATTGGGCTCGGCGGTCCGACCGACTCCTTGCAACAGGTACTTGATGCTCTCGGTCTCAAGTGCGCCGGCACACACCCGATCGATCTGTTGAGTGAGTGCCAGGAAGTCCACTGCCCTGTGGACATAGGGTATGGTGACGCTCAAGATGAGGTAGCGAAGGTTCTGCAATGGATGATTCGCCGCGTTCCTCATCCCGAACGCAGGACACGGATTCCCGTTGTCGTAATCGCCGGCAGATGCAGCGATCGCCTTGCCCTATGCGGTTGGGATTATCCAGCCTGGATTGCTGACCAGGCGCCGTTCAAAGGATACTCGGCGGCCGTTCTCGGTAAGGTTCCGGATGAGGGATCCACTGAACTGCCCGAGTTCCAGGCGATGGTCCATGGGGAGGCAACGACCGCTCAGGCCGAGAGTAGGCTGTCCAGCGCAGTACGCTTCTGTGCGCGCTACTTCGGGGCCTGCGGCCCTGTCAGCGAGACCGTCTTTCTCCGCCGCCTGTCACTAGAATTCCAACTTACAAGAGCAAAGTAGGGCAAAGATGAATTCACTTTCCAGCTTCCCGATACCGAAGAAAGCAATAGCAGGACCTTGATGAATAGGATCGCGGGAGTTATTCTTGTTGGCAGTTAACCGCAGCAATTGCTAACCCTATGGACGCTGCGTCGCAGGGAGAAGACGATGCCTCTATACCGACATGAGTGCGAGGTTTGCGGACATCAATTCCGAGTCTTGGAGTTGCAGAAACCCATGACCACGGCGACTTGCCCCGCTTGCGGCAGCGAACGAATCCACCGTCTTCTCTCACGTGTCACTGTGCAGTTCAAGGGAAGTGGCTACTACAAGACCGACCACGGACGCCGAGGCAGCACTCCCGAGACAAAGACCCCCGCCGAAAAGAAAACGGAGCCGAAGGACTCCTCGGATGCTCCTTCATCGTCAAAAGACGACAATTAGCTAGTTTTCCACTGCCGGGTTTATCCCCGTCTACGGTACTCGTGTGCCTCGTTTAGCTGCACCAAGCCGTCGCATAAACAGGCTTTTCCCCTTGACTGCCTGCTTGTCCCCTACCTACAATGCACTGAGATCGATCTAGACAGTGATTTGATAGAGTGGCACAAGATGACAGAAAGGCTGCCATAGAGGTAACTTGAGGGACACCGACTTGA
>Ga0209986_10004360_pt1 | contig 11996 bp, 11 predicted proteins | sample BlataG_FD_183168 | JGI IMG/M metagenome (GOLD analysis project Ga0209986, IMG submission 183168) | Deep subsurface microbial communities from Black Sea to uncover new lineages of life (NeLLi) - Black_00105 metaG (SPAdes) (version 2) | ecosystem: Environmental > Aquatic > Marine > Oceanic >...
AGAGAATTCATAGTACGAGGCTAACAACTACTGAGCCAGAGCTATTCTGAACCACGTTCTCCTGCAAACCGGGGAAAAAGGGGTCGCAGACAGCAGCCGCAGTTTTCCCTTTTTCAAGAAAAATGGTACATTGCGGACAACAAAATCCCCCGACATCCAATGACCGCCGGGGGTGTGTTTGCAGCAGGGACACATTGTGACCCCGCTGACTACAAGGTAAAGACAATTGCAGAAATGGCAAGGAAAACCTGGCTTCGCTGTTTTCAAAAAACTGGTAGGCTTACTTGAGCCAGGGGGTCCCCACTTCTCTATATAGTGGGACTCCGAATCCGGGGGGTGGGGGTCGTCTCCGGTTCAGTTTTGATTCAGCCACCTCTGTGTCCATGCGCTTTCCTGAGGTGCGGGTACTATGCCTCACGCCGCAAGACGCAAAAAATGACCCTTGTATCAAGTTTTCCCTTGACTTCTGTTCAACAATAGTCGATATTAGTAGTGAACCTCGACATGACTGCTATTTTTATGCCTAAGATTTGCCCGCGAGATGGCTGCTGACATATCCTTGCGGTTATTGTCGGGGTTCCAGTCATCGAGCGGGCATAATATCAGGAGCTTCTTATAACTCCCAAGAAGCAATCCAAGCAAACGCAAGGCCTCGTGGTCGGCTACATCCGGGTCTCCACAGAGCGCCAGGCGACAGAAGGCCAGAGCATCGAAGCCCAGGAAGATCGCATCCGGGCTTATGCCAGGGCCAACGGCCTGACTGTAGACAGAATCTACAAGGACAATGGAGCAAGTGGGAAGGACGTCAACCGTCCTTCCCTTGCCCGCCTTCTGGACGACCTCGACCGGATCGCTGTCGTGATCGTCTACAAGTTTGATCGCATCAGCCGGTCAGTGGTTGACCTGTACAGCCTTCTGGAGCGGTTTCAGACCGCAGGTGTGGCCTTCAAATCGGTCAGTGAGGGTGTGGACACGGGTTCGGCCATTGGCCGCTTCATAGTGAGCGTTCTGGCAAGCCTGGCGCAGATGGAGCGCGAGCTGATCGGCGAACGCACAAAAGACACTCTGGCGCACAAGAGAGAGAAGGGCGAACATTGCGGGCGCATTCCGTTCGGCTTTCGCATGGCCGAAGACGGCACGCTTAAGAAAGACCCGGAGCAACAAAAGGCCATTGCCAGGATCAAACGACTGCGGCGAAACGGGCGGTCTGAACGTGAGATTGCCAGGCGGTTGAACCTGCCAAAGTCGACCGTTCACGTGGTCGCAAACGACCGCCGGAATGGCCGTAACGGTAGATGTGTGAGTCGGTTACACAGGTAGACTGCCCATAAAACGCACCCTTGCCGGGCAAATGTTAGTTGACTCTGGGACAACAAAGCCCATATTACCTGTAAGTAAACGAAATAAAGTATGATTGAAATGAAGCTGAAACATGAGCACCAAAAAGCCCGCCAGAAAAGGCCCAGGTAGACCCAAAGGGAAAATCGACAAGGTCCGGGGCACCTACAGCCTGCCCAAGCAACTTGTCAAACTGGTCGCAGATCAGGCCTACCTTGACCGCATTCCACACAGCGAGTTACTGTCCCGGATTCTCATCGACCACTTTCCCGGTAAGAAGATCAAACTAAAGCCCAAACAGCGCAGTCTGGCTGAGATAGCTAAAGAGAAGGGGGTGCCGCTGTAGAGTGGTTAATAGCTGAGCACACACACCGGCAACAAGCTGCCGGTCACAAATTGAAGTAAAGTCAATTGAAGCGAAAATGAATGATATCGAAAACAGCTCTGGGACGAGATTACCAGAAGCAGAGCTAAGGCGTCACCTGAGAGCGTATCTTCTCTCTTCCGAGCACTCTCTGATGGCTGTTGTAGTCGAGCAGATTATCAAGGCTTATCGATTCAAGTTGGTTGTCGAGGTCATGGGTAAGCCCCTGATATTCCGTTCTTTGGAGAATCTGGCAACGCACTGCTCAAGCTTCTGGAACTGCCCGGGGTACCGTTCGAAACACTCCTAAGAGCAGCGTAATCCACAGTCAAACAATTACTTACGTATACACACCCCGGAAGAATTCCGAGCCAATGCGGTCATGGAAGATTGAACACACAGGGCAGATTCCTTTTCAGGTAGCACCTGCACAGGGGGGATTTCGTTTCAGGTAGCACGCACAGGTGGGCGGTTCGAGTCCAGTTCTCCCCCCGTGGCTGGACGTAATTAGAACTTTTCAGCCGGTAGTGGAGTACCTGAAGAAGGCGATCTGACAAGGGAAAGACTCATAGCAGCCAATAAAACTCTGGCTCCTCTTCACTGACGGCATTGACCGGGACGCACGATTGCCACGTCCGTACTGTTCGACGTCGTGTGATCAACTTTCTTTGACGTCGAACTTACTGAGGCGCATAATTCCCAGGAAGACTAAGTGGGCTGTGCCGAGGTCGTAGTTCCCGAAACTCAGGAGGCAGTGCGCCACTTTGTGGCGCAGGTTCATGCCTATATGTTCCACTAACAAATACTTGAGAAAGAGCAGATCGGCTGAACTTAGTAGATTCTCCAGCACCGGTTCTCGGAGCAATTGCGTAATGTCCTTCTCGTGCGTGACTATCCTATCAGGCTTGTCACGACTCTCAGGCTTGTCAAACGTAGTCGTAACCCCCTGGAACCGGCACAGGTCGCGAAGTAGCCCTTCGAACTTGACCGTCAAAGAATCAATGGCCAACACGAGCGCATGCGGCGGTTCTTTCCCCTCAGTATATGTGCGCAGAGCCTCGAAATAGGCCTCAAATCCCGGTTGAAGGAGGTCTATCCAAGTGTATTCACGCATGTCGTCAGCCGCGACCTCGAGCCGGAGCTTTCTACCTAACCAAGAATGTTCACGAAGGAACTTGGTAACTGACTGCTTGGTCAATTTACCCGCGTTAAATGCAGCGAAAATAACCTCGCTGACGAGATAGAGTCTATCCATTCGCAGGAAGAAGTCAAACAACCTCAGTATTCCAGCCCGCTCCTTTTCGTCAGGGGTAACTACGTGCTGAACGACATGCCGCCGGTCATCCAACATGGTCTCTGGGGCAAGCGCCAGCAGAGGGTGGTTTTGCAGAGACTCTTTCGCCAGTCTCTTAATGTCGTCGACATCAGGTAAGAGTCCTTGGTCTACCGCTAAGGTAGCAACGATTTGGTCGACCGGCTTTTCCGCAATCTCAGCAGCAACCTGCTTACACCATTTGATATGCTCAGTCAAGTCAACCTGTGTGCCGACGGACTGGGGTTGAATTATCTTGGCAAACTGCTCTCGTTTCTTTTCGAGTTCTTGGACCTTCTGATTATTCTTGGCCTTGCGGTAGTATGCGAGCGCCTGTTCACAGAAGTGACCCGCAGACATAGGGTCTTTTTAGCGTCGGAGCATCAGTGTCTCGTAACCTTTGGCAATCTTTCTGTTCCAGTCGCAGGTCTGTGTTCGCAGCTTTTGATCCACCTTTTGGCCAAGCTCATACATGGTAATTGTGCTGTGGGTGTTTCTCGGCAACAAGGTTTCAGCAGTCTTCAAACAGATGTCAGGCAATCCAGAAAGTTCTGCATCGACAAAATGCTTCCTGTTCTCCAGAATCAGATTGGTGAGATTATAACGAGCATAAAACCAGGAACTACTTGACTCGGGGAAGTCCGAGAGCTCACGAAGCAGTTCAGCTTTTGCTAAAGAGATTCCGGTACGACTCTGTATTGCGAGTATGAACGCAGCTTCAAGGCAGGTTACCACATCCTGTCCGTAGTGTTTGTCAGGCTGGGCCTTATCCTTGACCTCGTAGATGGGAACTAACTCCAGATATGCGGCAATTGCATCAGTAGCAAACTGCTGACTTTTGTTGGGACCTTCCCACAGAATGTGAGAATACCTCGCCCGGAGGACCGGATTTCTCGATTGCACTTGGCGCCGTGAGAAATGGGCAAAGGCTTGTTCATCAAACTTTTCTATACTGGGGTACTCAAATGGATTGCCCTTATTGTCGGTGCCTTGGAACTTCCAATGCAATCTTCCTTCCTTTACCTCGAAATTGAAGGCATCCACTTCCCACTGGGCTCGCTCAGTGCCATCAGAGTCGTTGAGCTGTGCGAGTTTATCTCTTAGCTTCTGGAAATGGTCGCCTACTTGATGCGTATACTTGAAATCAGTGGCATGACGCTCCAAGTAGTCATAGAGGGAGTCAAGACCTGTAAATTCGAAATCAGTCATGTTATGCTCTGGACAGACTCATGCGTGGATATAGTGCCAGTATAATGTGCAACTCGTTGTCACCACATTCACCCTCTCAGGTCTGATTTCGCAAATACACTATTCACCATAGGCTTTCCGGGGAGCATTGCTCTCACTACGCCCTGAAGATGGCTGTACATACTACTTATCCGGACCAAACATACTCCTTGCATACCGTGACTTGAGTTCGTCAACGAAATTCAAGAAAATGGGCTTTTCTAACCCTGCTGTCTTCTCCACAATCGCCTCCAGCGTTCGAAGACCATCGCCAACCCTCGTGTCAATAGTCTCTGCCAAATCACCCAAGCTGAGTAGTCGCAATCCAGAGACTAAGATGTTCTTGGCTCCCACAAGAATTCCATACGGGGTTACAATCAGGGAAGCCAGTGCATGAACAAAATTAGCAGTGTGACGCTGCATTAGCTGGCGAAAGCGAGCCGGTAGCTCCCTGCCTATAGCCTGCTGGTACTCTCGCCGAAGGCCTTGCTCGAGACCTTCGAGTTCTTTCATCAGGAATACGAGGCGGTCCGGATCAGCCATCTCAAGTCCCGCTTTTGTCATTTCCTGAATGGCGTTGTATTTTCCTATGAACTTCTCTTCCAAAGCAATACGGTGCAGGCTTATGGCGTCTTCAATCGTGAGTGCATCGAGTAAGTCTGTTGGAAAGTAAGTAGAGGTCGCAGACTTTACTATATCTACAAATATCTTGAAGAATACTTCGTGCTCAGACAACAGCGTTTTGCTTCCACCCAAATCAGAAAGACGGAAGTCAATGATATTCTCCTGGGGGAGAATACCTTCGGAGTGGACTGCTTGTGCTCCGGACAGGTAATACAAGAAATCAGTGTATGAACAGATGATTTCTCGAAAATCGAGATTACCGTGCTGCTGGGTAGCATTGTAGACGGCTCCACGAGCTAAGAATGATTCCTCTTCCAGCTGAGTGCACATGGTCTTCGGAACCGTCAGGCCCTTGCGGGCAAGCATAAGACCTACAAAGCTGTTAGCGTTTCTAAGATCAGCAAGAAGATGCGATTTGAACCACGAGCTCGTTTCGACGGTATTCCACTCCACGGCCAAGGCAGTGTTATCGATCAGTTGAGCCATATCCTGCTGTTCTACACCACGATACAACTCAGCCTCACCCTGTGAGGAAGATCGACGTTTAGCCTCCAGAAAAGCCCCGCAAGTCGAATACTCCGCACGGAGTGCCGGCACCACAATATGCTCCGAAAACAACTGTGGGTGAGGGAGAATGACCTCTCGGGCAAGCTCCGACTCAAGCAGGTGGGAAGCGGCAATAACCACATGCCCCTTGAGCAGAGCAAGGAGCTTTAGTTTTCGAACCAATCCAAGTTTGATCCCTTCGACATCATCTGGAGTCCAAGCAACCTGTGAATACGTGACCCGATCAAATTCCGTGAAGTAAACTCTATTCGCTCGGAGTTCGTTGGGTTTGATCCTGTTCACCAGTATCTCCAGACGGCGCTAACTCGATTGGATTCCACTGACGCTCCTTCCTACACTTACGCTTTATCTTTCTACCGTAACATACTGGAGTGATTAGGGACACACCTAATGCTGATCCGCCCACAGCGATTATTATACTCGAAGAAAAATGATCTTTTGTAGCTGCAGACCCAGACACAGTCACTCCTGCAATCGCGAATAGAAATGCCAGCCAAAATACCCGTATTACCTCTGGAGGACAACACCACCTCCCATACTTCTTGGCAAATACCTTTGCATCTCTCGGCCAACCGGCCAAAATGAAATCTCTGGTGTCGATAAGGGTCTCAAGCTTCGCTAACTGCAGCGTGATGTAGCGGAAGTTATATCCGAGTGCCACAGTGTAAACTGCTCCGACGAAAAGGAGAAGGATTACGCCTAAGGTTCCGGCGACAAATACTGTGGTGTTCGTCCCATATTCTTTCAACAGCCACACGTACCCACCCAAGGCCGGAGCAAGGATGGCAATATATCTAATCACATCCTGTTCACGTTGGCGAAGTGCTTCCAACATCAGTCTGTGAAAATCTCTGAGCAAATGAGATTGTAGTTCCACCTGTTCAGATTTGTATTTTCTTGTCACGCTCCCTCCTTTATAGTTCTCACATATTGTGGCTTCACAGTTCCCCCGCAAACGCTCTGTGTAGCAGGGACTGGAAGAGGTCGTCCAGGCGGCGGCGGGACTCGGCCTGCCTCGTTTCCATCTCCCGCACCTCGGCTGCACGTGCCGCGAATTCATGTTGCAATCTAATTGGCGGAACTGGGCAGGGATACGATGCAAGAAAACTTGTAGGTACCCTCTTCTGCCCTGCTGTTCCCGTAAAACTTCGTTCTGCTTGAGCGCGAAATTCCGTTCTCCGTACCAGCCCAAAAAGGAATTCAGGAATAGTCGCATCCTTGGAGCGAAGCACATGAAACTCTGTGGAGCCAAAGCCGATGCTTCCACGCAGATGATCTACCAAAGCACTCTTGCCGTTCTGCATACAAGGCGTGATCTTCGCAAACAGGACATCACCTTTCTTAAACGAAGTGTAGCCCTTTGAGACTTCGGAGTACTCCTTTTCCGCAGCATTTGCAATCAGGCCGCGATCCTGGTCAATTGCAGCCATCGGCACGAAAGTGACCAACTCATCAGGACAGGGAGTGATAGTCTTCGATAGACGAGGATTAATCTCAACTACCTGGTTCAAGGGCTTCACTGGCCAGCCTTTAGGGTTAGTGGCGGGGTCGCCGAACATGTCATGGAAGATGGCCGGGATGAGGTCGGCGGTGCGGCGGTCGGCCTGCTGCCGAAGCTTCCGGAGCTCGTCCGCCGCATCCAGAATCTTCACAATCCGCTCCTGCTCTGAGAGTGGTGGCAGAGGCATCTTAATCTGCGCAATTTGCTTGGCCGAGATGTGCTTGACGGTAACGTAATCTGTCCGCTCCTCAATCCCTGCAAGATGCTTATTGATGCCGTAGTAAACGAATTTCGGAATTACGTCAGGCCGAAAATCTCTTAGTCGACAAACTCGCTGGTTCAGTAGACCAATAGGTCCCCTCCACATGTAACAGCGGAATTCGCCGTCCATTCCAATCAGATAGTCCCCACCTGCGACCATAAAGTCAGGATTGTATACATCGTCATAGAAAGTGTTGGTTGCATTCGCTGACAAGTCCCGAATTCGAATCAAAGGAACACCGCGGCCTTGGTCGTTGAATCGGTCTGATGGAAATGCAAACCCGCTTTGCACCGACAGCAATTCACCAAGCCTTCTTGTATGCCACTGCCGTCTCATTGTTCGAGCTCTTTCATAAGCCGCCGAGCGACTCTTGAAATCTCCGACTCATGACTTAGCACCTCTGCGAGTATGCGAGCTGGTGGTTCGTGATCTTGGGAAAGCTCTCCGGACTGTCTGTACCTTCCGATAGAGAGGCTCAGATCACCAGCAACGATTTGCTCAATCGGCACTCTAAAACTTTTCTTATTTTCATCCCTGTTCGGCCACTTAACAAGGACGTCAGGGATATCATTCGCCTCAATAGGCGTGCGCTTGTCATCAAGTGTATAACCGTCAGCGGTCAGATCATAGAACCAGACGGATTCGGTGGCAAACCCGTCTTTCGGCTTCTGTGGGGGTTTCTCAAAAATCAGTGCGGCAGTGCCGACACCGGAGTAGGGTTTGAACACACCCGAAGGTAGACTGATAACTGCCTGAAGATTGAATTGAGACAGCAAAAGCTCCCGGACTTTCTTTGTGGCCTTGGTGGAGCCAAACAGCACACCGTTCGGCACAATCACACCTGCACGACCGCCCGGTGCAAGGTGATCCAGGAACCACTTGAGAAACAGCAACTCTGTTGCTCTTGTGTTTAGCCCTGCATTCAGGTCTTCCAGGATTGATTCATTCTGCACCTTGCCCGCAAACGGAGGGTTGGCCAGGATCACGTCGAACATAGTGCCAGGATATTGCCCGCCACTTTTCGGTCCGGGCGTGGTCAGCGGATTGTGAAACTCGATATTGGCCTTCTCCAGCCGGTGCAGGTACAGATTCAGAATGGCAATCTTCACCATGTTGGCGTCATTGTCATATCCGGTGAACGCCTGCTCCTCAAGAAACTGCCACTGCTTCGGTGTCATACTCCCGCCGGGGTACTTCTGCTTTCCGCTCCCCTTATTCTGATTCAAAACGTAATTGTAGGCTGAAATGAGAAAACCTGCTGTGCCACAGGCCGGGTCACAAATCCGCTGGTTCGGCTTCGGACCGACCATCGCCACAATCATGTCGATAATGTGCCGGGGAGTGCGAAACTGACCGTTGCGACCGGAGATGGTGAGCTTGCTCAACAGGTACTCGTACATGTCCCCCTTAAGATCGTCACCGTTATGCGGCTCCAGGTCAAGGCTGTGAATGGCCTGAATCACCGCCCGCAAAGTAGGGCGGTCGTAAATCTTCAACGTGGCACGGCTGAATAGGAGCTTGCCAGTTGGAGAAAGCCCCGGCAACTCGTGCAACTTCTCGATGGCGTCTCGCGCGGCGTCAAAGAGTGCGTCACTCGACAGCGTGACAAAGTTCCCCCAGGCAAACCGAGCCCACTGGCCGGAAAAGATACGCTTATATTTCTTGCTCAGGCTGGCATATTGCTCGTCTCGCTCAGTCAACAATCTCAGGAAGAGCAGGTAGGAGATTTGCTCGATGGAGTCCATCGGGTTGTTCACGCCCCCCGCCCAAAGGATGTCCATCAACTGATCGATTTTCTGGCGCAAACCAGAAGAGTGAAAGTTGCTGCCGTTCGGCTTTTTGGAGTTATTGATCGCTTTGCTCATGCTGGCATACTCAATTTGGACTGCCGTACCAGGGCAGAATCACACAGCGCCTGGAAAACAGCATCTCTGCGCTCAAACTGCTGAAGCGCCTTCAGTCCACCTAAATGCTGAAACTGAGTCCGCTCAAAGATAGTTATGTCCCCCTTGAGAAGCTTGTCAAGGGCGTCCGGGGTTTCGGTGATCAACTGCACTGTGGCAGCAAGCCATTGCTGCTCATTGTATCGAAGATTAAACTGGGCTGCGAGTGAGTCAACAGTATCATTCACAAGCTGCGCCTTTGTCGGCAAAGGCTTCTTTCCCAGGGCGTTGTATGCGAACGCCGGAGTCGGCGCTGGGACTCCATACGAGATAATCAACTTGTCAGCCGAATAGTACATCTCCGGTCTATAGAAAAATCGCTCCTGCAGAATCGTCTCGACGCTGTCGTCGTCCTCGATCTCAACGGCTTCTTTGAATTCGTGATCTTCGTCTGCAAACTCCTTTACGTCTCGCTCAAAGGACCCCTTGAAGGTCATAACATCGACCTTTTCGCCGTCAGGTCCTACGATTCGGACCTCCTCGGAGACGACAACGTCTCTGCCTGTCCAGACTGGAACACCTTTGGGCGGCTGCGGCGGCCACGTGTCTGTGATCACACCATCACCCGGAGGCTGCGGTTGATCTGGCGGTTCTGGCTTCTCTCCACCTGCGCCGGGCAGTGGCAGCGGTTCAGTATAGTCATATTTGTCTTCGAAGTACTCACACACTCCGCACAGGTCGAGGAGGTGGAAGAACTTCTTGTCGTACTCTGTATTGCCGACGCGAAACGTGTATAACCGAGTGCCTCTTCTCTTAATCTGAACGTACTCAGTTGGTGAGAAAACAGGTCGCATGAGCACAACGTTGAGCAAGGGCTTGCAGTTGTACCCGGTAGATAGCATGTCAACCGATACAGCGACTCGCTCAGGGCGCTTGCCGTCTCTGAATTCCTTGGCAATTGAAGCGGCGTCCTTGATACGAGAAGTTATCGTAACAGCGATTCCCGATTGCATGGCATTAAGAATCTTCGTCAATTCAGTCGCGTGACGCTGGTTTACTGCAAAAACGATTGATTGTCCAATTAGACCCTCAGGTGATCTCTGCGCGTGTTTGAAGAATGATTCGCACATAACCCGATTGCGCTCAGGTGTAAATACCTTCCGCTCCAGGTCTTGAATCTTGTAGTTCTCTTCGCGTTCGTCAATTGTCACAGCCCAACCGTATTCGTCAAGCGTTTGGGTAGTAATATCCGACCGGATATCATATATCTGAGGCAGACAGAGAAACGGACCTTCCGGGTCTTTGAACGCGTCAACCAGGCTGTACCGAAACGTGGGGAAACCAGGCTCACAGCCAAAGAAATGGTAGGTGTCCCGGAGCTGGCGGCCTTCAAGCGCCTTTGGGTTCTCACGCCCAAGCTTATCGATATCAATGTTCTTCAGGTACGCTTTCGGAGTCGCTGTCAGGCCTATGCGGGTCGCCTGGAAATAGTTCACACACTCGCGGGCATCACCGTAGATTGAGCGGTGGGCCTCGTCGTTGACCACCAGGTCAAAATAGAACGGGCTGAACTCGGTGCGATAGCGCCGGTCGATCATCAGTGACTGAATGGTGGCCACTACCACCTGGGAAGCCATAAGCTCCATCGGTTTTCTGCGTGCTGTCTTGAACACAACCGGCTTGTACTCACCCAATACCACGTTGAAGTCTTCCATAGTCTGCTTAGCAAGCTCGATTCGGTCAACGATAAACAGCGCTCGCTCAGCGTTACGAGTGCGCAGAAAGCGACGGATAAGGGCTGCACAAAGCAAGGTCTTGCCTGTGCCTGTTGCCATTTCCAGCAAGAACGACCGCTTTCCAAGTTCGTCGAATTCTCGTGAGATCGTGTCGATAGCCTCAATCTGGTAACGCCGAAGCTCAATATCAGCCCGGAGTTTTGTGATGTAGTCTTTACTAATAACCTCGGTCATCAGCGGGACGGGCGGCTGCAGGTTCCTCAGACGCAGACGGTCGATATCATCCGGTGACGGCAAACGCTCGATACGATATGCGTCCCGCTCCTCTGGATGCTGGAGATTCCAGAAGTAGTGAATACGCCCGTTCGACAGAATCACAAAGGGTGCCTTGACGTTTTCGGCATACCCGCGAGCCTGTTCCTTCGCGTCGTACGGATCAAGGTCTTCCCGCTTGGCTTCGAGCACACAGACGGCACCACGTGGGGCGGTGAGGACATAGTCCGCCCGACCGCTTGAGCCGTGCTGTTCAAACCGTACCTGCTGGGGATCAAGCAGATTCCAGCCGCTGTCTTTAAGCGCCCGGTCAATGAGTACGCGAGAAAATGCTTCCGGCTGTCCGCTCAATACTATCCTCCGATAAGCTGAAAGTCCTGGAAACGGCTCGCCAAAATCGATACTCCCACCCTGGTTGAACAACCAGCTTTCGTTTTTGCGGCTGTTTTGGACTTCTTCTGGACCACGTGGTTTCTCCTTGCTCTTGCGATTGCCAAGATACCACCGAAAACGACCCAGCGCAAGCTGTCAGCATTTGAGGAGAATCCGAGCTTGACATACTGCCCGTCCGTATAGTATTCTTACTCTGCTATGATGGGTCTTGATATATTGAGATAGGAGAGAGACTTCGCCTAATGAAGGACCAGAAGCTTAAAGAGGAATTTCTTGTCTTGAGAGCTCAAGGGCTGAGTTTCGAGAAGATTGCCCAGCAGTTGAAAGTCAGTAAGCAGACTCTCATCAACTGGAGCAGGGAATTCCGCTATGAGATTTCAAGCATGCACGTCAAAGCCGCTACAAGAATGGGAAATACAACCGTACCATTTCAGGTGAAGACATGAGGGCTGGCCGCAGGTCAAAGTGGGCATCGCACGTTGAGCCGCGACTCGAAACTATCCGTATGTGGCGAAA
>Ga0209986_10004361_pt1 | contig 11991 bp, 13 predicted proteins | sample BlataG_FD_183168 | JGI IMG/M metagenome (GOLD analysis project Ga0209986, IMG submission 183168) | Deep subsurface microbial communities from Black Sea to uncover new lineages of life (NeLLi) - Black_00105 metaG (SPAdes) (version 2) | ecosystem: Environmental > Aquatic > Marine > Oceanic >...
ATTTTAGTACATTGTGACAAGGGAAAATCGCGAGCGCCTATGGTGTGTCTTTTATATATGGCGAAACGTGCGGGTAAGATATCTAATGATTCGTATGACGAGGCGGCGACGGATTTTCTTGAAATTATGCCAGATATTGATCCAGGGTTAGGCATAGAGGATTTTGTAGTAGACCATTGGTCTGAGATAAAGTAGGAGGTTATATGCCGGATAGGATAATCAGAGATCTAAAAGAACGTAGGCGTGCCAAGAGAAAGCGTACTCAGAGAGAGTTTATTAGTAGTTTAGCGATAGTAAAAGATCATGCGAAGATCAAGAACTACCGGCGCAGACAGGGTGATAATTTTGATATAGAAGCGGCAAAGCGATACCGGCGGAATTATGAGCAGATTTTCGGTAAATTCAAACCCAGTAAGAGTGGTACGTATAGTGGTACGTATAAATGGGATCCCGAAAAACAGGCTTTGGTGCGGATTTCAGATAAAATACCTTCGGGTAGATTGGTGACATTATAGGGGGTAATATGCCAAGAAAAGGTACATGGATTCCAGTGAATGTCAAAGACTCAAAGGAATTCTGTGAATTTTTGAACACACTGGAAGAAAAGATGCTTAAAATAAATAAGTTAGACATTGAGTTGACAAACGGTAGGCGTGTTGAGGGTGTAATAAGGCTTGAGGGCGATCACAATTATATTTTAGGAAAGTGGGTTGGAATAGGAAAAGAGCCAAAGAAAGAAGATGAGACATTATGAGTTATGAGCCCAATTGGTTAAAAATAGAAAAACAGTGGCACGAAAAAATATTAGAGCTAAAAAAATTGGAGATAATGCCTCAGCGTTGGACCAACGCGAAATTACTTGTAGGTTTTCTGCTACGAATCGATATCATACTTTTGTACTCAACGCCTGCGAGGGTTCATCAACTTTTGGGTACGCATATCGTGAAAAAGGGCGAGGAAAAGTGGGTAAAGACCAAGAAAGATGTGTTGCCACTAAAAACCGCTATACGCTTCATGTTCGATCCGTCCTGGGCGCAGATTTGTGCGGATATGACGGTTCAATATGGCGATGAAAAGGAAAATATTGGCAATGCGTCAGTTCAGGGACTACGGGATTTGATAGAACAGCGCAATATGCGTGCGATTGAGGTCGGTTTAGCTTTTTCCGGAAAACATATTCCTACAATCAAACACAAAAGCGACAAAACAGATAAAGATAGAGCAAAAAGGATCAATGAATACGCGAAAGAGGCGCGTGAATATGACAAGACCGATGTCGAAAACCTTGACGGAAATAACTAATCGCTTACGCGATAAGGATTATCCATACAATATTAATCCAATGGGTATTGAATTGCCCTGGGCTGATGGCGTTTCAGAGATGATAAGGGTCACTAATGCACTACCAAAGTGCGAAAAACAGGCGATAAGACATGACATGGTACCCTTAGATGACGAATATGTGGATGATGTTGTGGGCACACTGCAACGCAAATGCAAAAACAATCTATTGTTCCTCGGCAATAAGATGATGGGCTTTGATTATCTGCGTCCAGAATACCCATTTTGTAGAATGGTCGCAAACTTTCTCAACCAACGCGCATGGCGCATGGGGTTATATTTACCGCGTTGGCACCTTAAGACAACTTTTGGAACGGTGTTTCTCACCCAGGATATCCTCATCGATTCAGAACATACGTGGGTGATTAAGTCTGGGGTTTGGACTAACGCGCAACAGATTCTAAAACTTATCTACTACCGGTCACGTACAGATGCTATGATAGATGTCTGGGGTGATCTTAAGGGTGATGAATGGTCCAGTACGGGGCTTGATTTCTCAACACGAAAAGCAAGTAAACATGACCGTCAGCCGAATGTCTATATCTCTGGCAGTGAATCGGAAGTTACGGGGCAACATCCCTGGGGTGGTCTTTACGATGACCTTTCTGGTGAGCAAAACTCCAAGACTTATGACCAATGCAGAAAGGTCACTGACGATTATGAGAATAAACTTTTCGTCGTTACCGGGCCGATATTACAAGCTTTAACACGTTGGCATCTGGCCGATATGGGCGGCTATATTATCGAGAAAAATATAGAGTTAAGAAAAACAAAACCAGGATCAGAGAATATTTATGAAATTTTGAAGCGACCAATATACAACGAAATGATGGAGCCATTATTCCCGGAGATTTATGGTGTTGAGTGGATCGAAGAGAAACGAGCTGCGCTTGCAGGTTTTAGGTTCCAGGCACAGATGATGCTCAATCCATTGAATCCCGAAGAACAGGTTTTCAAGGAAGAATGGATTGAGCCATGGGTCTTTGATACTTATGAATCAATCAAAAATGAGAAGCTCAGTATATATATTTTAGACGATCCGGCTTCGTCAAAAAAATACACCGCTGATGAAATCGCGATAATGGTTCTCGGCGTCAGTTCAGCATTTCACCTTTACGTTATGGACGAATCAGTAGGTAGATTTGACACCATGAAACATATTGACGAAATTTTTAGGTTAAGAACCAAATGGCGCGATTTTAAGATTGGTGATTTCAAACCAGAGTGGACATTAAAAAAGTTCGGCATAGAGAAAGGATCCTATGAGCAAACAATAAAACCATACATCAGACAACGCATGGAAATGACTGGTGATATATTCCATGTATACCTATTGAACCCAGGCAATAGTGCCGATGCTAAAAAGCAACGCATTGTAGGATTACAACCATGGGCGATTAATGGCATGCTGCATATTTTGAAAGCATTAAAAAAATGCCGCACAGATGTTATTAGTTACGGTGCTTCAAAGCATGACGACCGCATTGACGCGATATCATATATATTGCAGATTGGTGGCGTTAAGCCGAAAGACATACCGGCTGCTAAACCAGAACTCACAATACAGCAACAATTCCATAGACGGAATTTACGTAAATCTCGGTTTGGCAGGCGTAAGAGAAGTTATCTTAACCAAGGAGTGATAGCATGAAAGCATATATTTTGACAGAAGAAGAGGTCAAGAATCTGGCTACTGGTACGACCAGGATTAAGGACATTAATTTACCCAGCAAACAAGTAAAGACCCATCTGGTTATGCCGAATTTCGGTATGCCAGAATCCGCACAAGTACTTAAGGAATTTGATGATGCAATGGATAAAGACGAGTTAGATAAAAAATATATTAAGCCAAACATGATTCCAAAGCCGTACTGCGGGATTGTTGGCAAACTAATCGTGAGGCAATAGGAGGCTTTATGACGGTGGACAATTTAATTTATTGTTTATTCGGGATGGTAGCGTGGTTCGCCCTGATTATGTTATTCCTGGTTCTTGTTGTATGGCGCAGGGGATTGCGTGACACAAAGTTGGTGGGCTTTTTAATTACAATGATTTTCCCCTCACTGCTTCGCAGGAAAGCCGGTACACCAACATCAGTGAATAAACCTAGTACGAAAGAAGTAGCAGAACTAAAAAAAGCTATGAGTGATATTGTGGCTGATACGGCTGAAGGCGATAATCTTAAAAGAAACCTTGCCCGATTTTTGAGCTCAGATCAAATCGGCATACATCCTGAGAAAAAGTAATGCCAACGAAATTAGCAGAAGAAAGAATCAAAGCATGGGAAGACCAGAAGGGTTATATTAATGCCAGACACGCTGACTGGTTTAATAATATTGCCTTTTATCTCGGCTACCATTATCAAATATGGGATTCTGATATCTATTCATTTTTTGTCCCGCCTTTAGAAGACGAAAACCAAACAATAACTTACGCTGATAATCTCATTCAATCATTGGTCGAGACGCGGGTTTCTAAACTCATCGCCAATAAATCGGTGTTGAATGTTGTTTCAAAAGATGGATCAGCTAAATCAATTGAACAAGCAGAGCGTGAAACCGATATTCTTAGAGCAATTTGGTATGACTGCAATATACCAACGCTATTGATTCGGACTGCTCTTTGGGCGGTTGTCAATAATCGGTGTTTTCTGCGTCCATATTGGGACTTCAAAAGAAACAGGGCAGAAATCGATCGCATTGACGGCTTTCAGATGTTGCATGATGAAACACAGAATAGTTGGGATAGGGTACGCAGTAGGGGTTGGGTAGACATAAAATCAATCCAGTCTAAAGAATCACTGATAGGGACATTCCCTGAGAAAAAGAAAATTATTGAGAGTTTAACCGAAGTGACACAAGCGGGTGTATGCTCGGTGCAAGATAAAGTTATGCAACTTGAGGATCGCGCCAGCAAAGAACAACGCATGGCGCAGTATCGGAACCAGGAAGGCAAAAAAGCTGGCGTTGAAACGATTGAGCACTACTTAGCACCTACAAACAAAGAAAAAGACGGGATGTATGCTGTAATAGCTGGTGGCGAAGAGATATATCGGAACAGATTGCCCAAAGGCTCTAACGGTAAAATCCAGGTAGTCGATTTTACAGATATGTTGGGGCTTACTACATCCTGGAGTAGATCGCTTGTATCCAGATCGCGACAGGGGCAAAAGGTATACAATCACTGGTATTCAAAAATTATCGAACTTGGTAGTATGCCACCACTATATCTTCTCCCGAAAGATTCCGGGATTAACGAAGAAGACCTGATTGAAAGGGCATGTCTTGTTTTAGAGTATGAATTTGAAGAAAGTAAACCACAGATTGTGCCACCTCCATCAGTGCCTGAAGTATGGATATTGATTTTAACCCTTATCAGAAACTCCATCGAGCATCTCTGGGGTACACATGAGGTTACTGCGCGAGCGACAACGCCGGGTGGTAAAGATATGTCTGGACGCGGTATTGCGTTATTGCAGAAAGAAGATACTGGACGGCTTGCATCACCAATGATACGGTGGAATGATTCCCAGCAGGATCTTGGTGATATTCTGCTCGGGCTTTACCGAGAAAATAGTACCTACAAACAAACGATGTACTACCCAGTTGCGGGTGGTGGAACAAGACCAATTACATTTACTAAAAGCGATATTACCGATAAAAATTCCGTTTATCTTGAGGTCGGCACCGACTATTCACGCAACAAAGAGGCGACATTCAAGCTGGTCACGGCATTCCTCGGATTGTTAAAGAACCTGCCGCGAACAGCACAATCATTAGACACCCCGTCACAAATGCACAAACTTATGTCATTTGCTGACCCAAGCGTAGCTAATGTATTTATCTATAAAAATAAACCGATACAACAGGCAGAAGACGAAAACAGAATAATGCTCGATCCGAAACTGCCAATTCCAAAGGTCGAACCATACCACGTACACGAAACGCATTTAATGGTATTGAGGGAACTTATGTGTAGTAGGGAATTCCGTCAACTACCGCATAGACGCCAGATGGAAATCAAGTATATGCATTTGTTTGCTCACATGCATTATGCGGGGATCAAACTACCGCCCGAATATAAAGCACAGATGCCATCAGAACCAACGCAGATCGTAGGAGAACCAGGGCAGCAAGTATTCGAGCAATCTACTGGCGAACCAACATCAGAATTGACGGAGATTGATCGGTCTGCCGAGGCTGAGGCGTCAGAATTTGCAGGTCCACAAGAAGAGGGGTTTTAGGTGGAAACAAAAAGAAATTATAGACCACTTTTGAAAAGGAAGTATTTGAAAGGGGTGAAGAGAGTAAACAACATCAAAAAAGAATTCAGAAAATTGAGGAGGACGAAGCGTGCCGTATAGAGGAGTACCCAGAAGGTTGACCGCACGCGTAGATCGGTGCGTAGAAGACTTAAAGCGAAGCAATCATAAAGTCAAGAATCCTTATGCTATATGTATTGCGTCAATTAAGCGCAAAGCTAATAAGAACAATTGGACGAAAAGTGCAAGTAAGAAAAAATAATATGCGAGGAGGCAATACTCGCAAAAGGAGATAAAAATGCCAAGTAAAGAAAATAAATACAACTTACCACCATACCGCTTCTGTGATGGTGGAGAAGCGACCGATAAAAAGGCAACGGATACTGGTGCCGGAGACCAGTCAACCAATGAACCAACAAAGACAAAAGTTGGCGAAAAGGAATACACGGAAGAACAGTTGCAAAAGGCTCTTGAGGACAGCGAGAATATGTCGAAGTTCCTTGCTGCTCAGGGCAAGAAAAACGAAAGGCTTAATGCGGAAAGGCGTGAAGTGCAGGTAGAAAGAGAAGATCTGCAAAACAAAATTGGAAGGATCGAAGCCGAGATGGAAGCTCTTAAAAGCCCACCGGTGGATCCTTCTGAAATTGAAGACGCCGATGAACGCAGAAAGTATGAGGACAAGCAACTGCGTGGTGAATTAACAGGATTGAAACAAGAACTTGTAAAAGTTAATAGGAAATTAGAAACAGCAGATGCCCGAGATAAAACCAGAATAGAAGACGCTACTCATGGTGCGTGGCGCAATGAGATGCTGGATGAATTCGGTTATGAAGAGAAAACCGAACTCGATATCGATTCCAATAAAATGCTGGATAGCCTAATGGCTGCACAATTGTTGCCCAGAAAAAGTTTTGGCTGGACAAGAGAACAGTTTGAAGATGCAGCAAAATCGTGCAAAACCAGAGTGGAGGCTTTTAGACAATTGGCATTGAAGCACCAAAAAGAAGAAGAGGCAAATGCTGATAAAATAGTTGGGGGTGGCGGATCACCCGCGCCTGAAGCCGTTAAGATTAACCGTGGCGATGATAAGAGAACAACAGTTGGGAAAATCGCCAAAAAGTACGGCATAACGGAAGACGACAGAGGAGCAGAAGCTTTTACGTAAGCTTTTAGAAACCGCCAGCCCATAATGAAAAAGGAGTTGAAAAGTGGAGACAAAACTTTCATTTACATCGCTTTTAATGAACGATTATTTGCCCGGTGTTTGTACGGACATTATGTTCATGGACAACACCGAACTCGAACCGTTTTTCGAGAAGCGACAAAGGTTTGGCGGTGAGAGGATTCAACGTCCGGTTGTTACAGGTAGAGCGGCTGGGTCCACTATCTTTCATAAAGATGGTGGGACTTTAGGTACACCAGCGTCTGCGACAAAGACAATCGGTTACGAAGACATCAAATTCATTGCTACCTCAAAGGAAGTGTCACAGCATTTACTTAATGTGACGAAAATGAAGAGATTAGCGTACCTGGAAGCAGTTGATTTCCTGGTACGTGAGGCTATTGAGGAACAGCGTAATTCGATGGAAAAACATTTCTTTGCTGATGAGGGTTATTTAGCTACTTGCTCAAGTTGTGCTTCTAATTCAAAAACAATCACATTCCCGACCGGTACAAATATGGATCAATGGGAAGTAGGGATGGCTGTTTCTGTATTAAAGAAATCGAATCATACCGTAGATGCAGGTGTAGCGAGCGATATAATCGCTACGATAGATGTAACTAATCTGCAGATTGTATTGACTACCGGCGTTGCAACCTATACTTCTATTGATAGTGACTATGGTGTTTGTGCTCTCGGTTCGGTTACGGTAGCTGATGGCAATCTTACCCCGAATTCCCTATACGATATAATTAACATAACTGATTTACACAACATCGAGGTAGCTACATACACGAACTACATATCCTATATCAAGGATCTCTCTGGCCCGGTTGAGTTGAAAGGTGTCCAGCATGTTATTGATAAATTGGAGCTGAGAAAGCACGCACGTCTGGATCGCCTCTGGGGGCATGATACGCTTTTGGAGGACTATCAGTTTGAGCTGATTGATCCAAGAACCATTCAGCAACCAGGTAGTGGCGAGATGGGTACGGGTTCGATTTATTTTAAGGGTCGTTCAAAGCGCAGAAAGAAAGGCGAGGTTCTTCCAATTGAGGCACTGGTATATTCAAATCCCGATGATCGTCTTTGGTTTATCCAAGACGATACTATTGAATGCTGGTACAGTGCTTTTAATGAGTGGATGGCTGATGATACTGGCAAAATCCTTCACAAGATCACTGGAACAGCAGGTTACGAATGCGACTTGGGCTCTGAGTATAATTTCTTCGCAATTGAGCGCTACAAGTTGGGCGCACTTGACAATATCACATAAAATTGAAAGGGTGCGGTACAGTAATTTGTTACCGCACCCTTCTAAAGGAGGTAAACAATGAGCAAATGGTTCAAAAACATAGTGGTTATGGCGATGTTGCTCAGCTTTGGTGTTGCTTTCGGTGGTGGTTTTGTCGGCAACAGACAATTGCGATTCGGCCATAATTTCTCATCTAATCTGGTACTTGGATTACCTGAAACTGCGACCGCGAGCTTACCAACGGGCGCTACTTACGAAGGCGCGATAGTCTATGACGCTACGTCTAATACGGTCAAATTCTATAATGCTTCTGATTGGACTGAGTTAGCAAGTGGTGTTACTACATTTGGGGGTTTGACTGATATTACTATTGCTTCTGTGGCTGACGCGCATATGTTAATATACCAAAATGGCACATCTGATTGGCGTAACAAGGCGGTTTCAGGTGATATTACTATTAGTGCAGCTGGTGTTACTACTATCGGTGCAGGCAAAATCATCAATGCCGATGTAAACGCATCTGCAGCTATTGCCTGGTCAAAAATGGCAGCACTTACTTCCGCTCATGTTCTTGTGGGTAGTGCTGGTAATGTGGCAACTGATGTTGCGATAAGTGGTGATCTTACATTAACTAATACTGGTGCGACAACGGTAACTGATCTTACTATATCCAGTGAAGCTGCTGGCAGTATGTTGCGTTTTGATGGTTCTAACTGGGTACATATAGCTGCTGGTAGTGCCAACCAGTATCTTGAGGGCGGCACAACACCTTCATGGACAGTCCCGTCCGTTGGTACTGCAGCTCTTCTTGCTAATACAGTTACTTGTGAAGCTGGTACAAATGACTATACATTAGATTTCGGTGCCTTATCGAGTTCGGATGCTGATATTTGTATGCCTGACCTTGCTGGCAATAATGATACCATTGCTTTTCTTGGATTAGCACAAACCTTTAGTGCTAATCAGACAATCAAGTACGGGCATTTATTCTTAAATGACAACGATGAAGGGCAGACCGTTCAAATATTAGTTAACGAAAACCTAACCGGTAATAAAACATTAACCTACCAACCGAATGATGATAGCAGAACGATTAATTTATCTGGCAACTTAGTGCTTGGCGGTACATTCACCACAACGGGCGCATGGACACAAGTAGGTGCACATACAATAGGCATAACCACACAGGCTGATGGTACTTTTGCTTTTGCAGATGCTTCAGCATGGACGTTGACATTCCCGACCGGTACAGTGACTCTTGCGTCCTTAACGGGTACAGAAACCTTTACCCAGAAAACACTTACTACACCCATAATTGTTACTGGTGGTTATATTGCTGATGCTGGTGGTGATGAGTTATTGGTATTCACCGAAGATGAAACACCTGTTAATTATGTCGGTATCACAAGCGGTGATGCGGGTGTAGCTCCAATAGTTAGTGTTGCTGGTACTGATGACAATATTGATATAGAGTTGGCACCAAAGGGTACAGGTAATGTAACCGGCGGTACTGGTTCTGCTGCTGGTGTATTCGAGTCTAAGGGTGATAATGACGTTACGTTACAGACGGGTAATTCCACTACAGGAGACATTACGATTACTGATGGTGCTAATGGTGATATCGACGTAACACCTAATGGTACAGGTCAATTTACATCAACCGCTTTGAGTTATACGGTTACTACTAAAACAGGTAACGCAACACTTTCTGTAGCTGAAGGCGGTATCATCCTGGCGAATTCCAGTGGTGGTGCTCTTACATTGACTTTACCCGCTGCGGCTACGAGCTCCGGGTTGTGGTATACAGTCAAATTCATCGATGCAGGTACGAATATCGTAACACTTGACGGCAATGCCTCTGAGACAATTGATGGTGCGGCAACAAATACTGAGCTTGACGCACAATACGATTATATAACGATTGTTTGCGATGGTAGTAACTGGCATATTGTTGCAGAGGATTGGCACTAAAAAAATTCGAGGGGATGAGTTAATAGCTTGTCCCCTCAGATTACAGGAGGTTATTATGCCTAAAAAAAGAAAGGCAAAACGGGCGTTAAGGAAAGCCAAAAAAGTGGATGTAGAACAACCGGTAGAGTCAACCCTTACAGAAAAGAAAACAAAGCTATTCCATGATCACGTAGATAAGGTCAAGGCAATAGCAAAGGATAAGAAAATACGCGGTACATCATTGGTTCTCGGTGTTGTCAATGAAGAAAAAGCAAAAGTGAAGGACGCACATAATGCCTGAAGCAACCACCACATACGCAACGATAAAACAGTATTGCCAGGATGCGACACAGGATACCACTGACAAATTCTGGGATTCGACTGCGTGGTTGAGAGAAATCAATCGTGTTACTCTAGACATATTGAATGCGATACGGTCTTATAGGGCTTATTCATTGTGTGATCTGTTGCTTGATTCGGTTGACATTTCTGGTGATGGTACTGGTAGTTATGATTGGCACGCTGCGATTGAAGATGCGTCCAAGACTTATTATTTCTGGACCAAAGTTACAGTCAATGACGATGAGTATGATTTGTCCAGAGTAAGCCATCTTAACTGGCATAACGCTACAAGAGGATTCGTCGCGACCTCGGCGAATTTAGGGCTTTGGACAATAGGTAAAGATGGGAAAATGTACACTTGCCCTGATTTTACTTCGAGCGATACAATACACTTTTGGTTCGTGAAAACACCGACAGCTTTGGTTGAGAACACTGACAAACCAGACATTGACGAAACCCTAATCGATATGTATGAGCTTGGCGCAGGGAAAAGATACGCCCGGATGCGGGGTATGCCGAAGAAACACGCTATGTTCAGTAGAGACTGGGAATTGCTGAAGCGAGAACGGATCAAACCGTTTGGGGCGACAAAGATCATTAGAGTTAAAACAACCAAAGGGTACTAATGCTTAAAGGCAAGGGTGTAGACTCGATTCCCGAAGATGCTATAATCGTTGACGATTTGGGTTTTGACGGTGGCATGTATTCGGTTAAGGATCCGTCCTTAATACCGCCTAATTGCTCATCACAAACCAAAAATGTGATAGCGGATGAGCATTACGCCTTAAGTAAGATGCCAGGTATTGAGCTATTGGTGACTGAAGCGAATAACCGATTTGCAGATAACCCCGGCTATAAAGTATTTACCCATATAACACCAGAGGGTCAGGAAAAATTAATAGTTGCAGCGCATAACAGCAGTGGCGTTATGAAGTTATGGTCTTTATCTAAACAAAGTTCTTATCCTGCAAATACAGCGATGACCGATATAACACCCTCGGATGGGTTGACGGCTGGTGTACGTCCTTGCTTCTGGGATTATCGCGGTAGTCTTTATTTGACAAATGGTGTAGACCCGCTAATGAGGTGGAGTGGAGACGTAACCTGGCGGTCATACGCTACAAACAAATTCGAGAGATTTAGGTACGGCACAGTGTTTGATAGTTGCTTGTTTCTGGCAAGTTCGATGGAAAATCCCAACCGCGTGGTTTTTGATAAACCGAACCATTGCTATATTCTAAGCTACTATTATGGCGGGTACTACTCAGATTATGCGGCACGGACATTCTGGATTGACATTCCATCCAGGCATGGCGATAAAATATTGTGGTTGCTGGATTTTTACGGAGCATTAGTAATCCTTAAAACACATTCAATATGGGCTATTTACGGTTCGCCAATCAATGACACCCATTCTCTAAAATGTTTAAGCGAAGACAAGGGTGTGGTTGATGGGGCCACCGTGCAGGTCAGAGGGGATCATATTCTATTTGTGAGTCAACGGGGCATCGGTGCTTATGGCAACAAAACTGTTGTTGTAAGTCAAGAGGACCAGAAATTATTAACCAACCCTAATGTAGCAATAATCACGCAACCGATACAAAACTGGTGGGACGACAATATCTCATTTGTCAATCCAGCCGACACCAGAGAATTGATTTATAATGGTTCAAGCCTGGA
>Ga0209986_10004362_pt1 | contig 11990 bp, 6 predicted proteins | sample BlataG_FD_183168 | JGI IMG/M metagenome (GOLD analysis project Ga0209986, IMG submission 183168) | Deep subsurface microbial communities from Black Sea to uncover new lineages of life (NeLLi) - Black_00105 metaG (SPAdes) (version 2) | ecosystem: Environmental > Aquatic > Marine > Oceanic >...
AAAAATCTTGTGAGAAGCATTCTTTTGTATTGGGTCTAATTGTACACTGGCATTCAAATCTCCACCCAAAACGATATTCCTTTTACCATCTAGATGACCGTTAAATATACAAGATAAATCTGAAAGCATTCTATGAAGATTTGTTATAGCATAACCTTTTGTAGGACCATTACTTTCCATGAGTCCATACAATGATATAAAGGTTAATTTTTTACCCTCTATGTTAGTATTGGCAATTGAAAAAGCACCTTTAAATTCTGTTTTTATAATTTCTTCAATTAGTTTATATTTTTTACTATATATACCTGAACCCCAAGGACGATTACCACCAATCTTATTCCAAACAAGATGTCCCTTATCATCTTCAATTACCTTTGCAGGTCTAGCTTCTTGAAAAAAGATAATATCTGCGTCGATTTCTTCAAGATAGTAATCCCACGCTTCTTTAAAATATTTTTTATATTGCCAATAAGCCATATTCCAGGTTGCGATTTTTATTTCCATATTACATCTCCGGTGATATTTCTAGAAAATGGGATCTGTTGTCTATTTATTCATTTCTTGGCTCAATGTAATTCCATTCTTCGATATTTTTAATTAAAAAATTTAACCTATATTTCAAATCCAAAATATCTAAATCCTTATCATCGATGTGCTTTATTATTTCTTTAGAATATTCGACCTTTTTTTCATTATATTTTATTTTTATTTTTTTATTTGCACTACTTATTATATCCTCTAATTTATCATCTTCATTTTCTTCCATTTTTATTTCTGATTCTGACATATCTGGAAATTTCTCTTTTAGCCAAAGAATAAGGGTATCTATTCTGAGATAGTTTTCAATTTCCCTTCCTTTTGTAACCCAGCAATTTCCTTTTTTAGTTTCAGCATTAATCCTTTTTTTTGTTTGGTTTAACTGAATATTTGAGGATATACCATCTCTATCGATAATAATCATCGCATTTTTGTTTATTCTAAGCAAGCTAATAAATTCATCAGTTAGGAATTGATGCTTCATTGAAATATGTCTTAATAGTCTCCCCCCATAAAACATTATTGTGTAATGAATTCCTTCAATAAAATCTTTTCTTGAAAGCTCGATCCATCTTTTTAAAAATATTCGATCACTTGGTCCTTCAACCCAGATAATTCCATTAGCTTGAAGTAAATCGCTAGCTCTATATCCTAAGTCATCTAATATCGCGCAACATTGTTCATTTGTGTTTGCACGTGATACCATTGTTTTTAATTTATTATAAGTAACGTGATAAATACTAATATTTTTATTAAAATCTAAAAATACATTAGAATGGGTTGTTATAAAATAAATATTATCAGTTTTGTATAATAAGAAATTTATTAACTTTCTTTGCAAGTAAGGATGTAAATGAATCTCTGGCTCCTCGATACAAACAAAATGTTTTTCGTATAATGCTAAAGCACTGCATATAATAACTAATTCATGAATTCCTGTTCCAAATGATTCTAAAGGAAGTCTATTTCCATTCATTTCTACTAATATGTTTTCCTTATCATACGGTACCTCAATGTTTATATCTGGTTCGTCTAATAAATCTCTTACGAATTCTTGGATTTTCAAAAACCTCTTTTTATTTTTTTCTTCGCCATATTTTGGATTTTGCATTTTAAAGATTTCTGAAATAATATTCTGTCCATTTATTGTATTAGATTCTTGGTGTTCTTCCCGCTCAATTATCTGTCTAAAATCAGGGATAAATATTATTTTATTTAATAAATTAAAAAATAATCTCAATATTCTTTCAGCTAAATCTTCATTTAAATGTTTTAATAAAATTTCCCTAGATGCACTTGAATATAAACCTTGCAAAGATAATAATTGATTGTCGTTTAAATCTTTAAAAATTTTACATTCTTCTATTATTTTTTTTTCAAATAAATCAATTTTCATAGTTAATAAGTTATCTGGGTGGGTATATTCTTGAAGTTTTTCTAAAATATCTTTTACTTTTATTGAGATAATTATTTCTGGATTTTTCTTAATACCTCGAAAAAAATTTTCATGTTTATCAAGTTCTGTTCTTAATAAACTAACTATATTACTTGTTTCGCCTGCTTTTTTTATTGCTCTGGAACATAAACATAAAAACCTTAATATATTTGATTTTCCAGAATTATTCTTACCTATAAAAATATTTAATTTACTTAAATTTTCAATCAATACGCCCTCGGAATCAAAACTTCTAAAATTTGCAATTCCAAAATTAATAATTTTCATATACATATAACCTTTCATATTTTTTATTTATAGTAAATAAAAATAAACGGAATCAGGTCTTTAAATTTGATATAGTGTAATTTCTTAAAATATGATAAAAGCGCGACAAAGGATTATCCACTGTCATATGTAGACCCGACCTTATCATTTTAGATATCTCTATGGCTTGAATAAATCATTTTCCCATCTTTAAAAACAATTAATTCACCTTTATTAAAAGGTCCCCAACCTTCATTAGTTAATTCTTTAGTTGCGATAATAAAGCCTGTTTTATTTGGGTTCTTTTCTTCTCTTAAATCTACTTCCCAATCAATATCTTCTAACTTTATCTTTCTATAAGGTGGCTTTCGTTGAATAAAAAAAAGACCATTATAACCTTCTATATCGTGGTAACAAAATAAATATTCTCCATTGGACATAAGACAATTTAATTTGCCAAATTTATTAATTTGATTAAATTTTTGTCTTAACCATTTAAATTCGTTCTCATTCCAATTTACTATTTTTTTCTTCTGAATGGAATTTAACAAATGACAAAACATATATTCAGAATCTGTTTCACCAATTGGCTTAAATCTACCTAAATTTAACTTATTAAAATTACAAATAGTACCATTATGTGCAAATAAATATTCTTTTCCATTTAATTCCCTACAAAAAGGATGGGTATTCTTGTGAGAATTTTTACCTACACTTGTTCTTCTAACATGTGCAATAAATATTTTTGAATTCATAAAGGAGTAATTTTTTAAAAAATCAGCAAATTTACTTGTATTAATTTGTATATGTTCCTTAAAAATCTGAACTGATTTATCTGGATAATAAGCAATCCCCCATCCATCAGGATTGTTTTTCCCTCTTTTTTGAAATCCTTTAAATGATATTTTGGGATTAACTGCCCGGTTAAAAGACATCCCCAATAATTCACACATCTCTATTTTCTCACTCCTATAGTAAATTTATTAAATTACTAAAAATAATTCTCTTAAATATTTTTAAAGAAAGTTTTTAAATATTTTGAATATTATTTCTTATCCTCTTCAATATATTCTATTATTTCCTCTGGGTCATCTAAAGGTTTGGTTCTATTTCCTAATCTTACATATAAAACTTTTTTATTATTCTTCTTTAAATAAATATAATATTCATTTTTTTCTACTTTTATAACACATACTTCCTTATTATCTATTGATTCAAAACTTAAATCTATGTATCTATTATAATTATTAATGCCGATACAACTTTCTAAATATTCCCTAAAATTAAGAATAAAACCATCCTTATTCCCTTTCGAATTAGATTTAAAATCGAAATCCATACCGACCACTTGGTGATTATCATCAACACCTATAATTAAGGTACCCCCATTAGAATTCATAAACCCTGCTACAGTTTTAAGCACATTAAATCTAAGATCTTTATCTACTTTATTTTCTTTTATATTCCATGTGTAAGTAGATTTAAATTCTAAATTATTACTTTCCTCTTTTTTGATTAACTCTGCAATGTCTTCTTTCATTGGCTTATTATCTATTAAATTTTCCATAAAATTATTTATTTCATCCGCAATCTTTTTTCTTCGTTTTTTTAAGAAAAGCTCAAATACATCAAGTTTCCAAAACTCTTCGTTTTTAGGAACAAATTGTTGTTCTAATGCATTTGGATATTTCCCTTTAACTTTCTCTAAATATTGTATCGGTTCACTATTGCTTATTTCTTTATTTGCCTTAGCAGTTAGAAACACCCTATTAGCTATTTCGTTTACCATCTTTTGTTTTTCATATGTTTGATAATAACCTCTTTTTTCTAATATGTTTTTTGGAAATATGTGGTGTTTTTCTAGATAATATGAATTACCGATTAATTTTGAATGTAATTTACTTCCATTAAACCAATCAATTGCTCCTTTTGACTTAGCAACAATAAAAGACATATTAAAAAATGGACTGGTGATTGGTGCTTTTTCTAAATTTCTTGGTAAAACTTTAAAAAACCTAACTTCTCTGCTTAAATTATCGATAAGCGATTCTGGATTTTTTTCTCTTGTAATAGTAACAACATCTTGCTCTAATGGTGCTGATTTTCCTCTTCTTGTATATCTTCCCCACATCATAGAATTATATAACCAGTACAAAAATTTATTTAATTCGATTTCATTTTTAAACTCATATTCATTATTAGCTAAATATACCACTATTGGAACCAAGAGCGCATCCGTTTTTAATTCATAAGGATTACTGGAATTAATATATGCTTTATCGTTTAATGTATTCAACAAGTACCTTAATGCTTCTTTTAGTTTTGTCCAAGATTCTTTTACAATTTCTTCTGAGGCTTTATAATAACTATCAAATTTTGCATGACCGGTAGCTATAGAATTTAAACAAGTTATTAAAAAATTAAAATTAAAAGAATAACTTTTCTTACTATATAAACTTAACTCCTCTCTAAATAAATCTTTAATCTCTAGCCAGAAAGAACAAGTATATGCCAAAGCTAAATCTTCCTCGGAAAGAGTCCTGCCTTGCTTATTTACCAAATTAAATATTTTTACAACTTCCTTTATATTTTCTAAGTTTGTTAATTTTTCTTCATCTACAAAATAATCATATTCCCTGATTGTATCTAATTTATTTAATGTATCTAAGTACTTTAAATAATAATCTTTATTTTGATTTTTTATTACAAAATTTGCAGCACTTTTTTGTTTAAAAAAATCGATTATTGAAATCCATTCCTGCTTATTATCCATTAGCGTTTTCTGATAATATCTAATTTGCTCATTCTCTACATTAAAATATAAGTTATATTTTTTAACCATATTGTTATAATATGGTGGAGTTTTTCCCTTAACAAATAAATACAAAGTAGTCAATCTTTGTTGGCCATCAAGTAGAACTCTAGTATAGATACCCTCTGATGATTTATATCCTCCACTTAACTTTGGAGGATTTAATGTTTTCCATATTAATAAAGAACCTGTAGGATATTTTTTATATACAGATTGGATATATTTTTTAATATCATCTTCCTTCCAAACAAAATCTCTTTGAAATTCAGGTAGCACTAAATCTTTATTTTCAATATCTTTTAATAAGGTTTCAACTTTCATTATCAATTTCTCCTTCCGATATTTAATATAAGAAACTTAAAACATTTATGCTATATTATTTTTTATTTTCCATTTTTTATATCTATCAAAATATTTTGGTTCTTTTGTTATTAATTTTTGAAAAAGTTCATTAACTTCTTTATTATATTTCTTGGGTAACTCTTCCAATATTTTCAGTGCCTTGTCAATATCAGGGAAATAATATTTTATAGGGTAATCTAATAATAATTTAAACGATTTTAAAAATTCTTCGTTGCCAGCTTTATCTTTGATACTCTCTAGTATTTCACCATTACTATCAAAAGGCCACCAATACATCTCTCTTGTATTTTTAGAATTAATATTACTTTTAACGAAGTCACATTCTTTATGTAAACATTTCTTCCAAAGTTCATAGCACTCTTCAAAATGCTTATCTATATTTTCTTTTATAAATCTATAAATCCTCTCAAACGACTCTTTATCATAGCTTTCTGCAATAATATTTAAATAGTTATTTGCCATTCTAAATGCTTCATCATATCCGATTATACTTTTTAACTCTTTGTTATCTCCTGTAGCTTTCTTAACGATATCATTAAAATGCCAGGCAAAATTAGCATTAATTTTTGGATTCCCTCTTTTCATAATTTCAATTAAAGTATCTTTAAATTTTTTATTATCAAAATCTTCCAAATCATCAAATAAGCCCGGTAAACTCCATTTCCAATCATGGTAAGCGCGATGTCTAAACTCTGCAAAATATATAAATAACGGAACGGCTTCGCTAATTACTTCATCATTACATGTAAGAATCGCAACTAATAGTTTTTCTACAGATTTTTGATTTATATATTTAAGATAATTAAATACTCTTAATAATTGATTCATTAAAACGTTCCGAGGTTTTTGATCTAAAGAAAGAAATTTGCCTAATAAATTAAAAGCAATATATTCAATCTTTTTTGCCATTTTTAATGCTTTTTCTTGGTCTTGATTAAAAAATAATTCCTCTTTATTTTCTGGTATTATTGAAAAACGAACTTGTGCTAATCGAGATAAAATTACACAAGACTGTTCTTGAATGTAATAATTTTTATCATTGGTCAATTTTTCAGTTAAATCAATAATTTTTTCTAAATATTCTCTTCCTACTAATGTAATACAATTATTTAAAGCCCAAGCACATTTTCCCCTAACTGTGGTGATGGTATTGGTTCCTTCTCCATTTATTATTTGCTGATGTTTATCATATTTACCCTCAGGATCTTTAGGGTCAATTTTATGCGGGGTGCAAGGATTGGAATCATTGATAAATATTTCAATAACCCGCATAGCTTCTTTTATTTTATTATTTTTAACCAAAGCTTCAGCAAAATCTACAATTGCTTCGCGAGCCTGAGATTGAGTAATCCTTTCTTCTATTTTTTTAATATTATTAATCAAATTGTTTAAAAATGGATTTAAAAATTCGAAATAAAGTTTTTCGAATATTTCTAAATTTTCGGGTTTATTTATATCTTCACTTTTAGGTAGCAGACAATAAAAAAGTATTATTTGTTGGTTATTGCTTAATTTTTTATTTATAATTGTATTATCAATTATTTCTATTCCAGATTGGAAATCTTGATAGATAATTTTATTTAAGATTATAGCAATCCGATAGACTTCAATATTTTTATCATTATTTATAAAATCATCTTGACTAATGTAATTTTTAAATAACTTTAAACCCACTGGAAACAAATAATCCAAATAAATTTCTATTCTAGATACTACATCTCTTCTCAACATGTCTGATTTTTGAAGAAAATTTGGATCTTCTGTCCATCTATTAATAAGAATTCCTAATTCTTTATATCCGTCTTTTGCTAATTGTAATATTATATCTTCTATAAATGGAGAATAAGGTAATTGATAATTATCAAAATACGCTTTTAATAAATTTAATTTTTTATCATTTGTAATATCTCCTTCTTTAACTATTTGGAATATTAATTCAATTTTATTTGGAATACCCTTCTTTTTAAAAGAGATAAAATCTTTCAGAATATCAAAAGATTTGTTTGATATTTCTTCATCCTCACTCTTATATCTTTCTAGCAAAATTAGGATAACTGATCTATTTAAAAAATCGGGATTTTCTTTAGAAATCCTGTTCTCTGGGATAATGCAATTATTAAGAATAAAATCCCAATTCTTTTCGGGATTATTCTTATAGTATTTTAAAAGAGCAGGCTCTAAAACATTGTGAATAAAATGCCAATCAGTAATCTTAAACTCGTTTTTCCAAGAAATATTCACTCCACCAAATAGGTCCCAGCCTTTAAATTGTATAGAATACTTTCTGTAAACCTGAGTATATTGCTTGACTAAATCTTGAACTAATTGTTTGTATTTTTGTTCAAAGGTAGAAAAATCAACAATTAAATATTCTATTAACACATCAAATACAACTTTAGGAGTATACTGCCAAAAATTTCCTGAATCTTCAATTAAATTAAAGTATTTGACAATTAAATTATAAATATATTTTTTTTGTTTTTGGTTCCCTTGATTAAAAAGTTTCATCAATAACTTGCCTATTTGTTCTTTTTCCCAATTGCGATGTTGGTCATAATCACTTTTTAAATAAAAATAATCATCTTTATAATTCTCTAAAATATCTTCCACTATCTCTAAAGCTACCCTATTTAATTTATTTTCTTTTTCGATTATTTTAGCGATTATCCTTACAATATCAATAATTAAGAAATTATCTAGGAAATAACTTTTATAATTTGGAAGATTTTTTAAAATAAAACTTAAGATATACTGACGATTTTTTGTATTTTGTAAATTGTTAGAAAATATCTTAAATACATAGTGAGAAAAATAATTTAATTTAATAATATTCCATAAATTTTCCCAATCTGAAAGATTTTTTATTCTCTTATTTTCAAGTCTTTTTAAAACAAAAAACATTAAATCTGGCTTAACCGAAAGTGCGGAAATATGATTATCAGCCCAAAGGGGTGACCGGTTATTTTCTAATGCTTCTATTAAATCTCCTATCTGTTCCAGTATTGATTTTCTTTGTTCATCCAAATACCCATTCTTCTTGATTGTATCTATTTTCATATTTTCTATTTCTATAAAAAGTTCGTCTCGGGTAAAAGTATCCCCTTTTACAGATCTTTTATAAATTTTATCTATTAAAATACTGTGTACAATTCTCTTTAGATCACTCTCAGGCAACCAAAAATCCAATAATCCTTCAAAAAGTGAATAAACCATATTTTTGTTTATATCTTCAGAGACTTTCCAAAATTTTACTTGAGGCAATATATTAATTTGTTCATCGGTAAATTTTTTCTTTTTAAAGTACGGATAAAATTCTTTTTTAAAATATTCTGTATTTTTTACTTTTTCTTTAAGTTCGTCATTTATCTCATTGCAAATAAATAATATTTCGTCATTTTCACCTAAATTTATTCTTTTTAAAATATCATTTAATATTTTTCTTAAATTCGAATAATTAAACTTTCTCTTCCAATTTTTTGCTTCACATATAATTTTTTTACCATCGTTGAAAACCAAATTAAAATCTTGAAATCCCGGAGCTTCTAAATGAATATAAGAAAAATTTGGGTTTTTAAGATATTGCAAAAATAAAGACATAGCGGCCCAGGATTGGTAAGTTATTCCTGAATAATTATATTGTCCTTGTCTTCCCATAATAATGAAACCTTTTCTTTTATTTGAATTTTAGTTATTTCAGTAATTCTTTTTTTGATTTTGGGTTTAATATTGTATTTAAATAATATTTCTTTATCCTTCTCATATGTTGCTTCTTGTATTAATCTTCTTCGAGATAAACATTCGAGTAATTTTTTACATATATCACCAACGATATTTTTATTATTTTGAGAACATTGTCTGATAACTTCTATTAATTCTAAAGCAATAGAAAAGCTCGGTATTTCAATATCGGTTGACCTTATTTCTAGTTTATCGCAAAAATCATCGATAACACATTTTATTTTATCTTCTATATCTGTAAGAATATCATTTTCATAATTTTTTTCATAAGAAGGACCTTGCGTAAAATCAACTTCTTTAATAAATTTTATAAATTCTTTTTGATCAATAGTTAATTTTTCAAATTTAAGATTTTCATACACTCTTTTTTTAATTTGAGTTATCCTCTCTCCAGAAAAATTATTTTTTCTATTTTCTTTAATACACATAAAATCTAAGATATGATTTTCTATTCTTGCGGTTACTTCAGAGTCTGTAACAATATTTTTTTTACATTTTTTTTCATTATTTTCTTTTTCATATATATAAAAAACACTTAATACACGTTTCAACTCATTTTTACTATCATTCTTAAAATTATTACCTGTTTTTATTTCGTACAGCAAAATTTCCCTTGGCTCTATTAAAACAAATTTACCGTCCAGAGAATACTGACTACTTTCATTAATAGGAAAATTAACAAACGCATATTCAAGTCTTCCTGCCAATAAATATTCTAATACTTTTAATAAAATATATTTATATTGATACTCAACACCAAAAACTGATTTATTTATTGAATTTAAATTATAATTAATCGAGTCAATCCCTTTTTTTCTGTAAAATTAAGAAACCATCAATTCCTCCCTGGTACTAACTCCTTCTTTTATCTTTTTAATCTCTTTAAGTAAAGTATCATTCATATCTGAGTTTTGATTATCTTCCTGTGATATTTTCATATATTTCCTGCCGGTCTGCCACCCCTCATCAATCTCCATGAGTCTGAGGCAGCTATATCTCAGACAGGATGCTTTGTTAGGGAAGATACCCACAACTTTGGAGCGTTGTTTCAAATCTTTATTTAATACCCCTTCAATGAGATTGGTAGTGCGAACCTTTCGCCAGTGGGATGCCGGAAAGGACAGATACGTTAAAGTGGATTCTAAGGATTCTTCTAAAAGACGGCTAACTTTAGGATAGTTATTCTGATACTTTTCGGCAATCAATCGGGCAATAGATACCGCCATCCGTTTATTGGGAGATGCATAGATTTGTTTGAGATAAGCAGCCAATTTTGTTCTTTCCCTATAGGGCACTTTCGATAGATTATTGCGCATGAAATGACAGATACAACGCTGGTGTGGTGTCCCGGGAAAGATTTCCTGCTGGGCTTTTTTAAGCCCTTTATGGGCATCGGAGATGGTTAAATCTACCTTTTTCAAACCTCTTTCTTTTAATGCTTTAAAATGGTCCCGGTAACTGGCATAACTCTCCTCTAAGGCAATATCCACTCCTAAAATCTTACGGTGACCGTTTTTATCTACACCGACGGTAATAAGAAGGGGTCGGGAAACTACCTGATGGTTTTCCCGTAAGAAGAAATAGACCGCATCGGTGAAGAGGTAGAGGTAATGATCTTTCAGTTGTCCTTCCCGCCAATCTTTGATCTGGGGATCCAATTCTTGAGTAATACGGCTGACTGTGGATTTGGAAAAGATAAGATCAGGAGAGAGTCTACCCACAATCTTTTGTACCCGGTTGGTGGAGACCCCATCAGTGACCATCTGACAGATACTAGCAAGTAGGGCTTTCTCACTTCTCTGGTAGTTTTCAAACAATTGGGTCTTGAAGGCAAATTCCCGGATCTGGGGTTTAGCCAGTAATAGGTGGCCTACCCGGGTATTGAAAGAACGGGGTTTGTAGCCGTTTCTATTGGCCTTTCTTTTCATATCATCTCTCTGGTGAGACGATACACCGACCTGTTGGTCTCTTTCTTCTTCCATGACCTGTTGCATGATTCTCCTTACTATTTCTTTCATAAAATCTTCATCCTTACGGATTGCCTCTTGCAAAATCTCCTGTATTGATTTACTATTTTGTTGGGTCATCTTATTTTTTACCTCCTTAATGGTATTTGGTTAATTTTAATTATTATGGAGGTTTAAGATGGCCCTTTCAAGTTTTTGTATTTACTTTTACAGAAATTATAGTACAGACTCAATATTCAAATAAATTCTTATGACTTTATAATAAAATTTAATATATATGCTATAATCAATTTATCATTATAAATATAGTTAGAATAAGGGCAGGGGTATAACTTATTGATTAGCAAGGGTTTATATTTAACTACACATTATTTGGAACACTTACAGGAAGATTAATTAACCTATTTAGTTTAACTTGATTTTATATAGTCGCGGTTAGATTTTTCAGGTCATGATAAATATTATTGTTATCATTTATACAAAAGTTGCGAAAATCGTCTACTAGCCTCCACCATAGTATACCGCTTTAGAACCAGAAACAATTTACCAGCAGAATTGCAAAATATATCTTATACAGCTATAAATTATAGTGTTTGAAGATTATCCGGAATAATGAATTTTAACTTATTAATCTAATATTTTCAAGTACAATATCTCCCTTAAAAGTTCTAAAGCTTTCCAATAGGGGGAGCCAGACAATAACCAGCCCTTTGGCTTTTGCTGAAGGGCTTTTTTGTTTTTATGAATTATTTTTCAGAAAAAGAAGGATTTTTAAAAGTTTTGTCGTATGTAATTATTAAGAATAAAAATTAAATTTAAAAGTAATGAGGAGGAGCATCAAATGTAAAAAATCTTTTTAATCACAAAAAAT
>Ga0209986_10004366_pt1 | contig 11979 bp, 8 predicted proteins | sample BlataG_FD_183168 | JGI IMG/M metagenome (GOLD analysis project Ga0209986, IMG submission 183168) | Deep subsurface microbial communities from Black Sea to uncover new lineages of life (NeLLi) - Black_00105 metaG (SPAdes) (version 2) | ecosystem: Environmental > Aquatic > Marine > Oceanic >...
TGTCATTGTCGGAATCCGAAGAAGAAGAAGAAGAAGAAGAAGAAGAAGAAGAAGAAGAAGAAGAAGAAGAAGAGAAACCACTTTCACCACCACCTTCATCTACTAATAGGAAGTCGAAGAAGCGTAAGTCTTCTCCTATAGATGATTCGATGGGAGGCATTAAGGATTTTTTGGAGGGTCTTGGTTACTCTAGACTTATAGATAAATTCCGTGGAGGACCTGCAGAGATGGTCGAGGAATTGCCTTACTTGGAAGATGAAGACTTCTATGCGATGGGATTGGACCATATCAAGACACGTCGTCTCAAACGTAGGATAGAGGAAGCAAAGCTCGATGGATAAAGAAATAAAACAACCGGGGTTTTTTTGTTACACCAATAACGGATTCGTTTACTTTTATAAATTAAGAATGATGAGGAAACGTCCTATATCGTACATTCGACCACGTCGACATGCTCAACAGGGTATTAGTGGTGTACCTGCAATTGGCGATGATGTCGTTATGGGATCTACAGGGATGGTTGAGATGAATCGAAGGCGAGTGATTGCAGAACAGTTGAGTCCAGGAGAACAACTGTTTTTCCGTGGAGAAATGGATGTCGCTCAGAACGTTTCGTTGGGAAAACGAAGTAGGACTTCTTTGTCTTCTACTACGGAGATTTCAGACGCTCGATCGATCCTTTCGTCTAAAAAATACGGAAGTGGATTACGAAATGCGAATAAGAAGAAGAAGAAAACCGTCTCTGACGTATTGAAGAAACCTCAAGTTTCTCAAGAAAAAGAATATTACGAATGTTTTGGACGAGGCATTACCGTATCGACGGAATTGGGGATGGTTCAATTAGACGAATGGGCTCGATCGATCGAGACAACATCGTTTCAAGAATGGAAACAAGGGAAGAAAGAACGTGAACCCATGAAAATCGAGGATGTAGTGTTGAGAGACCGGTCTGGAGAAGATCGATTGGATGGAGATGCGATTGTCGATTTATGGTTTCAATGCATGGGGAAAATCGAAGAACGTCTTACACTTTCGGAACAACAGAAAGACTTTATCCAATCGTGTTTCATCAGCTTACTCCCACTCATATATGGAGATCAGTTCGATGTCAATATTGTACGGTTGACCAAACGGTTTGGTATCGATGCAATCTATAAGAAAATCTTCTTTGAAATGCCTCGACGCTTCGGGAAAACGACTTCAACGGCTATCGTGGCTTCCATCATTGCCTATATTATACCAGGACTTACAGTAGGTATTTACTCGATCGTTAAATCAGCATCGGATTCTCTCGTAGAATCAGTCATCGATTATTACTCGACCATCTCTGGAATGGACCAGATGGATTTCATTACAGAATGGAACAAACAGAAAGGTCGTGTATGTTTGAAAAACGCTACTGGAACAACAAGTACGGTATGGGGATACTCAGCAGTTTCTACGGTACGTTTTTACCCTTCCTTCCTCATATATATTTATATTGTGGTGGTGAGTCCCGCCTCCTCCTCCAAAAAAAAAAACATTTTTCGTGATGTATTGAATATGGTTATTGAGTACACTTGGTTAAGGATGGACGTGGTAGATGAAAAAGAACATCAAGAACATCGTACCCATAAATTCATCGAACGGTCACTCGAATCGGCGGTACAGGATCGGTTGACCGATCGGTATCATAGAGTTTCTTTTGATATTGACGGTGTCAATGTGTTTGCCGATAGTGTGTACGAAAAGCGTACACCCATCGATACGGGTCAAGATTCGTGGGAACAGTTTCATTTTTCCCCAATTGAAAAAAATACCAGAATGTTTTGGATTCGAGAAAAACTGAAAAATTGGATAAACGGGCTAATAAACAAATTTGAACGTGAAGATACATTGGAAGAAATCTTTTCTGACAGTTTAGACGAATCGAAGAACATTTCGTATGCGCGTATGAAAATCTACGATCCGTATGGAAGTTTTGAGTCTATATTTATTACGAGTATTCCGAATCGTATCGAACAAGCACGTGAAACTGCGTTTCGGGTATGGGGAGAAGTGGCGTACCGTCGAGACGAACCCGCTTCTCCACATTACATGATCACGTCGGTGATGTCCTATATTCAAGGACGGCTGGACGATGAATTATTAGGTGAATTAGATGATGATTATGAAAGTGACATACCGTTTACAAAAGAAGAACTGTCGAGATTAATCACCTATGGAGGAACTACCTCTCCTTCGTATCGAATCAACTTGAAAGATCAATTGAAGAATTTGTTTTTACCAAGGATGGAAGCATTGGTCAAGGAAAGAGTACCCGTTCTTATGGCTCGATATGAAAACGCGTTGGAAGAAACGGCTGGAAATTATCGTCTGATGTTTCGAATGTTCAATGAAGCATTGTTCGACACGTTCGAATTGGTGGATAATCATTCATATATAAATGCTAAGATGCTGCTACAGGACCGAGTATCGCGTGAATTATATATCGACGTGGTACATGGCGACATTATCGATAAAAGCGAGGAGGAAGAATCTAGGACGCAGGCCATGTTGGCCTATGAAAAGGTTATTCGAGGAGGAGAACATGAGGAGCAATTGCCAATGCACAAGCTACCCAATGAACTGTTCGAGTTGATGATTTCTGGACATGTGGGCAACGTATTCCCTGGAGGATACGAACTGTTCATTCTTTCGGACCAATACGAATCCTTTGTCGTAAAGGAATATGGGAATATAGACATAACTCCTCGAATGGATGCATACTCACCGGAAAGCGCGGACCCAACGGAGTTATGGATCATAAGCGATTCGAATTTTATAATCAATACGCAGAAACAAAGGACGGTAAACGCTGCATATGAAAAATTCGCCGAGAATATTACGAAACGAGTGCTGTATACAGACCGGTCCATACGAAAGAAATTTTACGAACGTCAGCATACGGGGTTCCCGGATCCTTTAAGCCCAAAATCTACAATGCCTGAAGTTTCACATACACCGAAGGGGGCCTTAGTATCGATGACACGCGAATTACTTTTGCTCTTGGTATCAATCGAGGAAATGAAGACCAACCTTCAATTCTTTCAAAGAACGAACCACTTACGAAGATTCTTCGAATTCCTGAGGAATAGATCGACGAGTGATATCACCGCCAGGCCTCGTGAAAGTCGAGTCATGCCTTCAGGAATTTCAATGGTAGGAGAAGAAAGGACAGGGTTTTTGAGTACGGGGGAACGCATTATGGAAGAAGCAAGGATCGTTATCGATGTATGGTTTGGGAAATACACCTCGGATGACGTACGGTTTCGGTTGGAAATGATGATGAATCGAACAATGGATTCCATACGAGCGACATTGGAAGAACTGAACGCTCAAAGAATAGCTATCGAACGGTCGATAAGTGAAGGAACGGAATCTCCTACTCCTAAAAAAGGGAAAAAACGGCCCAGAGTGGGGAGAAAAGTGAGGATTGGGTTTTTCCTAGATAAGAAGAAGAAGAAAGAGGTTTTTAAAAAGAGGGAGGTTCCTTATACAAAAGGAGAAGAAGAAGAAGAAGAATATTCGGTGATGCCCTTTTGGTAGAAGCACTTTCAAATAAGTGATTTAAAAAAACCACTTTCGATGCTCGACAGATCAAGAATAGGCATAATTTTGTGTGAAGAAGGTGGAAAAATGGAATATATATTAAAAAAATATATTTTTTAGGGAAAAAAAACTACACTGATGTCATCACTTTTTTTTCTTCCCCCTCTCTCCACCATGGAGGAGTCGGAAGACTTTGCCTCGATGTTTCGAGACATGGATCGATTGAAAGAATTGAACGTCTTGCCTGAACGAAACGACTTTAATTTCCAGTATTTCCGGTACGGGATTACAAGGGAACAATTGCACGATATCTTTGACGGAGTGAACAAATGGCTACCTACACGATACGAATGGGTTATGTCGTCGTTGACTTCTCTACCATACGAAGATAGTATGCCGAAAAACGGGACGTTGTTTCAAAGTATACGTACGAGTCAAAGGGAAATGAGTACACCCGCTAGGTACGATATTGATATTTCCAGAGAGGTAGGTGTGGAAAACGAAATCGATGCAGAACGATTACGGGATGCAATGATGCTTGAAGCTAGGTGTATGGTCCATTTATCTGCAGAGTGTTCTGTTGATTGTTGCGTAGATTCGATTGAGAACAACAGTCAAATTCCTCTTTATGGATGTAGAGACCATGGTCTCATTCACATTTGTATTGGAGATCGAGTGACATGTTCTGCTGGGCATGTGAATAGCGACAAAGAGGTGGTTTGTGTATATTCTGGAGCTCGAACGGATGGGACGGTGAAAAGCAGTCGAATGTATAATACGAGGAAAAATCATGCATATGTAGGAACGGTCGAAGGGGATGATGGTGATGAAGAAGAAGAAGGAGAAGATTATTATGACGATGTTTTTGTGGAGGAAAATTATATATCTACTTCGGACCCTCTCTTTCGAAGGATTGGGAAGAGGAGGAAAAGGAAGAAAAACAAATATGCTAAAATAAGCAACGGGGAGATGAATTGGGCGATGGTACGTTCAGCGGTGGTCTCTGGAAAAGGATGTGTTATCGCTCCATTGGCGGAAGAGATTCTAGCCAAACAATATTTTCCTTGGGTTCCTGAAGAAGGGTCTGTGCGTCTAGCCATCGATACTATGGGGAGCGAAAACAGTGACGATAAATCCATATCGATTGCTGACATACAAGAAGATGAAAAGGACGAAGGATTACTTCGAGACAATATATTGTTTCATAGTGGAGAGGTAGACGGGGTGCTTATGGACGAATGCAACCCGTACTTGAAAGCGAGTGAAAGAGGTGATCATAAGTACGTATCGAGGACGATGCTTCATGCAGCTCCCAATCAAAGTGCATTATTCTGCAAAGACCAAGACGTTGTGGCTTTAAGTTCAGTATCCAATCGATCGAGGATCTGTGAAGAAGGTCATGGCGATGAAACGTGGAATATACAACGAGCTCAAGAGACTCGATATAGTGTGAATCCGTACAAGGAAACGTTATCTAGGAAAATGGCATGGGATAGTTTGGCTAGAGGTGTTACACCTACTTTTTTAGTAGAAGGAACCAACGATGATACAATGGATATTGCTTCTCGATTAAGAGAGTCTCCAGGAGGTCCTCAGAAAAACCGTTCTCCTTATTCGACTCCATCAGGTGTAATGACAAGTGGAGAAGGGTTGATGATGTCTCCTGGTAGATTATTATCTCATTCGTATTCTTCGTCGACACCATCCTCTCCCCTAGGACGTGTAACGCGTAGAAAGAGAAATCGAGGATCTCCTCAAACAACGCTTAGAATAGGATATTCGTTGAATTCAGACGGACATCGGTTTTCTCCAGTGAAACGAAAGGTGACAAAGAAGAAGAAGAGAAATAAGAAAGGGAGAAAGGATGAAGAGGTAGTAGAACAATACTATTTGATTCAAGAAGAGGATGCTAATAGTACAAGAACGAGTAAGAAGAGAAAACGTGTGCATCGAAGGAAAAACGCACTTTCATTGAGTACGGCCGTACTTACTTCTCAATTCGAAAAATCCGTATCGAAGAATCCGTCTGAATCGGCCATTGCTTCTTCAGCGCCCATGATTATAGGGAAAATGGCGGATATCATGATGGGTAGGCCATCGATTCAAACAATGCAAAACGTGATAAAATCAAGTGGACGTACTAAAGAAGAAGAAAAAGAAGAAAAAGAAGAAGAAGAAGAAAAAGAAGAAATCATCACTTCTTCTGGTCTAATCGGAAACTCTTACCGTAGGAGGAGAACAGATAAAACAACGAAGAATAGGGAAGAAGAAGAAGAAGAAGAAGAAGAAAAAGAAGAAGAAGATTATGAAAGTTTGGAATTCAAACGTAGGAGACAACGATTTGAAAGCTGGTTAGAATCCAAATCTTTACTTTCGATGAAAGAGATGAATGCGTGCATGAAATCTGTCGGAAGTGTCATGAACGATTTGATTTTCAATTCTCAAAAACGACAAAGCATGAAGATTGCGTACGGTATTGCTTCTTTGATCAATACGGAAGAGGTAGTTAAGAAATCGTTGACTGCTGTGGAAAAGGATTTGAGACCTATACGAGAACGTGATAGAGAGACTCATCGACAGCTACGTCGGAAATACAAAAAGACGTATCGAATGGTTCGAGTTCCTCCAGTGGAATATATTTGGGATTATTGTGTAAGGAATCGACAGTATTACGGAGAAGGTCCAATGAAATTTCTATCGGAGCATCAAGGATACGATCCAAAGGATCGATATGGGTTGACGGATTTCCTAGACAATGAAAAAGATATCGAGACGTATAAATATGGATCCTTCGATGTAACGTTTCCAGAGATTCGTATGGGATCGAACATTCTAACGTTAGGAGAGATGGATGACATTTATGCGGAAAAACTCCAGGTTGATGCGATCGACACGGTACCACACAATCAAGCGAAAATAAGATTATACAGGAACGAGATTACACGTCTATGGAGAGTATTATTAGCGAGCAAGACGGTGCGTATGGAAAACGCTCCGAAATCGCAATTTGATCATTTCATCTTGGGCGTATTGTACCATTTGGCGGAAAATGACATTACCATCAATGGGAAAGTGGTTATGAAGAAAGATGAATGGTTGAAATCGTCCTTGCCTTCACAAAAGAGACTATGTGACAATCATACCGGGAAACTGAAAAGAAGAGATGTAGCCGAGGTGATTCAGAAAAACACAGATTTGGATGAACAAATGTTGAAGTTTTCTACACCAAGTCGTGTATACGCTTCTAGGATCGTCACACGAGGAATTCGAAGGGTGAAAGAATGGACTTCAGATTTCCAGGGACATAACGATATTGATACTATCGTAGAATATATACATAGGAATTCGGTGGTAGACTTTATCAAGGTTTCTAAAACTATGGGGAATACACATAGAGGAAGAGGACGGTTCCAACGGAAGAGAACGAGTCTGTTCCTATGACGAAATAATTTGGTGTTTCACTTACACTTACGAATGGGGTTTTAAAAACGGTTGGATGAGATGAGGATGAATCGTACAGACGGCATATACCCGGCTTCAAAGGTAGCAACAATAGGTAAAAACCCATTATGGTTTGTCTACTTGTTGACACATAACGAACGATCGAGAGGTTTCAAATGTTACACATACGTGGGTGTATCAAGGAATCCCTTTCGAAAACACATGCAACATCGTATGAGGGCTCTTCCGCAATGCAAAACCACTCGACCTGCAGCAAAGCATTGGATTTTGGCAGAAGTAATAGGTCCTTTCGAGGAATACAGACATGCCAATGAAATTCGACATAGTTGGAGAGATGCTACACGAGGGGAAAACGGGCGACATGTCACAGGAATGTTAATGGTACATTTGATCAATTCTTACGATAATAACGAAGATTTTTCGTTCGCAAAGGAATGTGGTAATGATGAATTATCTCATCTAGAAGATTATGCCAAGATCAATGATTTGCAGCTACTCGTTCGATGTTTCTCGAGTACAGTTTCCGACCCTGTCCCATTTTTCATGTTGAAAGACGTTCCTTCATCACAATGGCTGCCTTCGACATCAACACCTCTTTCCATGGAAGACGTAGAACGTATTACGGGACATAAAAGGAAAGTGCCCGGAACTGTACGTAAACCTGTACCTTCGCCATTCGACGATGATAAAGAATATGAAAAAGAAGAAGATGTGCATAAAGTATCCAGACGAATGAGACGTCCCACTACAAAGAAAAATCGATGGGGTATTCACGCATCTCCGTTTGATGATATATAGATAGATAGAGAGAGAGAGAGAAAGTAAAAAAAGGGAAAGAATAATGATTCTCTGAGACGTGCAAACGAGCTTCTTTTTTTTTAACTTCACGTATATACCAAACTACGTTTACACGAACAGGAATAAATAACCACTTCGACCACACCACTGATCCGTTTCTCCAACAACTTACGTTTACGTTCTTTAGTTGCACTTTTGATCGCTTTCTCTGCCAATGAAGATGAAAGATTATCAACAATGGACGAAGATCCTTCCTTACGCTTAAAAAACGTAGCAACATCGTTCCTCTTACGTTTTTTCTTTGCTTCAAAATATGTTGAAGAGTCTTTCTCTTTCCCCTTTTGAGAAGGAAATAATAGTGTGGCAACACGCCGATCTCCTTCACGTATTCGTTTAGGGTTTGCGTCGAGGAATATGGCAATATAGTATCGATCCGATATACTGTAACTCAAGACAATAATTCCTCTGGATGAATCCTCTTCAAAAATATGGTTTCGAAAACCGTATTCTTTTTTCACATGTTGATCAATTTTTGAGGCACGTATAGGGCATAAAGGGTTTCCATAGTTCATAAAGTTGTCGTATAGAACAGTCTCAATATGTTTGGCTTGTTTCGAATTGTATACTCCACCACTCAGAGCCATGTTCTTGGTTTTTTCGTAAATCGAAAGGAATGCTGATGGAATCACTTCTTGGTCATGATTGTTTTCGCTTGGTTTCCAAAGGAAAAACGGGAGCATATCTTCCATCAATTTACGTACAGAAGCTCCTCGACTCGAATGGAATAACACAGTCTCTTGGATTTCGTCTAAATCGATACGTCCTTTGGTTTGTATAGATATATGGTCGAGTATGTACCAAGGAATTGGGGCATGTTCGTACCTCCTTTTAACCAATGACGTATCTTTGTGTTCAGAAAGACCCAATAAGATTTCTTGGTTCAGACCTTCATGGATACGATCGAGTGAAGCATAACATCCTGAATCCGAATTGCCTCCACGAAGTAAAATCTCACTTTCAATTTCACGGACGTACTCATCGATGTTTGACGAATGTTCTTTTGGAAGAGATACCGAAAGACCATGATGATCTCCTCCCGTATGATCGAATATGTATCTCTGATATTCAACCAATCTGTCTGATCGATCTTCTTCGTTTTCTTCTCGATAATACTCGTTTGTGGCTTCTTTGATTTGATCGACCGTAAGCGTCTCGTATTCATTCATTTTATTTATTTTCCTTCTTCTCATTTGAGAGGAACAGTTTTTTTTTTCTTTCTTTACACGAATCTGGTTTTTTTTTTTTTTTTGCCCCCATCCCTTCATCTCACTCGACCCACACAGTGTCGAACCCGTCCATTTCATGACCAAGCACCAAATCCCTATGTTTGATCGTATGTCGATGACGGTCCGAGTTGGCCAATGCAGACGTTTTTTGGATTTGAGTGGCTTCCTTCAACGTCATAATACTCGAAAGCAATACTTTCCCATCTGAAGACATTTCGATAGCACCGCCGAGCATATGGGCACGTCGTACATCTTCTTTCGTAGGCAAGTACATATTACGTATACTATCGGCTTCCTGTCCAGGGTTCATCGATATGTAGTTTGAAGGTCCGTTTTCCAAGATGTCGTAAAGAGTAGGTCTATCTTCTATGGTTTTGTGGGTTCGTCCTTGACCTAAAAAACTGTCATAAACGTATTCTCGGTATACCGAGAATAGACGTCCAAGGGAATCATGGTCCATCGATTCTTCCGTGGTCAAAGTAACTGTTGGAAATCCGCATCCTTCTTCTAGGTATTTTTCCACACGTTCATTTTCATTTTTTTGGTATTTTTTGACCATACCTAAGAACCGTTCCTTCCTGTCTGACATTAGTAATACTTCTTTAATGAATGTGCGTCAAAAAGAAAAAAATAGATAAGAAATATTTACATTATTTATTTTTTTTTCTCCCTCTCTCTTCCATAATTAGTGTGAGGAGAAAAGCGATGGCTCATACTATAAGTGATGAAGAAGAACAAGCCAAGATGCAGATGTTTGCAAAAAGCAAATTAACCATAAATAACAATGTATTTACGACGAAAATCGTAATGGACGAAAAAGCACATCCTTCCGACCCTAGGATCTTACGTGAAGAAGATTCGACCTATATACCTAAACCGTTTTCAGCATACATGGCAAGTTTGAAACATGTGCGTACAAAACGAAGAAAAGATTCGGGGTTTGATGAATACCGATTGGTAGGTCCCAAGGACGATATCAATGCAGAGAAACCTACAAGTATCGCCGAAAGGGATATTTACATCTTTGCCATGTTGGCCGGTCTACGGTCGATGTGGGAAGAATCTTCAGACCCAGCGTCTAAAATCAAAGAAGCGAGGAGTAAGACTCATAACCAAGGAGATTCGCATCACCATTCCTCCGTATCGAGTATTCCATCGATAGACGCATGGAATGATGATGATGTCATCGAAACGGATGCCGTACTTGCCATAAAAAAGTCGGAAGAACTCTATGGTGCTGAAAAATACCGAATCTCTCCATACAATCGATTCGATTTGGTCGATTTAGTACGTCGATTGGATGGACGGTCCGCTCGATGTATTCCTCCTCGATTTGCCGCTGTCATTATACGTTTCAAGTACCCTTCTACTTCGGTATCGGTTTTTTCTCCAGGGAAAGTCGTATGTACGGGTGCAAGAACAGAAGCCGTAGGACATTATGCTATCATGGAAACATTATGTTATTTGAGAGAAAAGGGAATTCCTAGAGCCTGTCCATTGAGCAATTCTCTGGAAGCAGAGAATGTCGTAGGGACGTTCAAACATAACTTTGGATTGGATATCGAGAAATTACATCGATTGTATCCTGATATTGTTTCGTATAATAAGGAAGCGTTTCCAGGAGCCACTGTACGACCTTCAGAAATTTTCCCAGCAGCTCAATTGGCCTTTGAATCTGGGAATATCGTGACGATGGGTGGAAGGAATCCTCGTGACTTAGAGAGGGCTTTAGGACATACATTCGGACTGTATTATAGTGTGAGAAAAGAATTGCCAAAGAAAAAAAAGAAGACTAAGAGGAGAAAAAGCCAACGTCGAATATGAAATAGAGTGAAATGATCATGTGGGATGGAGCAGAGGATGTAGTAAGGGTGGTGTATTCCTCGATTTTCTTCATCTCGGGTACTTTAATGATGTTCCTTTGTCTTGCAATGTATCGACATAATCAACGTAATAAGAGGAAAGAGTACCGTGATCGATATCAAAGTTACATAAATACATTGGCCGTCTTGTCTGCATCCATGTGGATTGTAGGTGTGGGAAAATTGATGAGTATATTAGACTTGCTCAATCGAGGAAATCATTCTCATTATGGATGGTGGATTACGTATGGTATTCATTCTGCCATGCTCGTTTTTGCTATGAGTGCATACCATAGATTAACCATGTTTGGAATCATCATTTCGGCCATGATGTCTAGTTTTGTCGCTGTATCGATCAGCCTTCTTTCAATCGCTACCAACGTGCAAGGATGGGCATTGGCAGGAATATTGGCAGGATTGGGTATATTGTTTTCTCATTTCTTTGTATGGTGGAAGGCAAAACGTGAATATATTGATACCGACCCCCGTGCAACCATACTCGGTGGAAGAATTTCGTATCGAGGAGAAGATCGAGCATTGATTATAGGATCCACCATAATTTCTATGGTGATTTTACTATTTTTGATCCTTGGATCTGAAGTCACTCATGTCGTTCCTATCTTGGCTACGGAAATTATCCACGGTGTATTAGTGTGGATAAACTGGGGATACATTTCATTCATTATCTTTTTTTGGTTCATGGATATCCGCGTAGATAGAAATGGAAAAGGAAAAGGAACAGAAACAAATTTGGCGTATGATTGGAGAAAAGAAGGAAGAGGACCGACCGTGATACATCGATTTTTTAATCCATTTGAGAACTTATAAAACCAAAAACCAAAAAAAAAACCCTCCCCCCCCTCCCCGTTTTCGTATACTAATCTAGAACCCCAATTTTTTGAGTTTTTGAGATTTTTTTGCGAGGAAGGGAAAAGAGGCTATATGATTATTCGTATGGCAAATGTTTACTCTATGTCAAACATCCTTAAGTCTTTCTTACA
>Ga0209986_10004367_pt1 | contig 11975 bp, 11 predicted proteins | sample BlataG_FD_183168 | JGI IMG/M metagenome (GOLD analysis project Ga0209986, IMG submission 183168) | Deep subsurface microbial communities from Black Sea to uncover new lineages of life (NeLLi) - Black_00105 metaG (SPAdes) (version 2) | ecosystem: Environmental > Aquatic > Marine > Oceanic >...
CTACATTGAGCATGCATGTGAGATGGAGCGTGATGGTATACAGCGTATTCTTAACCGTGAAGGCCTAAGGGCGATATTGGGCCATTGTCAGTACGGAATACATCGTAATATGGCTCAGGAAGTCTCTTACATAACTGTCCTAAGGGATCCTGTTGAACGCGTTTTGTCGATGTATTATTTCCACAAGCTTGTGCAAGAAAAGCATGGAACACTCGAGGGTATCAGAATGCCGTCGGGAATGTGCTTGGAGCAATACGTTAATAATCCATTATATTTGGAAGTCACTAATGGTCAGACTAGGCGGCTTTCTGGGGTTGGATTCAAAAGACATATTTGTCCGCGTATCGCCTTAAAGCAGGCAAAGGAAAATCTCTACCAGCATTTTAAGGTATTTGGCCTAACAGAGCGTTTTTCCGAAACGATAGAACTTATTAAACACTCGTTCGGTTGGGAGTTAGATGTTCCAGTCTGCCATAAAAATGAGAATTTAAATAAGCCAACAGCAAGGTCACATTCCAGTGAAACACTTGAAGTTATTCAGCAAGCAAATAGCCTGGATGTCGAGCTTTATAATTACGCTTCCAAGTTATTTGAGGAGCGTATTGCGCAATGCGTCAATAAATCACGGAAGGGCTAAAGTCAAATAAGGTAATGTCGTTTTTGCTTAATCAAGAAAATGCACAGCGTAGTTGGAGCGTCTGAGAAAAAGCGACCAACGTAATTTTCGGATATCGAAATGCCGTTATACGGAGTTTGAATTGAGAGTTATTGTTTCTGGGCTTGTTGGTGCTTATCCAATCGGAGGTATGGCATGGCATTATCTGCAATACCTAATTGGCTTGGCGAAGTTAGGTCACGATGTTTACTATCTGGAGGATACCTCTTGCTGGCCGTTCAGTCCGCTGGAGGAATGCCAGGTCTCCACAGGAGAGTATTCTGCAGAATTTATCGATAAGTTTCTCGGAAGATACGCACCCGATTTAAAAGATAAATGGCATTATTTGCATTTAAGAGAACAAAGCTTTGGTCTAGATCATGCGGTATTTTTGGACATTGTTCGCACTGCGGATGTGTTTTTAAATGTTAGCGGCGCAAATAATATCCCTGATTGTCTTTCGCCAGACTGCATCAAAGTTTTTATTGATACGGATCCTGGCTATAACCAAATAGTTCTTTGTACGCGACCATCCTGGTCGAAAAGCGTCGAGCAATGGTGCTCGAGCGTGGCTTCGCATGACAAGCACTTTACTTTTGCTGAAAACATTCATGAAAGTGACTGCTTGGTGCCTAAGCTGAACTACACCTGGGAAATTACGCGAATGCCGATAGTCCTCGACTCGTGGCACGTCCCGTCTGTAAACGCAGAAGGCTCGCTGCCATGGTCAACAATAATGACTTGGAATAACTATCAGGGAAGCCTTATTTACAAAGGCATCGAATATGGAAGTAAGGGGGAAGAGTTCGAAAAAGTAATAGGTATTCCAAAGCTTGTCGATTTGCCGTTTGTTATTGCTTTAGGTGGAGCGAATGCGCCCGTGGAAAGATTGACAGGGGCAGGATGGAATGTTCTTCATGGGCCGAGGACGACTATCTCTGGAGAAAAGTATCAGGCATATATTTGTGATTCTCGAGGAGAATTTTCTGTTGCAAAGAATGTATACGTAAGTATGAAAACTGGCTGGTTTAGTGAGCGAAGTGCATGTTACCTCGCAGCAGGTAAGCCGGTTGTTACGCAGGATACTGGTTTTTCAAAGGTGCTTCCCACCGGGCAAGGACTTCTTAGCTTTTCATCGATGGATGAAGCAATTGAAGCAATTGGGTATGTCGAAAAGAACTATTGTAAACACGCGAATGCGGCAAGAGAGCTGGCTGCTGAGTATTTTGATTCTGGTAAGGTTTTGACCCAGCTGATTGACTCGGTAGTTAAATAATATTGTTGCAGTCGTTCTATATTCAATCGTGCGAGAAAGTCTTGGTTATGCGCTGAATGAGAAACGTAACCGCTATCTAGTAACGCGAATGCGAATCAAAAGTAGAGCGGAGGCGGTGCGATCATTTGCCTCGGTTTTTTGAATGCGGTGACTCTAACGCTGTGTTACCGCGGAGTAAGAGTTTCGCAACATGCCGTCTTTGCGAGTTCGCAGGCGGTCTCAGGCAATTGAAATGAATTCGTTACTCAGGTTCAGTCGATGTTAATTAGGAGTCGCTATAAATCATTACCGCCATCACTCGCTAACGTTTAACACGGTTCGCCACTACTTGCAAAACTGCCGCATCGTTGTAAGTTGAAACTGACACACAGTTTTTGAGTTTCTCGGCTACATCCTGGAATCGACTACGGAACCGAAGGTTAGAGGTTCGAATCCTCTGGGGTGTACTTTTTAACTCCTTTTCGGCAAAGCGTTTACGCGCATCGCCTCTCGCGGCCAACGTTTCTCTGCCGCTCCAAAATCCGGTAGTTACCGGAAGTTCACAAGTCGTTTCTTTGGAAGTTACTTGCCCGCTAGCCAATTGGGCCGCGAACGTCTTACCGTATGCCCGCGAAACCCACGGTTAGAGGTTCGTTTCTCTGGGGTGTAATTTTTTCTAGCCTCTTTCGGCAAAGCGTTTACGCGCATCGACTCTCGCGGCCACGACTTGTTGGACGTCGACTCATTCCATCCCAAGCACTACGGCCCCCGCCAGGTTCCAAAGCGGCAGGCCAACCCGAACAAGATCCAAAACGACCACCAAATCCCGATTTGTGTGATTCGAAGGCGATCAATCAACTCCGACCGTGTTCGCTTAATGAATTCGATGACGGGTATGGCAACAAATACGAAGATGCACATGATGAGATTTAGCGGATGCACCCACGGTCCGAATTCCATTGCGAGTGCCCAAGGCAACATTGCGATGTCCGACGGCGAGTCGACACCAGCAAGTAGCAAGCCCACGATGACCGCTGTTGCAAAGTGCCATCGGAAAAGTAATGCGTTTTTTGAGTGCGATACTAGGTCGAGGTCAGTCATCCGGCGGTTTCGCGCGGCCAATGGTTTGCACAGTCGTCGCCGCTGGTTGCGACATCAAACGGCTATGTCTGAGTTTTAGTTTTCCAAATGTTGGTTCGTTATCCTAAAAGCAAAGCGATTGGGCGAAGCCGAACTCTGCGGCCGTCCGTTGTTGGACAGTTTCCTGTTTCATTCTTAGATTTTTGTAAGACTGCTATTGTGACACGGTCTCCTGGCCGTGTCGTCGCAGCAACGCTCAATGCTTTTCCGGTTCCCAGTGTGGCGGATCTCGTTTGTACTTTGCCTTCCACCACTTTACCCAATCAGAGTAGTTATGGCCCGGAGTGGCGCCGGTAATCGACTGCAGAGCGTCGACACAGTGAGCTTGTGTACATATGAAGGGTCCCTTGCTCTCTCCAAAGGACTTGAGGCTGCACAACAACATGGGCAAGTCAGACTCTCTTCCGTACTTTGAATAGAAAAAATATTCGTTGTGGCCGGGGCCATGCCGGGCAACGAAGGTTCGCACCGCTGCAAGGTATAATGGATCTGCGGGGAACAACTCTTCTGGCAACTCCTGGGGCTCATCAGAATAGCCACTCCAGGTTTCCTTTCCAGCAAGGTATTCCTGAATCGAAAATTCTCCTGCTCCAGAGTAGATAACTGTACTGCCAGAAAATAACTTGCCGTCTTCTTGTATGTAAACTAGGCCGTCGCGCTCAACGAGTTGTGACCTCGATACAATGGGTTGAAGAGGGGCGGTCGGTGCCTCTTCCTCTACCCTGTATTCAATGGAGGGTTCTCCTCCATCCGCCGGCGAATCGGGCGCTGATTCAGACGTGTCTTTTTCGCATCCGAAGGTTGCAACGACAACCAGTGACATGGCTATTTTTCGAATCATCACCAATAGACCCCTGTAAATCAACGCGTAAACGAATTGAAAAACGGTTCAACGTCAGTATACGCCTGTATTCGTTGTGCTATCAGCAGATTATTCCCAGCGCGCCCAATGGTGGGTGTGGCCGTCACCGCCCACACCGAGGATTAAAAGTTAAATCACACACTCATTGTATGGAAACACAAGAATTGTGCAAAAACAACGAAGGTGACCCGGCGAAGCCGGGCCTAGCGGCCACGATTTGTTGGCGGGATATGGGCTACGGATGGATGGATGACTCGGCAATTTGGAAGTGTCGTCCGCAATTCTTCAGCTCCCACAGCTGTAATACCTGAGTCGAGCAAATTGAGCGCATGTAGTTGTTTCATTTTCGCTAGGGTTGTGGCGGCGCCGTCAGTGATTCCCTTGCAGTCTTCAAGCGATAATTCCCGAAGTTCGGTGAGGCCCGTAAGATGGGCAATGCCACGATCTGTGATCGACGTGCCATCGAGACGCAGGAGCTTGAGATGCACCAGATCCTTCAGCTGACGCAGACCTTCGTCGGTGATTTCCTTGTTGTGCCAGAAGGTGAGTTCTTCCAGCCCTTTTAGCACGGTGACGTGGGCGAGCCCGCCGTCAGTCAATGCGACTGTGCCGAGATGCAATTCGCGGAGATTCTTCAGCTTGTGCAAATGTTGCAGTCCAGCTTCGGTGATTCCGGGGTAATTGAAATTGAGTTTTCGTAGGTTCGTAAATGCTGGCAGATGCTTCATTCCGTCATCGGTAACACGGGAACTGTGCAACCAAAGACGATCAATGTGTGACGGCGTTTTAATAGCTGTCAGCTGCTCATCGGCCTCGATACGGCTCCGGTCGGACGCCATTCGTCCTTCGATCTCATGCTGGCCGCTACCGGAAAGCCGGTGATAGACAAAGGCCACCCACTCTCTATTTCCCGGCATCACCCAGACGCTCTTGACACGGCCCTTCTCGATCACGAGATCACAATGCAGTAGATGTTTGCCGTTTACCCAGAAGTAAATCCATCCATTGCCGTCTTGAATGTCACGCTTCTCCCAACTGAGATTGTACATCTCGTCGAGATTCGTTTCGGCTGCGAGGCTGTCCTGTTGTTTTGCGATGGCCTCCACTTCGGCAATGGTCAAGCCAGCCATAAGTGGAAACTCCGTGCGGATTTCATCGATGCTGAACGCCTCGACAAAGAGCTTCGCGTCAATAGGCGAATCGACGACCTCGTGTGGATTGGCCACTTTCGTGGCGTCGGGTGACGGTGTTGGGCTCGCCGGGCGTTGTCCGCATCCAGGAATATTTGCGGCAGCAAGTAGCATAAGCACAAGGACGGACGTCGTTCGCTGGTCCATTACTTTTGCCGCCTAATGGTGGGTGTGGCCGTCACCGCCCACACCGGGGTTTAAAAGTTAAGTAACACGCTCATTGTATGCTGGCGCAAGAATTGTGCAAAAACATCGAAGGTGACCCGGCGAAGCCGGGATCTGCGGCCACGACTTGTTGGCGGCTTATCAAACCGGCAATCCAAATTACTTTAGATTTTGCTGCCCCAGATGTTTGTCATTCGCCGCGATTCCACCCATACTAGCGCCCGCGACGGCCAACTCCGGCCCTCGGCCCGTATTGGAATTCCTATCAGTTATCAGTAGTTATCAGTTATCAGTCGAACCGCTACCCTGCCTCTGGTAAGGCTGACACGAATTGATCCACGGCCAGCATCGCCAGCACATCTTCTCGATTGTACTGCTCAACTTTCTTGATAATGGAGTCGTCGCCCGTCTTGAGCCAATCGACATACATGAGCTGTGCACCCATGCCGTCGACGTCCGCCTGGCTCCAGTGAAAGCCGCAAACCGGTGCGACTTCTTTGATCGAGTAGCTCTTGACCGGAAAAAAAGGCCGCCCTTTGATCTCTTCTTTGAGGTCGATCAAGGCCGCCTTCGCTGCTAATAGGCGATCGGCTAATTGAGGATGATCGTTAGCCGCTTGAGTGAACTTGCTGTGTTCATAGTCTGACCAGCAGTAGAGTGCTACATCTGCTGGATCTCCCAGCCAGTCCAGAAAATCCGTCCACATCCGCGCTTCATCTTTTTCCCCGCGAGCTGTCCAGATCTGGGTACTGCCATCCGGTTCGGCCACGCCCAGCATATAAATATGTGGCCGCGTCACTGTCGATGGAACAGTCATGAGAATGTCTTCGACGTCAAAATGCACGATCCGCCCACGACGCCGTATGGAGGCTGCCTCGCCAGGTCGAAACACAGGAATGTTTTGCTGACGGGCCAGGGCATGATAATAGTGATCATCACGACCGAAGTTTGCCACGCAGTCGTCCTTGCCATGCGACAAAATATCGGTCCAGGACTGAAGACCTTGAGTCCGCAGCTTTGGAGCTGTCTTAGGACCGATACCTGGCAATAACGAAATGTCCTGACGCTCTGCGATCAGCCGGTTGGCGTATTTTCGCCAGGGGCTGCCGGTAGACTCATAGGCGAGGGGCTGGAGCTGCTGCTGGCCATCCCGGATGGCCCGCCACTCGGCAAAGTGGTGCTGCATCTGGGGAGCGATCTCGGCATAAGCGACGCTTGACTCTCCGTCACCTTCGCGCAACACAATGTCTAATGACTCGGGGCAATAACCTTGCAACTTGCTGAGGATCTTGTGATACACGGCCGCTTGCAGCTTGTGATACTCTTTGACCTTGGAAGCATTCTTTACTTCTTTCACGCGGTAATGAAAACTTCCCAAATCGGAAGGATGATCGTCGCTGCGGACCAAGAGGTCAGCCTTGCCGTAGACATCCTCGCCTAGGAGCCACATCGCTGCATTATGGATAGCCGACTCACCGCGGAGCATCGCCTCAAGGGTCTCGCGGAGGGACTCCTCGCCCCAATTGGCCCTAACAACGTACGCATCGGGGAACGTGCCACGAACGTATAGGTATTCCCAGATGTTTCCTTGTTGCATCAGGTATTGATCGAAAACCGTGGTCTCATCGATACGCTCGTCAGCGGGAGCGTGGTATTCACACCAGACCCAAAAAGGATCGTCAATCATCGAGTAAAACCAAGACGGGCGGAACAGTCGGCTCTTGTCGAGCTGTTTTCCGCTGGTGGCTCGCATCAGCAGTGTTGGCAGATCAATGGACACGCGAGCAGTACTTTCTACTAGGGTGGATTGTTTTTAGGCAGTGTGAGCTACCGCCGGGAGCTAACAGCCTCAGTTGAAGGGACACCACTTTGCTGGAACAGCCTCGCGAACATGCTTGTCTCCTTGATTGCTGCCCACTCACTTGAATAGTGAGGACCGACCCCAGGCAATGTGGTTACGTCCAGTGCACGCAGATCAATCTGCATCAGCCATTCCATTGCAGCCTTCTTGCCACGCCGGCCACTAGTTTTTCCATCCAGAATCTTGACAGCCTCGGCAAAAAGGTCGTGAAGCTGTCGGACTCGGATACTTTGTGTCGATACCCAGTTCATCCATTGGCATGAACGAAACCTTGGCGTGAGACTTGTGGCGATTGCGTGCCTCCGCCTTCGGTGGACGCAGTACGCAGAGTTCCTCGATTGTCTTCGTCGCCCAACCGTTCTTCATAATCGACCTTCTTGCCACATAAGTTCAAGGGCAACCTCATCTCCGATTTTTTGAATTACACTCAAGCGGTCGCTGTCGTCGACGTGCCCCCATTCCGTAACGCCGTGCCGAACCAATTCGCGCTCGCTCACCACATAGCACGGCACCTCGAGCAAGCCCGCTTTTCTTGCAGCGGCAATCCGGTGGCTTCCCGTCCATGCCACATATTTGTCCTCGCAATCAATCACGAGCAGCGGCCTACCCTGCCAGCCGTTCTCTGCCATACTGACTACCAATTCCTTAAAGATTTCTTGCTCCCGCACTTTGTGAAGCGGATTAAGATCTTGTGGTGGAATTAGTTCGTCCATAGGTTTCATACCGTTTATATTTGATCGACATTCGCGTCGGCTAACCGCGAGCGTCCCTGGCTCGATTGGAGGCCCTACGCGGAGCTACCGCTACGGACACCCGACGACACTTAGTTTAGCCGCGATCAGCGATTGTCGTCAGTCAGTAAGACATTCCCTCTGATGTGAGGCGAAAGATTGAAGACACGGGCTTTACTATCATCGCTCGAAACAACAGCCCCAAGCGTGCGACTGTGCTTCTGAAGCAGTTACGGGCAGGTAATGGAGGTTAACCCCCAGTCTTTCTCTCTGCTGCTCTGTGGGGTTTAATAAAGGGCGTTCTTTTCACTCTTTGAGGGCAACGATCATGCGGCACTTACTGACTCTCGTAAGTCTTCTGTTGGTCGGCAGCGTGTGGGCCGACGATTTCAACTTCAACTCTCCCAGAGCCAAAGCGGCGATGGAGAAGTATCAATACGATAAAGAAGACCTGCTGCGTGACCTGGAAGCTGCGCTCGAGTATGAGCGAACCAAAGGCAGTTTAGAGGAAGCGATCAAGATTCGGGACGCTATCGCCAACCTGAAACAACAACCGGATGCCCCGGTTCGCTTTACAATAATTCGACGGCCGTTCCCGAACCGGCAGCGATTCTTTTAGCCCTCTTCGGTCTGGCGCTCTTGCCGCGCAGAAGGCGACGGTAGGTGTTTCCTAGCGGTTTCCCGCCCCACAAATTCTTTGTCATCGCCCCGATTTCTGGTAGACTGGTGGGTGGCCAGTCTCTTTATGTCAGTCTTTCAGGGGAAGCTCGTGCAATTCACCATCGTTTCTCTGCGCAATCTCTTTCTCTGCGCAATCGCTTTCGCCCTCTTGTTTAGCTGCCTCGTCGGCTCGATACTTCACGCCCAAGATACCGGTGGCCAATACGAAGATCTCTATCAACAGATTAGAATCCTTGCATGGAGAACCGGGTATAACGATGATGATAAGACGGATAGGCCGATCCAATCTCTACGCCCTCCCAGTTACAAAAAGGCTGTCGCGGCCTATTTTTGGGGGTTACCGCTTGTCGAAATGCGTCGCTCGCAAGAGGCCATCCTAGGGCAAGCTGACCTCGATGCAAACGACCTCTACACACCGTATGACCGTAACCTCGGTACATCGGTCGTATCACCAAACCTCGACGTGCTCAATGCCACCGGATTTATCGATTTTAAAGAGCACTCCGCCTTCGTACTCACGGTCCCCAATACCCAATACGAGCCTGACACCGCTGACACCCGCGGGACATTCAACGTCATGCAGTTGCTCGATGCCTACACGAATGTAGTCGAGTCGTTCGGTACCCGCCAACCCGATGATGATTCGGCCTACGACGGCCATGCCATTAATTCAGGTGGCAACTTCCTGATTGCCGGACCCAATTACGATACAAATTTACCCCTGCCAGACGGCATCATCCAGCAGGTTGGGGTCGAGACGAACCAGGCGTGGCTGATCGGCAGGATGGCGGTCGATGCGTATGCTGAAAATACAAGCTCAGACTACCATGCAACGATTGTCCCCCCTCCCACCAATGAGGTGGACCTTACTACCACCCGCGGTCGTGAATTCACCTACAAATATGGTCTAACGCCACTCGAATCCTTTGAGCCAGGTGGTCCGACAACCCCTACAGTGCAAGACCCTTATCCCTACACCGATCCACGTGGACCTGAACCTGACCCACCCGGGTGGGATGACGACGCCCTGGTAAACTTTCCCATGTTCGGAGACTACGTTACGGACGACAATGAAACTCAGCATTGGACCTCGGACGATATCCTTACGTATCTCGGCGAGAGCATTGACCCAGATTCGATGCTTGATTACATCGTCCCCCCAGCGCCTGGAGACCCGCCATCAGACCCGCCACCACCATACGCCAATCGGACTATCTTTAACGAGTTCGAAAGCATAGGCCTTACGGTCGGCCAATATCATCCGCCCCCGGTTACTCTGGGGAATGTGAACGATGGGGTGTATGCAGCGGCAGAGTTTATGGGCTATCTGGCAAACAATTTAGATAAGATTCCGGCAGAAGATGATCCTTATGCTGATTCACCGTGGACTGTCCAAACGGATCTTGGTCGTTACCTCACAAATCCCAACGGCTGGGTCAAGGCCGCGGTGGTTGCGGCAGTAGGCCTGGGCGCCAACCTAGCGGAGGACGGCATTTATCCGGTTACGGATGTCGACGGAGATGGGGACAAACTCAATGGCAAAAAGGATTATTCGCTCACGTTCCCCGCAGGCGAGCTGCCGCCCATCACTATAAAGGATTCAAGCGATAACCCGTTGGCGTACTGGTCGCTGACCATCTACGATGAGAATTGGAACATCTTTAAAGATTCAGCTCCGGAAAATCAATTCTATGGTAGTCAGGTCTATTCTCTCGGTTCAATGCAACTGGACAATCTGCTTGGCGAAGACCTGGTTACTACCGCGGTGACGTTTTATCTCCAGAACGATCCACCCACAGATGATGCTCGCCTACCCTACTGGCTACCGGTACCGGACGAGGATTTTCGCGTCATGATGCGGGTCTATTATCCCGATATGGCCAAATTTCGTGTTCCGGACGATCCATTAGGTGTATCCAGCCTCGGATCAGGTAGCGAATCAGAACTTTATTCTCTGCCCAATGTGGTAAACGTCCCCGAACCGGCAGCGATTCTCTTAGCCCTCTTGGGGCTGGCGCTCTTGCCGCGAAGAAGGCGGCAGTAGGCCCGCCCCCAGTCTTTCTCTCCGCTGCTCTGTGGGGATAATGGGGCAACTCTATCTGAGGGCAGTTCTATGAAACCGTCAAGATTGTGCAAAAACAGCGAAGGTGACCCGGCGAAGCCGGGCCTAGCGGCTTCATTTGCGTCGCCTAACGCCTGTCCTGAACGAGCCGGGCAGCGTCTGCAATGCACGCTTTTGTTCAGTGTTTCATTTTGACTTCACGCGATCCAATTGCTGTATAGAAAAAAAGACAAAATGCTGAGGCAGAAGCATAGCCTAGCCACAAAGTATTTCCACCACGCGTGTCGAAATATCTCTGCCACCGGGGAGATCCACGATATCTTTTTTAAAGACACCGGATCTACTTCTACAAAAAGAACCAGAACGCCACTGATAAACGATATTGCCGTCGTCATCATCCAGATTGTCTGTGTATCATTCATTTTCCATCACAAGAACGTTTGGTGAAGAATACGGAGGGGGGCTGCTTCCGCGTCAGGCCAGGAACCTTTTTTCTATGTCTGGCGTGGGAACACGACAACTCTCAAATGTCCCGAACCACCGGTAGCGATTGCGTGCGATCCCTTTGTAGACCAATTCGCGCAAAAAACTGGGGATCAGCACAAAGGCATACAGCAACGGCCACGGCCAGTGAAGACCTTTGGCAATTCGCAGTGCCGCTCCCGACCTAGTGTAGATCCGAGAACCACACACGAGCACCATCGTGTCCAGGACATCTGGCGATAGCCCATGATCTTCCAATATCTGCCCGCCCAGGCTGGACTGGAGGGGAGCAAACCGGAACCGCCCTACCGGATCGCGCGCAATAATGAAATTGACTGAAGAGTTGCAGAGCTTGCAAACACCGTCGAAAAGGATGAGGGGATTCTCAGCTGAAACCCGCTCGGGATTTTGGGCGGACTCCACCAGATTGCCACTCTCTACCACCACCGTTTCCACCTAAATGTTCTGGGTAACCCTTACCGCCACACGCAGTCCTTCGGGCCATCGGATGTCGAATATCTGCCTTCCTGCAATAATACCCTCGATGGTTCAAGAATAAAGACATCTTGTCGCGTCGGATAGTGGTGAGTGTGGCCGTCACCGCCCACACCGGGGATTAAAAGTAAACAACACCCTCATTGTATGGAAACATGAGAATTGTGCAAAAACATCGAAGGTGACCCGGCGAAGCCGGACCTTGCGGCCACGACTTGTTAGCGGCTCTTAACTTGTTTCTTGACGCATATTACTCGAGTCGAGCCGTTCCATACACCGTATTGGATTGCCACTCCGGCCGTATTCGGGTGAAACACCGCGTGAGGTTGCCCGTCGTCTGCCTTGTCTGTCCACATATATGGCTTGCCAAAACGAGATTGAAGCAATCCATCAAT
>Ga0209986_10004370_pt1 | contig 11969 bp, 11 predicted proteins | sample BlataG_FD_183168 | JGI IMG/M metagenome (GOLD analysis project Ga0209986, IMG submission 183168) | Deep subsurface microbial communities from Black Sea to uncover new lineages of life (NeLLi) - Black_00105 metaG (SPAdes) (version 2) | ecosystem: Environmental > Aquatic > Marine > Oceanic >...
ATGTGGTGGTGGGGGGGGTAGGGGGAGAGAGTGATGATGATGGTGACCTAGAAAGCAAGGATTGATGGTGACGATAGATGATGTCGACAGCTCTATGCTGGACTATAGATTGTGCAGCTGTCAGTGCTGGATTTTCATCATTATTGTTGTTGTTGCCATTATTACTTTGATGACATGTTTTAGGTGTTGTTGGAATTGTGTCTGGTGGAGGAGGAAGAATATTGGTGCAATGGTAGTGTTGCCTTGATGATTGAGGAATGACGATGTGGAGAAGGTGGAGCTGGTGGAGGGAAGGGTTGTATATGTGAGTAAGAGAAAAGAGGACTGCCTCCTCTGTTTGTTTGGAATCGTCTATTGTTAAGAGAATGTTTCTCATATTTGATTTATTGGTTTAAAGTTTGTATTTAGAGGAAGAATGGGGAGCTGATATGTTGAAGTTGGGATATTGGTGGTTTGTGTTTCCACTCAGCTTCTTCATTTGATGAAAGAACCATTGTCGGGGCAGAGCGATCTGATGGTGATGATGGGGAGGGGTTATCAATTGCAGCGTTCTTTCATCCTTTTCTTTTATCGCATTTGCAGCTCATTTACCATGTTTTTCATCCAGAGTTTTCCTCAGAAGGGAAATTTGAGCTCAGGCCCGATCAAGGATCGAAGATTTACCCAATCCCACAACAACTTGAGGTAAGAAGAGACTGAAATACCAGATAACCCTCCCCCATCAACCATTCATCTCACACACTCATACATCACCAAATCATCAGAAAGATTATCACTCATCCCAAGCAGAGATCCATCCTCGCCACTGCCGACCCTGCTTCAAACGGCCCAGGCGGCCTCAACGTCAACGGAAAACGTCCCACCACTCCCAAAGCTTGGGAAATGGTGTCCACCACTCTCAAGAGCAGGGGTCTTAAGTTCCTTACAGTCCAGGAAGTTGCTAAATTAACCAATAACAATAATATTGTTATCATTGATGTCAGGCCAAAGGAGGATTATATCAAAGGACACATCCCAGGAGCCAGATCAGCAGAATACTACCGACTCATTCAAGGCTGGGATTTCAATTCGGCTATCAGAAGAGCAGGGTTTGCATTCTTTGGTATATTAAATGGTACTGAGGGTAACCCTTACTTTGTTGATGATGTCAGAGATGCCATTCAACAACAAGGTACTAGCAGTGGTGGTGTTGGAATTGGTGGGTTCTTTGGAGGAGGTGGTAGTAATAAAAAGGTAGTGCTGGTGTGTACATTGGGAGGTAGTTTAGATCCATATGGACCAAGCGAGTTTGGTCAGCAGACTAGATCACTGATGGCTGCATATGCATTGTATGAAGCAGGAGTAGCCAAGGAGGTGTGTGTCCTGAAGGGTGGGTTTTCTGAATGGTGTCGGGGGGAGATGGATATTGATATAGAAGAAGAAGGAGTGATTGAGGGAATAGATTCGATTAATTAACGTGCTCGTATTTAGTAAATGTATTCAATCAATGCGTTTCTAGGGTAATAGGGACGAGGGATCGCTTTGAAATCTTGTGAATCGATGTTTTTTACAGGAGGAGAGAAGGTTTACGGAAGAAACGAGGCTCCTGCCAGCATGCCTGGTCTATTGAATATCAGCAAGTACGTTACAGCACTCAAGACAACATACCGCCCTTATTAATTCGATCACTCACCGACAGCTCCCCCGTTTCTCCACATTGGCATCCTCTTTCATTGTAACAGGGAGCAATTCAAATTATCTGGGAATCCCAGGCTTGGTCCTGTCACCATCACCTCTCTAGGCATTAATCCCACTAAAATCATCCACTCCTCCTCCTCCTCCTCCTCCATATTGTTACATAGAAACCAGTCAACAAGACTCTCCCCAGGAGACAGAGTCCTGCTATCTGCCCTTAATCAAGATGATGGTACACTAGAGCAGGCTGTCTATGTAGAAATTAGGAAAGAAGATGATGCTAAAGAAAATATTATTACGACAAACACCACCACTACTACTTCTCCACCACCATCATCACCAAGTGTGGTACTACTACTCTTGGTAGGAGTTCCTGGCTCTGGGAAATCTACCTTCAGCTCATCATTAATCACCAGCACCAATCTATCACCACCATCATCATCTAAAAGAAAGTGGATAAGAGTAAATCAAGATACGGTCAAGGCAGGAAAGAGAGGAACTAGAGCTCAATGCATTAGTGCAGCCAGAACTGCACTGGAAGCTGGTACTTCAGTTATTGTAGATAGGTGCAATGTAGACCAAGAACAAAGAAGAGATTTCATCCATTTAGCTAAAGATCTGATGTCTGTACAAGGTAAAAGGAAGATAAAGAGAGAGGAGGATGGTACTACTACTACTGGAACTGGTACTACTGCTGGTACTGGTACTAGTACTTCTACTTCTCATCATAAACATCCTGTGAAGGTTCAGTTGCACTGCATAGTCCTAGATCTGCCACTAGAAGTATGCAAACAAAGAGCAGGGGATAGAAAAGATCACGAAGGTGAATTACAAGGAACACGTGCATATGCTGTTGTCAGTAGAATGTATAAACAAATGAAGGAAGCTGAGTTACCGTCACAAAATTGTAGTGGTAGTGGTGGTAGTGGAGGGGGCGGAGAGGGGTTTGGATCGGTGATGCATTGTCAGTCTGATGCTGATATAGAGGCTGCTCTACATATATGGAAGAATAGTAGTGATAATGGGGATAATGATGTGAAAGAGCAGTGGCAGAGGTATGTAGGTCATGATAGAAAGGCAGCACAAGGTGGAGGAATGAAGATGAAGAACATCAAGAGCTACTTTAATGGTACTAATACTGATAAGGAGAAGAAGCATGGAGTAGTAGTAGAGGGAGGGAAGAAGGCGACAAATAATGAAGGCGACAAACGACAGCAGCAGCAGCAGCAACAGCAGCAACGGCCTAGTTTTAAAAGAAAGGACGCATTCCAAGAGATGATGACTGCAGCGAAGAAAAGACCTCCCTCACCACCACCACTATCAAAGCAACACGCCACTACTACTACTAGTAGTAATAGTAGACATACATTCCCCTACTTTCCATCAGTCCAAGTCTTAGCCAATGCGGCAGACAACCCCCAGCAATACGCCTCCCTCCACCCTCACCTGTCAATGTATGTTGACGATCATGTGGTGAGGATCCCTGATGGATACCCTAAATCCAGAGCGCATTGCCTGGTGATTGCTAGAGATTATAGATTAGATGGTCCCTTGGACTTAATACCTAGTGATGTTGGTTTAGTAAAGCATATGGTAGCTGTAGGAAGGGCATGGGCTTCATCCTTATCATCATCATCAACTTATAGACATGGGTTTCATGCTGTGCCATCATGTAGAAGGCTGCATCTGCATGTAGTTAGTGATGATTTGGATTCAGTGTACTTGAAGAATAAGAAGCATTGGAATAGCTTCACCACTGAGTTTTTTCTAGATGCAGATGATGTGATTAAGACATTGGAAGAAGGGAAGCGGTTGGAGTATAAGGTGGAGGAGAAGGAGGAGTTGTTGAAGAGAGATATGAAGTGTCATAAGTGTGGAGAGGTGTTGAGGAATATACCAAAGTTGAAGGAACATCTGAGAATAGAGCATGATTGAAGGAGAGAGAGTGCTATTGTTGACTTTTGGAGAGAGAGGAGGTACTGGTTCTGTCCCTATCTCTTCTCCTCCTCACGCTGTGAGTTTGAAAAGACCTTTTGGACGTTACATTTCTCCGTCTTTACTTCGGTTTCTGTCATAAATCGTTCATTTAAATCAAATAATATAATATATATCCGTTCAAGTATATAATTAGTCTTATTCAAGGTGAGTTTTCAAGGGCTGGAATGTGGTGAAAAAAAATCAATTCATTTTAAAAAGGAAATGTTCATAACTTTACCGTCAACTGACAACTTCTCCATCGAATTAACGTCTTAATAGCGAAATGACGTCTTCCACAGCATTCAAGGTACTTTTAGCGGCTCTCATCTTGGCCCATTCAACATGCGGTCAATGGCTCCTCGACGAGGACGAGGCCTTCGCCCCAGCTCCAACCCCCAGCCCAGAAATCACCATCCCAACGGTTCCAGCTCCAGCCCCATCAGTCACCCCTCCACCATACTACGCCGGTGCTCCCAACCAAAAAGCCTGTCAGGGCAGAATCTACGACGGTTACCTCTCTGCTTGCACCATCAAAACCACCAAGCTCTTTGACGACGGCCTCGACGGCTCCCCCGCCCAATTCCCAACTGTCGACGGTAAATTTGAATTTGGCGCTGACGCTGACGGTGACGCTCAGACCGACTACCTCATCATGCAACCACCTGCCATCGAAGTAGATTCCTCCACCGACTTTGACGTCGCTGACGTCTGCCACGACATCGCCCTCCTCCTCCCCCAATCCATGCCCATGGCCGCCCCCGTCCCACCAGAGTGGTCCTGCGATGATGACGTCCTCACCGTGTCCCCCATCTCCTCTCTCTTGGCCTTTGCCCAGCAAGCTGAAATTGATATCACTACCGATGATATCATAAGAGCATTTGCCCTACCAGAAACTACCAGTTTGATACTGAAGGACTACTTCAAGGCTGCTCTACTGGAGGAGCAAGGCGCCCAAGCAGTGCTCAATTCTGAAATTGCTGTCAAGACTACTGTCTACCTAGGTGTCTGGGCTATGATGACAAGAGATCCTGCATTGCAGATTAATGAGGTATATACTACTATGTATCAAGCTATGGCCAGACAAATCCTGGCATATTTGAACAACTCTAGGAGTGCTCTAGCTCCAGCACCAGCTCCAGCACAGCTCCCAGTTTCCTCTTCCTCCTCCACTCGTCGCCGTCTCCAGACCACCACTCCACCCTCTATTTTCACTGTTACCACCCAATCCACAGAAGACACCTTCCTTGGCGACTACGACAGCTTGTTTGCCGCTTTTGAAGCTGCATACGCCCAGCTATACAGCAGCACTTTGCCCGGCAACGCCTTCACAGAAGAAGAAGCCACTGCAATGATCACTGTCATATCCAACCTGAACAGTATCATCCTCTCTATGACCAGTGTTGCAAATACTCAGAAAGCCGCCTTGGTAGCACAAACCATTCTTGCCAACATGATCACCGAGTACTTGGAAAGTGGCGATTTGGCTGCATTCCAAGATGGTACTGTGCTTGAAGAAGTGGGAGCGATGATTGAGGGGCAGGAGCTGCCTGGTGTATTGAATCCAGATGATGCTAACAACGATGATGATAGCAATAATGATAACAACAATGATGGATCTGGAGGAGATGGTGATGATGGGCTTGCTTTGGGGTTGGGGTTGGGATTAGGTCTTGGGTTGCCACTGGTGGCTGTGTTGACGGTTGTTCTCTATCAGAAAGTGAAAAGTGGGAAGAACAAGGGGGAGGCATTTTAAAGTAAGGAAGGAAAGGAATGTGATTATTTTCAACTACTTTTCAGGGTTGAGTTTTAGATGGAGGGAGGAAATTGAGTGTGTGTGGGTGGGGGGTGGGGGGGGCTCAAGGAAAGGGAGAAGAGGTAGCTGCACTGAAGGACCTCTTCTCTCTGCTCATTACATATCAAAGCCATGAGAAGAACGGGCATTATTAAGCCATTTACAACCCATTTAACCGCAAAAATTATGTAAGTCATTCGTAATAAAATGAATAAGGAGATAGATTGGGAAGTTAATGACCAATTTTACAAGGAAATAGATGCACCAGTGGAACGTCAGCAGTACATCGACAACTCCTTATTTGGAGGCATCGTCATAGGAGCTGCTGCTGCTTCTGGTGGAAGTGGGGGTAGGAATGGTGGTCCTGCATTAGATTTAGATACATCACCATCTCCTGGTATCCATTATTACAAGATGCCACCAGTCGAGAAGAAGAAGAAGGAGGAGAGGGAGGAGGCAGGTGGTGCTAATGTCGGTGGTCACCTGCCTTCAATTGAGGAAGACGAACACAGAGCACAGCAACCATCACCACAGCAGCAGCAGCAGCAGAAGCAGAAGCAGAAGCAACTAGAGGAGGAAGGACATCTGTCGCAACATAGACCCATGACACGGGGCCACACCACACGACAACAAAGGATTGGCCATACCAAGAAGAGGACGACAACAATGCCATTGAAAATGACGACAAAGAAAGCAGCTGCGCCATCACACCACGCCAGAGAACAAGTCATCACTACCCGAGGTGCAACAAAGAAGACAGGAAAAGCACTAGTAGTAGAGCAGGATCATGAAGAACAAGAAAAGGAGGAGAGGGAAAGAAGGAGGGTAGAACCATCAAAGAAACCACCACCACAACAACAACAACAATTACTACAACAACAACGACAAGTAGTACAGCCAGGAGTAGCCACCAGGAGATCTAAGAGGACACATGTGCCTTCAGTCAAGACAACAGGTGAACGTTGGCATCCAGATAATCCACAAGAAGATCCAGAGTGGAAACCTGCACTCACAAAGGTGGCTAAGAAGTAGTAAAGGGGGTGGGGGGGAGAGGGGAGAGAGGCAGAAGAAGAGGGGAGAGGTGATCTGAGAAACACTTAGATAGATGGATCTTCTTTTTTATTATATACCTATGTATATAAGCCAGTTCTGTTACATCCAAGAATAGAGCTGCAGAAACACCAATAGCAACAGCAAGTGATTTTTTCCCTTTCTTTCTCTCTCTAATCAAAGTATCCCTGCTTGCGAGCCTGGGCACCAATTTGACCAAGAGTCATAGCAACAAAAAGTCCCACATGCCAGGTAATGAGGTACAAGAAGAACTTATCATTGAGAGCAGGTCCAGTGGGGAACTTGGCCAAGTTCTCTCCAATGCTGCCCATGAAGAGACCAAAGAGGCTGGAGCCTCCAAAGGCAGGGACTGGGATGTTAGATGGGACAACCCAGCCAAGGAAACCAGCAACCAAGACGGTTGGGTCCTTTTTGATCCATTGATACTCTGAAGCGGCCTGGACGCGGACAGTGGAGCGAGCAGAGAGACGGGAAGAGCGGCGAGCGGGTACCAGTCTTGGGGTTGAAGTGATGGCTGCGTTTGTGTGTGAGAGTGAGAGAGGTCAGCGGTGGAAGGGATTGCGGCGAAGATGCCACTATTGTAGTTCCGGAACTTGCTTGCTCTGCCATCAATCAATTTTGGTTTTGCAATTCAATATTCTTACCTGTGCGTGAGCTCAAGAGGGCTGCCATGGTGATCTAATGTGTTTGATTGATCTAATCTTACGAATTAAAGAGTGACAAGAGTGAGCAGACGGATGGGGTGATCCAATTTAACACAGGGTAAGATGGGATCTCCGACCGATGCCCGATGCAGCTGCAGAGAAGGCAAGAGAGGAGATGGTGGTGTTGAAAAGAGACCAAGGGAAGGATTGAAGGTGGGCTTTTTGTTGACACTATTGTTTAGTAATAGTAGAATTGTTCGATTGATGTTATATATTACATGTATGCAAGCATAAGCTTATGTCAGAAAATAAAAGAAAGAACCCAGCCAGGAAGCAGCCCATCTTGCTGTTCAGGACATCGCCTAATCGGTAGGGCCGCATCGATGCCCCTCCAGGTGGATGCCGCGATCGGTCCAGGTCCACCGGTGCCTCTGCCCAATTTCGTTTTCTACAAGCTCTTTAAGCCAATCCAGGACATGTTTCTAGTGGTTATTAGAATCTCACATACTTCCATTATATAAGGATAACTCCTGTAGTTCTGGCCAGTCGCCAAGCTTGATTTGACTGACTGCCCTCTCCAGTCACCCCACAATCATGCATATTTATTTATTCATGGATAGATTCTTTAGTGCAATGAGGTTTGGAAGTCCTTTGAAAGCCCTCTATGGATCAGTATTATAACAAGTGTTGTCCAGATTTAGTACTTGCAAGTTGGGCCAGCTGCCTGGTTGAATTAGAGCAATCCATACAAATCCAGTGATGCGCTATACAGCAAAAGGCAATACTTCAAGCCCAGTAAGGTAAAGAAGGGCTCTCATACAACCAGTTGCAGACGAATCACACCCAATTTCCAGCGACTCTTCTTGACAATGAGCTTTTGTAGACACTGCCAGGATCCAGGTTGAATCGGATCGAACGCCTCATCACTGAATCTAGAGCTTCCAAAGCCAACTATGTCAAAGTGGACAAGCGAAGCAAGCCTTTCATCGCATCTGCATTAAGTGTCATGTGTATGGTTGACGTTGGTGACTAGATTGAGGGCCAGTCAGACTGCCTCAGAGTTACCAGTTGAGCTGTAATATGACCAAAACTGAATCCTTCCCTCGACTCGGGCCTTAATAGACCTATGTCTAGTTTTGCATTTACAAATGTGATGCAATATCTGCTTCTTCATTCTCTCTTGGACGATCATCCTATTCTCAGGAAATGCGCCATAAGTTGGGGAGCTTGGAAAATAGGTGGGCCATGTTGACAAGCTGGTAAAGTTCGTCCCATAACGACCTTCAAGTCTGGGACGTTGAGATTGATGGCATCCCTCAGCTCTTTGTGCACAAGACGGAAAATTGCTTTGTATTCGGAATCCAAATGCTTATAGAAGTACATGGGATGACTGAATACGTCCACGAAGGATACATCACTGTCTTTTGATCCCATTTTATTGGAGATTATAAGTGATCACAGCCTTACCGGCGAGAGTGCAACTTGATTCTTTCTTCTTCTCTATTCTATTCTATCAGCCATAGTTTATGCTTGAATTATATTCAACCAGCCTAAATTGGATGCTATTTATTGAGTTTGACCTCCCCGCTCCCTTCTTCTCTCTCCACTCTTCATTCCAACGGCTGTCGCTATTCACCCAATCTTTACAGGGATTCCAAAAATAAACATTTTCAGTTCACCTAACACAATCTTCTCTATCCATCTCTAGCTGTCTCAACGCATTCCTTCCACTTCTCCAGGCACCCACCCTCTCTCACCACCACCACTTCCCAATTTCCCCAACGCCCTTCTCTTCTCCCAGACACCTCCTCTCCTTTTCTATAGTGACAGATGCAAAGATTGGTTTGCAGCCCGATATATACTGAAGCCTCACCAATACCTGGGCGCACTGTGCTGTGAGGAGATAATTGTATGGAAAAAGATGGCACAAATAGCAACAGGGAGGGGAGGGTCTAGAGATCTGAAGAGAGAGGGCGCGGTGGATGCAGTCCGGACATCCCTCCCTCCCCATTATTCTTATTCTTCTTCTCGGCTACTTCCTCCACTCATCATGTCATCTCAAAGTAGTTATATATACACAGGAAAAGAATCCATTGGCACATTGCTTCGTATGTTTACGCAGCAATTAAGCAAGAGATTATCAAATCCTTCCTGCTTTCAACCAATCTTTCAACAAAAATGGGCAAGCAAATCATCCACCTTCACGCCAAGTCCATCACTATTGAATCATTCAAACCATTCGGGCAAGTAGTGTACCCTCAAGACGATGGCAAGCAATTCGATCACCTCGACGCCCAACTGCACATTCCCCCCCAGGGCCAACCACGCTTCTACATCATGCACCTCCCCAAACGAGGCAGACGATTCCACCGTATTACCTACCACGCTAAGGTGACCCAATGTCTAGGTGCACTAGCCCCAGTTCAAGACTGGTATCTTGCAGTAGCAGCTCCCACCATGTCGGTAGACAAGTTTCCACAACCGAACGATGTGCACGTCTTTCGAATACCTCACGGTGTGTTTGTCAAGCTGGAGGCGGGGACTTGGCATGCTGGGCCTTTGTTTGATGGAGATGGGATGGATTTTTATAATTTAGAATTGTCAGATACTAATATTACTGATCATAATACACATGACTATCTTCACTACTACTACTTGGGAGAGGAGGAAAAAGGTGGTGCCGGTGTCGGTGGTGATGGGTTGGAGTTTGAAATTTTGGATGATCAGCATATGTAAAATGATAGAATATGAACATGATATTTTATACTGAGGATGCTATTGTGATTGGTGGTGATACTGATGTAGAATTGAGGAAGGCATCCATTACAATTGGTCCTTCAGCTGCCAAAATTTTAAATGTTGCTTTCTTGACACCCTTTTTGTGGAAATTTTCACAGTACCAGGGAACATTACGATACAGGTCATCACAGCACTCTACACAGTAATTCTGCAGCCAGAAATGCATGTTTATCCTGCTTTGATGTGAGGGTAATGTCATGCTCTCAGAACTACCTTTCTGGATTTAACTAGGGACAATTCACCCAGTACCTCTACATGCATTGAACCAGTGTCGCTGGCTCTGGTGTGATCTTACTGACCAAATTATTAATATTTGTAAATGTATGAATGGATACCAGTTTATTTTAGAAGAGCTGTGCTGGTGTTACAACACCTTTTTCTGTTCAAAACTGAGGAGTTTGAGCTACCCTCTATTTAATTGCAAGCATTCCAGGTGCTCTGGCCATAGCAAACGCGGACGGGTCTTAATTTTATGAAAGGCAAGCTCCCAAGAGGGAGGAGAGGTTCCTCATGGCGGTCGTTCAGAGCTGACAATGGATGGATCGGTGACATCGAACCAGACCCATGTTCCTTGGATCCGATTGGGCTGCTTAGCACTTGAGGTGCCTTCTAGGTGAGATTGGCTGATGAATTGGTGATGAAGCGATGGTAGAAACATCACATCATTGCAGCCGTATACAATGTTTCAAGACCTTCATTGCAGCAGTAACTAAAACAGTCAATGGCCCCCCTTCACGACGACCATCGTGAGCAACTTCTAGCAATCTGTTGTCAATGATCTGCTGCTGCCTTGGCTGCTGCTGCTGCTGCTGCTTTATTGCAATACATTGCAAAACCAATTCCAGTTATGATTAACCATTGCTCCAAGACCAGGAGAGTGATGGAGATAACGAGTGTGTTGGGTACCAAACCAAGAAGTCAGTCGGGAGACACCCCATCGACGAGGGCGATGGATGATGATCTTCTCCATCAAAACACAGAACGGTTTGAAGTGGTCCCATGAAGTGTGTGGCCATTTACGTGCAAGAAGCACAGAGAAGAAGGATCTATGGAGAGGCTTCCATCCCAAGGGTCCATCTCAAACGATCTGATCTGTGTAGGAAGATTGAGCGGCATAAACGCCATCCGATTCAATCAATGGCACTATGCACTCACACTGTCCCAAGTTTAATGTTGTTTTACGGGGCATTTGTAAGCAAGCATCCGACATAAAACCACAAGTTCCACCGCCCTGCCTCCTCAACAGAACATCCATTACAATAATTGTTGTATCAGAATTGGATACCTATACTTTTGGGTGTTAGTACTCCTCTTGCTGTCTAGAATTACTTAAAAGAGACTCCTGTGGCCAAAATGTACCCAACGTGGCATGTATTGGGAAAACCCACATCCCCGACCCCAACACGTGCATGCGTCCGATTGACAATCTAAAAGTGTTTTTGGGCACAGAACAATACGTAGTTCGTTGTGGGCAGCAAATCGTAGTCAGACGATCTATCCAATTGATCTATGCCCCCTATTGTTGTGAACCAGTGAACGAATGGTGCACATGGCTGCATTCGCACTAGGCTACCAACAAATCTCTGAGGACAACAGGACTCGAACCTGCAACCTCCTGATGAACATTTGCAATTGCGTTGTTTTTCTAATGAAATATATTTAATAAATTTAAGAAAGCTCTGCATATATCCCTAAATTCATGGTTTGTTTTTCAATCTTTTTGAGTAATTGCCCCCGTTAACTTTATTCATTCACGTATCATGCCAGTTGTGAACTCATACACGGGATGTGTAGTTTCTTGGGACACCAATTCTTGCCCACATGTCAGAATCAACCTCAGCGGCCGACCTGTGCTGCCAAGAGCTACCCGCGAGCTGGCTGCAGCCCCCATCCTCGTCCATCCTACTTCTTCAGTGCATCAGTGAGGTCTTATTATGAGTTGAAATGTATGGCAAGCGTGTTGATCAATATTTATCCACTATCACCACCTGTAATTCACCAGACTGAAGAAA
>Ga0209986_10004371_pt1 | contig 11969 bp, 13 predicted proteins | sample BlataG_FD_183168 | JGI IMG/M metagenome (GOLD analysis project Ga0209986, IMG submission 183168) | Deep subsurface microbial communities from Black Sea to uncover new lineages of life (NeLLi) - Black_00105 metaG (SPAdes) (version 2) | ecosystem: Environmental > Aquatic > Marine > Oceanic >...
CTATGTTGAGTTGAGGGATTCGCAACTCTTTCACTCGGTCCTGCCGTTGTCACCAAAATGTAACACGTGGATACGCGTTATGATGTGTAAATGGTGGATTAAGAGCAAAATGTTACATAGACTGAGGGATACGACCGAAACAACAACTTTATCTTCTCTCCCTGGAGACTCCCATGTCGACCGGTCATCTCCCACACTCTCTCTCTCTCTCTTTCAGATGTCCAATGTCACAAGTGTCACAGGTACCTTCACCGGTGAAGGCTTCCAAGAAGGGAGGGAAGACGGAGAGCAAGGACAAAGAGGAAGAGGAGATCATTACATCTCCAACTACAATATCTATGAAGAAGGCAGGAGTGGGCAATGTGAGGGGAAATGTGACAGGGCTGAGGAGGGTTCAAACGGCGGTTCGCAGGAACTCCAAGGGATAGCAGGTATGGCAGTACCACTAGTGGTAGGGTATATATATAGAGAGAGGGGAGTAATGCACAGGGAGTAGTAGTGTATTACATATCAATAAATATAATATTATTGATTGTAATATTAATTAAATAGCAAAAACCAAACCTTGGCGAGGGCGTGGCACAATGCGTGGCAGGTGCGTGGCTGGCCTGCCACGCAAGGGTCTTGCCACGCCCTTGGCACGCCCCTCCCATAATTTCATTCCCATAGTGATTCTCGGGCACCTCTGTAGACACCAACAAATGGAGCTTCCAGGAATCAAATGGTGCTCAACACAGCATCATGGGCAATGGCACAGATGCTGGTTGGCATATAAAAGCTGACAATGCAGGGCCCCATTCACCATTCGATACAGACTTCCACATCATGTTGAATGTTGCTTTGGGTGGAGGATTTGCTCGATCACTGACTGACGTGCCTCTTAGTACTGAAGAGATAGCCAAGACTTTGAATGACCTGCCCAAAGAGCAGATTAAAATGAAGGTTGACTACATCAGAGTGCAGACCCGATGACCCTGTTTTAAACCGAATCAAAATACGAATGAATCCATATACAACTACCTCATTCTGAATGCATGCTACTTCAATTCGTACATGGACCCAATAGTGTGTAATTTATCCTAGAGTAATGCCAGCTTTATTACTTCAGTTATCTTCTCTCTTTGCCTCGCCACCGTTGGAACGTCCTCATCAGCATTGAATGGACATTACGACTGATTTCAGCCAGCACCCTCTTCTCAATCTATAAACCACTATCGTTATTTAATGAATATGTAGAACCGATACATATTTCCGAACATGGAGGAAGAAATCAAAGCACTTCGAGAGAAAATACAACAATTAGAGTTAATAATCCATCAAACCGCGCAACTTGGGTCTTGTTTTGGTCCAATGACTTCAACTTTCCCCTCAAACCATCAAATCGGTACCGAATATGTACCTCTATCGGGTTTTGACAACGGTCCTGATGCCTCACCGCCCGCCCTGGTTTCAATGACATCAACCCGTGTCATAAATTCCCACCTCATTGTCCCATCAGAATGCAATCCTCTTGGTATCTGCATGGGAGGTACTGTCCTCTCTCTTATAGATATAGCAGCAGGACTAGCAGCCAAGGCCCTCGTCAGAGGGCCTTGCGTCACCGCCTGCCTTGACAACTGTCACTTCCTCCGACCATCAACAGTTGGCAACATCCTCCTCGTTGCCTCAATGGTGAACAGAACATTCACATCTTCTTTAGAAGTAGGAGTCAGAGTAGAGGAAGAAGACCCTGCTACAGGTCAAAGGTGGCATTGCTGTAGTGCTTATCTTACATTTGTCTCTTTGGATGCAAGAAGTATGATTACAATACCATCATCACTACCACCACAACAACAGCGATCTAAACCATGCAACAACAATAATAATGCGACTGCAGCAGATTGTCTCAAAACAAAGACCACCACCACCAGCCAACAAAGGAAAATACTACCAGCAGTAGTACCATCAACTCCACATCAAAGAAATGTCTATGCAGATGCAGCTCGAAGAAGAGAAGCCAGACTAACAGGAGCCATCATTACTATGACCACCACATCTGCACTTTCTTCTTCACCCCCAGTCTCCAGGTTGCTCCCCCTCACACACAGATCTGAGCTGCAACCAGTCGCCCCCCCACCTCCTTCATTTCGATCATCATTCTCATCACTCACCAGGGAAACTATTTCCCCCGGAAGGACCAGGGCGCACATGACATGCATGGTACTACCACAACACGCCAACTCCATTGGGGTCACTTTTGGAGGCACCATCATGGGATGGATTGAAAAATGTGCTTTTATAGCCGCAGCCAGGGTAGCCAGGTCCAACAACCTGCTCACAGCATGTATGGATGAAATCCAATTTAAAGCGCCCACTAAGATTGGCGACACTGTGTTTTTAGAGGCCGAAGTGACAGCTAGCTATGGGGGGAGTTCTCTAGAGGTGATGGTGTCTATATGGGGCGAGACAACTCCGGTACCTGGGGCACCTATGTTTCACTGTGGAGATGCATTTGCTACAATTGTGAGTCTGAATGGGGAGGGGAGGCCGGTGAAAGAGCTGCCGGTGGAGGTGAGAGCTGAGACTGAGGAGGAGAGGGGGAGGAGTAGGAAGGCGGAGGAGAGGAGGGAGCAGAGGTTGGCATTGAGGAAGGTTTTGTTGGATCATTCTAACAGAAGACCATCATTGGATATGGTTGAATCTATCTAGTGTTTATTGACTGTTTGTCGTTATTTAAAATGAAAGAGAATTCAATTGAAAGTAAAAGAAACGTATCGTTGTTGTTGGATACTTTGACAAATTCTTGAGGGGAAAAGCCTCTATTTATCTTCTTCCAGCTGAGCGTGTGCTTCTTGTAGGGGCAGCAGTGGACGCAGATGCTCCTCTGCCTCTCTTTGCCTTGGGTGCTTCATCTTCAACTACAGATGCTGAGGCACCGCGTTTGCCAGCTACTGCTTTCTTTTCTACTGCAGCTGGCTGTGTTGCAGTAGCCTTCTTTCCACCAGCACCACGCCGTGTTCCCTTATTCTTTTCCTCATCTTTAACTGCCTTGCATTCTGCACAGTACCAGTTGCCTTTGGGTACCCTCTTTAATGGAGGATTGCAGCATCTGAGATGGCAGGCATTATCGCAATCGTCACATAATAGCAACACATCCCCTTCATCACTCTCACCACACACATGGCACATATCCTCCTCATCTTCTTCATCCTTGTCATCTTCCTCTGATTCAACACCAAGAGGCTGAGATCCCAAGATCTCTGGAGACATCCCCCTCTTTTTCTCCTCCTCACTTTCATCACCATCATCGTTATCATCACCGCTACCATCTGCTGAAATCTCTTCTGCAGCAACCATCTGTAAATGACGAGCAATCTCAGGCATTTGCTCCTTTTGTTCAGTGTACAACCACCCTGGTAGTTCTACATTGTCCACTTTGAGAGGAGTTGTACCTCTTTTTCCGTTCCTATTATTATTATTATCATCAACAAAAGCATTGTTTGACGATACCATCACAGACCCTGGAATTGTCATTGATCTTCTCTTTCCACCAGTCGCAGTACCACCACCACTAACAACAGCAGGGGCAACAGAAGCAGCTGCAAACAATACAGAGCTCTTCCTCTTTCTTCCTGCACTACTACCACCAGCAATAGTATTACTATCCACAGGTGGCACTACTGAGCCAGTTGCTGCTGCTGCTGCTGCTTTGAGTTTAGTACTGGATTTAGGGGTTTTTGTAGCTGCAATAAAAGGTTGTGACATGTTTGGACGCACCACTACCACTTGACCAGCTCTGATTATATTTGATGATGGAGGTGCTGATACATGGCCCACCACAATGACATTAGTAGTAGTAGTAGGTGTGACATGCGCATCCTCCTCATCGACATCCATCATCTCTCCCTCCTGCTCCTCTTCTTCTTCAACCAGCTCCTCTTCCTCTTCCTCAATATCACCATCTTCCTCATCAAACCTCTTCTCAACAATCTGTTGCAAGACATTCTGTACCTCTACTCTCTTCTTTGTTTCCTTATTCAGAGCATCTCCCAAAGCTTTGGCTGACTTTTTCAAACGTAGTGCCTTGGCCGTCATTTTATGTAGAGCATTGGCCAGCTGGAGGGATTCTGTCCTGTATGCACGTGCTTTTAATACCATACTCTTATATTGGGCCAGTGATATCATGCCCATATCATGCTGCTGCTGTTGTTCCTCCTCTCTCTCCTCCTTCTCCTCTCTCTCCACTGTATTGCTCCTCTCTTGTACAATAGTACCAACAACAGTATACTGAGCAGGTTTCTCCACTGTAGCCAGCATCTGATCCACTTCTCCCTCCATCTTTTCCAGAGGGGACTCTTCTTGGTGCACTTGAGCTGCCATTGGAGCCAGGCTAATCTCCATTTCTTCGTCCTCGTCTCCTCCTCCCATCTTCTCATCATCATCATGATCATGTTCAGGTGATGTCGTCTTCAGGACACTACCATTGCCATTATTCAATGCCATCTTGTTATTACTACTCTGCATCAAACCACCCAATCTGCTTGCCATTGCTAGAGGCTTGATACTACCTGGAGTCGCCTCGTCAAACTGACGACTCAGACTGTTGTTGTTGTTGTTACTGTTCTTTGCCATGTTACCATTGGAGGAGTGTGGTGGCAGTGATGGCTGGCGGGGACAGGAATCGTTGCCATCACCTTTAGCAGCATTGCCTCCAGTCTTCATCTTGGCGGAGTTATCTCTCTCAATGATGACAATCTTGGTACCTGGTGTCCTCATACTGGATCTACGGCAACTGTTCTGATGGTGAGAAGCAGAGGGTGGTGGTGCTTTTGCTAATGGCGATGTGCCATTATTGCCACCACTCATGTTGACAATACGTACAACAGAAGCCAGCTCTGGTACGGCTGCCTCCTCTACACTTGTCTCCCCCTCACCTCCATCTTCACTGTCGCCCTTGTCTTCTTCCATCACGACTGCCAGAGAGGATGGTGATACATCCCTGTTGCCGTCAGCTTCTGCAGTACCTTCCATCTCCACTACTTCTGCAGTACATTTACCGTCTGCATCAACATTGTCGTCTTCATCCATGATGGTGCCCTGCATAGCCAGTCGAGAATGACCTACAGTGTGTGGAACGGGTAAAGGTAAAGTGAAGGAGAGATGTTGCATTACCTCCACCCCTGCTGCTGTGTTGGTCACCATCATGGCTGGCTGAGGATTAGCATGTTGCTGCTTTTGTTGTTCTTGTTCAGCGCTTTGAATGGTAGCAGATCTGCTCCTGGCCTCAGATACTGGAGGCTTGCATGCACTGGCAGATTTGAAGCCCAATCGACTGCCCCCTGGTGTGGCTGCAGCAGCAGCTGCTAGATTGTTGTTGATGCTAGTACGTGCTGGGATTCTTTGAGAGGAGCCCTCATCTTCACCACCTCCTCCTCCAGCGGCAGCCCCTGCAATATTATTTAACTTTTCAGCTAATCCCTCTGGGATGTACAGATTATTGTTGTTATGATTATGAACTTGGAAGGCAGTTGCAGGGGTAGGGGCAGGGGCAGCAGGACAAAACTCTGTTCCTGGAGTTGCAACTGAGGAAAAGGTGTGCCTTCTTCCTTGCATTCCGCTGCTGCCGCCAATAGGGGTTGGCTTGAATCCAGAAAACAGGACACCTGCTGCTGGTGTCTGTTGTTGCTGTCTGAGATCTGCTGAACAAGTGGGTGGTTTGATTGATGATAGAGGTGGTTGCATAGCAATGGCACCTTGATGGCTGCCATCATTGCTCATCTCTTTCTTTTCTTCCTTCTCTTCTTCTCCTTCTGAGTTGTTGTTGGTAGACAAGGGAATGACAGGTGTCAGCCTGTCTATTGCTACTGGCCCAGCATCTGTATCATTTTCTTCCTTTAATGCATTCTTTTCAGTTCCCATAGCCCATTGACCAAATGCAATAGTGGTATCAGCATCAACTGCAACTGCATTAGCCATAACGACATAGTTGTTGGAAGGGAAATGATAGGTGGCATCAGCAACTGCACCTTCTGCAGTGGTGTGAGGTTCAGGCTGCTTTTTCTCCTCCTCATGATTTTCCTCATTCTTTTCTTCTTCTTCCATAACGACATCATGTGCTTGTTCAGCAAGATGATTGTCTTCTTTTCTATCTGGCTCTGCTACTGGTCTAACTGGAGGAGGAGGAGATGGCTTGACGAGCTGCTGTTGTTGCTTGGTGGAGAGGTCGGCATTGTTGATGACCACGAGTGGGGCCCTAGCATTGACTGTGTCAGGTATTTCCACTGGTTGAAAGTAGAAGATACGAGTACGTCCTTCTAGCTGTACCTCAATCTTATCTGAGGGATACAGCTGGAGAGGGGAGTGGACAGGTGCACCATTGACACGGATTGGTTCTCGGCCCAAAGAGGAGACAAATGCTTTACCGTCTTCATGGTAAATCTCAGCATGTCTTCTGGAGATTTCTTTGTTGACGATGCGTATATCGCATGTCTTGTCTCTGTAACATTAATTAGGAATGGTATTAGACCTTGCTGTTTGTTTGGGGAAGAATTCTGGTGATTTTAATTTGAGACATGTCCAACGACTACTTTACTTACCGGCCAATTAGCACTGTACTTTTATCCAGAGGAAACTCCATATCCATGGATTTCGTTCCATCTTTACCGACAATGATCAACTTCCCATAAGCTTCCATTGTTGTTTGTTGAAAATGCCAACTGAATAACAACTGCTTCTATGAACAACACACACTACGACGTATGTCAGAGAGCTAATAAATGTATTTTGAGAGATGTTAAGCAATTGTAAAATGGTGGAGTAATGAGCTGTTTCTCCCGCTATTTGAGAGAATAGCAGACAACCATCTTGGTGGCCACTGCATGGAGATAAGAGAGGCGTGGCAGTGGAGACACTCATGACTGCGAGTGCACACGTGCCGCTGACAGCCCTTGCCCTTACCCTCACATAGAGGTGGATGCGTGTTGTATCTTCAATAATTACCTGGGTGTAAATAAAAGTATATTGGGGGATACTGTTGGTGAATATGTAAGGAAAAAGAAAAGGGAAGAGATGTTAGAATGTATACATGTATGCCTGCTATTCATCTTACATTAATACAAAAGTTCACCACCAGGGAATGGGAATACAAAGAGATAGCATAACATATAATAACACACTAAGATGAGGCAGTCAGAAACAGAACTGGAGGAGAGAGGAGATGGGGGGGCCCTTTTGCTGCCCATCAATATTACCCTCCTCCCTCCTCCCTCTTCCATCCGCCATCTCCTTTATCAACGTAAGAATTCAGTCAGAGCTGTCTTTATACGTTTTCCAAACCCACCCAACCTACGTCTATTTGCCAAATCTAACTGCCTTGATTGCTCTGGAGTCAATGGAGCACCATCTCCCAAACTGCCACTTCCTCCAGAGTTGCTGCTCCCCAGATGGTGACGACGAAGCTGGTTGCGACTACGAGGGGAGTTGGGATGGCTGTGTTGAGATTGGGTCAGAGATGGTCCAGAGGATACAGTTTCTGTCATAGCACTCAGTGCTTGAGATTCGTCTAATGAGGTTGTTCTAGAAGGGCCTGGGGTATTGAGACGCCTTGCTGCAGAGACGGACGCGCAATGTACCGCTGCGTCGTAGGCGCCTGCTCCTTGTAATGTCAGCAATGAACCTGCATCTATTAGGGGTACAATAGGAGGAAGAAGGAGAAGATTGAGGGGAGGGGGGGGAAGGGGCTGTCAGCTGGGTATGTTCATTATGGAGGAGAGAAGGGAGACGATGATAATGATAGGTAGAAGTAGATAGGACAAGGACTGACCTGTAGAGGGTTCATCACATGTAAATGTTATGTTAAGCTCAGAGTCATCTGGAAGACTGAATGCTTTCCTGATAGCCTCAGTGAACGAGCGATAGCCATCAATGCCTGGTTTCACTTCAAAGCTGTAGGTGCGGCCGTCAAAGTTGACATTCATGACTGCGGGTGCACAGGTGCCGCTGAAAGGGGTGAGCGTTTGTTTCCAGTCCGGGAGAACGTCCCTGCAGAATTCACAGTGGGTTTCTTTCTGTGAGCCAGCTGATTGTAGTTGCCAGCGAGCTAGACATCTAGGGTGGACGTATCTGGAAGAGGAGGGAATGTGGGACGTTAGACTTCAAACGGCCGGGTTGAGGGGGATGAGCTGTTTGATTTCAGGGGTGATTACAAAAAACCTACCTAGGGCAATTGCATGGATTGACCAATGTCCCACCGGAATCGAGGCATATCCAGCACATTGGCGCATCCTGCAAAAGAAAAGGGAGGTTTTGTGAGATAAAAGTTGCAAACATCCGCTGGGTGGATTAGTCCCCCCCAACACAATGGATGTCATCATTTTCAAGGCCAAAATGCGTATATTATGATTTATATTATGTCTATCAAACTCGATGAACCGTGACGTTCATATTTGAGCGAAAACCCATACTCTAGAGGCACATTTCATGGATTTCTAGAATTTAGAATCTACTCACCTCGCTAGTGTTGCTATTTGGAGATACTCTATCCAAGTTCTTGACATTAGCGGCAACAGCGTTGATCTGATTGGTGGTAAATGAGAGCTTTCTTTTCTCTTCAGGCACATCCATTATTTCAAGCCCTCTAATTTTGAAATTCAAAAGACACCCGGTTCAACAACCCCAACATGTAGCAGAGAATGTCTCTACTGGCTAGTATTTCAAGTTAAAAAGTGTTTATAGGTTCCAGCGGGCCTCAACTTTATATCCCTGTCCACTGTTTTCTCCGAGAGGATGGCCCTCTGCTCTGTCATCAGCTAAAATCTTGGACTTGACAGACCCATATCAAAGTCATGTTTAAGGAAAAATTCATGCACTGAAATTGAAATCGTTTCTTTTGCTGCGACTTCGCGACCTTTGTCAGAAGGAAAAGAAGAAGAAGAATTTATAAATCAAAGATCGTTTCTTTCCCCCAAAAAACACTTTCTTGAACAGTCAACACTGCCTGCCTCTGAGTGTCTCGTATTGCACTAGATTAATTCACATTAGGGTGTATCCTAAGAGACAAGACTGGTATGAGTTTTCTCATCCCAGCTCCCCTGTCCTCCCACTCCCTCACACCATCCCGCCCCACCCTTCTCACACGGCAAGAGCCCCCTAGATCAACTACAATAACCCACCTAGTCCCAGGCTGGCTATTATGGCCTGCACTCCTCCAGAACGATACAATATTCACAGAAGAACACAAGCTCAAGCAGCAACACCAGGACAAGAGGCGCAAAGCTACGCATAAAGGGGTCCAAACAGCGAAATCTCTTCCGCGTCTACACCTCCCCCTTCTTACCAAGGATCTACACAACAATAAAACTCTACCTGCATCTAATGCTGTCCCTTTTTGGATGAACGTTCTTTCATCTGGAGATCTTGACGACAATGACGATGATGATGGCATGAGTCAGCAAGCACAGAGCTCCCCTTCTTCATCTGGTGCTTCTCCTACAACACCAACAACAGCGCCAACAACAGACATGGCAAGCACTACCACCACCCCCACCCCTACTACTACAACTAATAGTACCACCATCAATAAGCCCACACCATCACACTTCCCCAGAGCAACTGAAGTACGGTACCTCCTACCCTGGCTCTGTGTATCAGAAGGACGACCGGATAAAAGTGATATCGAATATATAGCCGGTAGTTTAGCTCTGAAAACACTCCAAATATGCAATTTCTCCAAATATACATCTGGCACTAGTGGCAGAAGGTACTCTAAGTACCTTCTCCCCAAAGCAGTAGCCTGGGTAGGAGATTCCACCTTCCCCAGTGCTCCCATAGCAGCAGCAGCCTCTCTTGTTCGTATGGCATTCCGATGTCATAAGGCAGGTATTCATCTTGGAGAGAACATTCGGCAGACTGAAGGCAATGCAGTCATGTTCTTCTACCATCCAGACGATAGAGAGCTGGCTGGACAGTCCCTGGCTCTATTCCTCCATTTACATGGTAATTTATCACCCAAAGAAGCGATTACAGCGGCTACCACTGCCACAAGGTCAACTATAGAGGAATCCAGTCTTACAGGAGCAATACAAGGCATTAATGCAGCCGTAGATGGTTTCTTAAAAAAAGAAACCATCAATTGGCCGTATGCTGGTGGTCAAGTAGAGGCTGTCGGAGATGCTGTCGGGGGCTGGGAGTTGCATGTACCTCTAGTCTTCTCAGTCAAAGAAAAGAAATGGTTATTAGAAGTATGGGGCCTCCAGCCAGGGGTGCATAGCTATAAATTCCAAGTGGACGGTAGATGGATGGTAGATGTCGCCCAACCTACAATTATAGATTCATTTGGCAATCAGAATAATGTGATAATTCAGGGGGGAGATGAAATGGTGGAGAGAGTGGAGATGGCTTTGGATGTGAGTGATGGTATGGCTGCTGGTCCTGGGACACTGGGGAATGATGATGGGTCTTCTTCTTCATCTGATGGGGAGTATGAATTTGATTATGGAGAGGAAGGGTGGGTGGGGGCTGGATGGGGGAGAGGGGGGGAGAAAAGTGAGGCTGATGTGGAGAAGGATGAGCTGGCTAAAGCTAAGTTTGGGTTGTCTGTATTGTCATTCAAAGCTAAAAGAGTCTGAGATGTGTAATTTAATGTAGAAGACAGTAGGTGTATAGTGAGATGCTCTTTGTGTTGGGAAAGAGAGGGGGAGGTACTGATGCAGCTCAGGTCTGGTGGAGAAGTGAAGCGGACCACCCCTGTCTGTTTCAAAATGATAAGGTCCCGGAAAGGCTGATTTGTAACAAAACGAATCTCAGTGTTACAGCATTCAAGGGTGACGGGCCCTTGCGCAAAGTGGGATCAGCAAACCTACCCTCCCATTTTGACCCTTTTTAAAATTCCGATCTGGAATATCGTATTCAAGGAAAGGACGAAATTCACCTCGTTTTAGACGGTGAAAGATGTTGACAAGAACGTCTCTTCTCAAGTTTGGAGTAGGGTTGAGCTCACAAAACACCATTGCCAGTGGAGGATTGGTTTCTATTATCTATGTATCTGGCGAGAAAAAAACGTATAAAACGAGGATTCCAAACGCGAAACCCTTGAAATCTAGACCAGACAGAGGTAATGAGAGACAGTTCACGAGCAGTGCTGCTTCTTTTGCCCAAGCGATCCCAACCCCCGCTCACCAGGAAGAAGCAGACCAAGCTGGGGCTGGCATTCTCCGCGTGCTTAGTCGTTACCGTGCTCTAGTCCTAGACAGCAGCTATCGCCCTATCGACGTAATCCACTGGCAACGTGCTCTCTGTCTAGACCTCCTAGACAGAGCAGACGTCCTCGAATACTACTCCGACGAAGAGGCCACCGTCTGCTCAGTTCAATCCTCCTTCTTTCTCCCAGCAGTCTTGAGAACCCGCAGATATAAGTCCTCCTCTCACAAAGGTGGCTCTCACAAGAAGATAGCCCTCAATAGAAGGAACATCATGATGAGAGATAATTTTCAATGTATATATTGTGGAGCTCGAAAGGAACTCACTCTCGACCACGTCATTCCACAATCTAGAGGAGGAGAAAATTCCTGGGAGAACCTGGTCACATGCTGCAGTCCATGTAACTGCAAGAAGGGGAATAAGACGCTAAAGGAACTGAGATGGAAGCTGAAATCTAAGCCAAGGGAACCTAATCCTTATGAGTTTCATATGAATTATACTTTGGGAGTTGGTGATGTGGCTCATGTGCCTGCTGAATGGGAAGGGTATGTGTTTTTGAAACAAAGGCAGAGGAGCAACGGGCAACAGTTTCAAGAATAGCAGTGGTATAAGATAGTGGAGGGGAGAGATGTATGGTGAGCAGTGTATTTTTGTACATAGTTTGTAGATAATCAGTATCATAGGTTATTTTTTGGAAGCCGGCAGAGCTTCATTTTATTTAGACAACACACACACACACACACACACACACACACACACACACACACACACACACACACACACACACACACACA
>Ga0209986_10004372_pt1 | contig 11968 bp, 9 predicted proteins | sample BlataG_FD_183168 | JGI IMG/M metagenome (GOLD analysis project Ga0209986, IMG submission 183168) | Deep subsurface microbial communities from Black Sea to uncover new lineages of life (NeLLi) - Black_00105 metaG (SPAdes) (version 2) | ecosystem: Environmental > Aquatic > Marine > Oceanic >...
CATCAACTCTAAGAATAATGTCGTCGGCTGGGCTTACACTAATTCCGGATTCTATAATGCGACTCTCTGGATGGACGGAACAGCGACAAATCTGGGAACGCTGGGCGGCGATTACAGCATCGCCTATGGGGTCAATTCCCTGGACGTTATAGCAGGGGTCGCTGAAACGGCAGTGGGTTCTGAGCGTGCGGTGCTGTGGCAGGACGGTCAAATAACCGAGCTCGGCACCTTACCCGGCGGCAGCTGGAGTACCGCCCGAGCTATCAATGACAACGGACAGGTGATACTGTGGGCGGATACTGCCCTTGGTAATAATCACGCATGTCTTTGGTACGAAAATGAGATTGTCGATCTTGGAACTTTCGGGGGAGACGATAGCTGGGCGTATGGTCTCAACAACGCCAGCCAGGTGGTCGGCTGGGCCGAAGCCATCGATGGAACTTATCAGGCATTTGTGTATGACGAAGGGGAAATGTATAACTTGGGAACCCTGGGCGGCTTGTTTAGTGGCGCTTACGGGATCAACGAGCTTGGTCAGATTGTTGGTAAAGCCCAAACAGCGTCCGGTGAAATGCACGCGGTTTTGTGGATTCCAGAGCCGACCACGATATGTCTGCTCGGTCTCGCCAGTCTGATATTATTTCACCAACGACGCAAGTGGCAAAAAAGTAGTCCTTTAGAGCAATGATGAGAGAAATGGTTATCTCAATGAAATGGGTGATAGTTTTATGTATGCTTGGCGCAGCAACCGCCTTCGCTCACGACCTGATTGAACCGGATTGGCGAGGACAAGAGGGAACCACCTATCAGCAGTGGCGATTTGACGATGCCTGCAACCCCGCTATACCGGAAGTAATAAACAACCCTTATGGGCAAGCAACGGCGACAATTACTGTCGGTGAGTACGGTGAAGGCTGGCTGTATGACCTCGGCCTCGGAACACAAACAGGCTATTGGGACCTGGGCGGCACCGGAGGCCAAATTGTCCTCGAGATAGACAATCGGCCGGAACCTTTGCCTTATAAGGAAATCTGGGTCCAGGTAACTTATTATGTAGGCATCATTGTCGCACCGACCGTCGATGTGCCCGAGGGTAGGTTGATTTCAACCCAAACAATTTTGGTCGAGGAGGATATTTTCGGGGGATGGTTTCTTGACCAAAGCGTCTGGCGGATTGGGCCAAACCCGGCCCAAGAGCAAATTATTGTGACCGCGGACCCGAACTGGGGCTCAGTGATTGACCAGGTAGTCGTTGACACTAACTGCACATCCTCAGGGTGTATAGTGGATTTCTACGAGCTTGCCAGATTCTGCGAACAGTGGCTTCAGACGGCATCTAATTCGTGGGCCGACTTTGACAATAGCGGCTGTGTGGACTTTAAAGATTTCAGCATATTTGCAAACAGTTGGCTCGATGTTTGCCCGCCGTGGTGACCGGCAACATCGTGTACGGTTCTCGATCCGACAATGCCGGAAAAAAAAGAACTGCACGAATCACTCAAAACCTGGCGGGAATCGGTGGGCGCCAGCGTGCCAACGAAAATCAACCCGGAATATGACCAAAACGCCGGATTAGAAACCAGGAAAAAGAAAACGAAGGGCAAAAAGTGAGCAAAAGGCAGGGGAAAGACGAATCCGTGACGTCAGCGCATACTATCAAAGCTGAAGCGGGAGTAGAAGGTAATTATCCAAGCAAACCATCATAAACCCTGACACCATCCACCACTTTACAGATATGAACGGCGTACCTGTCGCTATATTCTGGATGACTACGAGGATAAGCGGTATCGATGGCCTGCTTTAAGGCATCGATACAATCGGCGCGTACCAGTGCGCCTGCTGCACCTTTATCGCCTCCGCCTAACAATCTTTCTCCGAGCACACCCGGGATGGCGCGGGCGACGTCGCACATCGTCTCCAATTCCGGGCCGGAGATTTTATACTCGTCTCTCAGACCGATGCCGTCGGCACGGAATATGTTTCCGACAGTTTCAATGTCCCCTTCTTTCCAGGCATCGAGCATCTCGTAAAATCGCTGCTGAGCTGCAAAGATGTATTTCAGCCGATCACATAAATCCGGATGTTGGGTCTGGAATCGTCCTAATATCTGGTCGTAGAGGGCCTGGTCCTTTATATCTGCCAGGCAGCAAATATCATGCCCGGCCTCTTGCAAAATGGAGACCAATTCTTCGCACTGTGCTCTTCGGATTTTGTAGGTGGATTTTTCCAGGCCTGGCCGAACGGTGCCGGTGTCGAGCACTACAATGCAAAAATCCGCCGCGCCGGCACCAAGAGGCACATAGTTTATAGACCTGGTTTTGGGGTTATAATAGGTGCCCATTCCCGCACGGGCAAAAAGTATCATAATCTGGTCAAGCTGACCGCAGGGCGAACCAATATAGTCGTTTTCCACCGCCTGGGCCAGGTCAACGATTTTGAACTGGTCTTCAATTTCGATACCGTTAGCGTCAAGCAGGGACAAAATGAGGTTCACGGTCAAAGAAGCGGAGCGCGACATTCCGCCGCCTGGGATGTCTCCATAAATGATTGCATCGATGCCCTGTTGCAGTTTCAAACCCTCCCGCCTCAAAATATATTCAACCCCGTACGGAAAACGAGCCCAGGTATCGGCGATGGATGCCGATTTGGGCTCGGGAACGTCTCCGAGACTGAATTCAATGACGCCATCGCCGGGGAAATTTCCGCTGAACAATCTAACTCGCTCGGTGCCGTTAGGCCTGTAGGCCAGCCAGATGAACCTGTCGGTTCCCACGCCAAACAGTTCGGTGCCGTTGTAATCACCGTGCTCAACCCCCAGGCAAAAACGAGACGAGGTTCTCCTGATTTTAGCTGCCTTGATGTTTATGCCGGTATCTCGGGATAATTGCAGGATTTCATCGACAGCCCCCTGGTCCTGGGCTGTTAGCTGCATTTTGTAACCTTCCTTTAATAATTATTCATGCCCAAAGGTCACTACCACTTGGACCGCAAACCCTTCTCGTTGACTTCATCTATGAACACCTTCAGTTCTTTTAGCAGAATTTCCAATCGCTCGGCATCTTCGAGCAGGCCTTCGTACAATCGTGCGTCATTTACAAGCTTGGCAAGGGTGCCCTGGCCGCTATTAATCTTTTCCAAAAGCACCCGCAACTCTGCTACCGTTTTACTTAATTCTTCGCTGGTACCAACCATAGCGGTAACGACCCTTTCGACTTGGGTATCAACACTTTCCAAAGTTGCGGTCCCAGCGGCGGATAATTTTTGAAATTCTTTATCAGCGTTTTTTAAAGCTGTGGTGCCGGCAGCGGAGAATTGTTGAAGTTCCTTCAGTGCCTGCGTAGCTTGCTTTGTCGCCTCAGGCAGATTAGCCAAGGTTACCTTGAAATTTTCTTTATTGTTGGGGTCGCCAAGAATATCATTGGCGTTTTTGATAAGAGTGCCGAGGCCGTCAACCAATTCGTCCAATTTCTTCTGGCTTTCTTCCGGAAAAAACTCACTGGTCATACCAGTCGAACCCTGCAACAAACTGTCCTTACCCAAAAATGGACCGGTGGGCTCGTTTACATCAAAATGTTTAAGCTTTAATTCAATATAACTGCTGCCCAAACCTCGCGTCATCAGTTTTGCTTCAACATCAGCCGGTATATCATTGTATTTATTGTCAATACTAAGAATAACCAAAGTCTGGTGGTAAAAATGGCCGGTGTTTAAGTCCTTCATAACCATAGGTGGCTTTATATCTGTCACTCTACCGACTTCGTAGCCACAAAATCGCACGGGGGTATCCTTTTGTACTCCTGGTGCCGTCGGGAATTGAACACTTACCTGAAAAGATTTTAGTTGACCGACAATCACAGGCAAATCACCAAACTGAAATATCAGCCATACAAGCGCGCCTATACCTGCTATGACAAAAATGCCTACAATAATATTGTGCCTTGCTTGGGTGGTTTCGTAATCGCTCACTTTTTGCTTCCTTTCAAACAGGGCGGCCTTCCAGAAACAATTCCCTTATGGCACGCAGCGGATAGCCGCTGTCGTTAAGTTTTTTTATCAGTTTAATTCGCTCAATACTCTTTTCGTCAAACAGTCGTCGCCCAGTCGGCGTAACTTCTGTGGGCTCAAGCAAACCGACCATAAGATAATATTGCAAAGATTGCCGGGAAATGCCAGCTTTTTTTGCGGCTGCACCTATTGTTGTTAATTTGCTTTTCCGGCTCAAATTTTACCCTCAAAAATTGATTATTGCCTTTTGCTTTTCACCCGATTTTTCTAACCGCAGCATTTACCAAAGCCAGGAACGAATCCCTTACCGATTTACAATTGACAGTTGACAATTGACGGTTTTTCGAACTTTGATGCGAAATCATAAGCAGATAGTCGAAGCCAGCCGGAATCCGGTCCTGGCTTTGCCGAAAGGCTTCTCGAAACAGCCGTTTTAATCGATTACGCACAACCGCATTGCCGCACGATTTGCTAACAGAGACACCCAATCGTGAATAGCCGCAATCGTTTTCGGCCATATAAAGCGTGAGCAGCCCATTGCTAACGCGCAGATTACGAACCAAAACGGCCTTGAATTGCCTGTTAGTGACAAGCCTTTTACTTTTCGGAAAGGAAAACCGCTCCATCGTATTTTGTATCTCGTATTTTGCTTCTCGATTCGCGCACAAGGTATCACTATTTCTTATCTGCTAACTTGTTGCCGCAGCCATTTCGTCTGCCACCTTACGTCTGTGCAAAACCTCGGCACTTATCTTGCGCAGCGCCTTGCGATAGTCCAAAACGCCGACAAGCTCGTCACTGTCCCTGCCGGCCACTACGGGTACATTTTCCAAATCATAGCGTCTCATCTGCTCCATCACCTCCTCCAGCGGCTTACCCGGCGTCGTCTTGTCCAGTACCGGCTCGGCAACATCACAGGCCAGAAGCCAGCCGGCAACATCCCTGTTGGCGAACATCTCTTTAATATCGGCAATAGTGATTATTCCTATAACCCGAGATTGAACGTCAATAACCGGATAACACACACTCTCTGAAGTGCTGAATACCTCAAGAATCTGATGCAGCGGCAAATCCTGCGCAATGCTTGTCGGCTTGGTATCCATAACATCCTTAACGGTGTACGTCTTTATCAGGTCTTCCTCGGTAACATTCATTCCCACTTCGCCTGCCTTCTTGACGCCCAGCTTAACCAGCATCGGCCCAAGTATTTCCATAAAAAACGTCGCTGTCATCACGACCATAATAATGGTTTTGCCGAGTTCTGTATTAAACTGCCGGCCGGCCAAAATAGCAAGGCCAATGGCCACACCGGCCTGAGGCAGCAGGCAAATTCCCAGGTATTTTCGCACCGCTCCCGGCGCACCGGAATACCTTGCACCAAACCAGCACCCTATCACCTTACCCGCTGCTCTGCAAAGTGTAAACACTATTATCATAACAACTATCCACACAGCTACCCTGCCAAACTCCATATGGGCTCCGGCTAATACGAAAAACGAAGTGTAGATTGGCGGCGAAAATTTCTCGACAAGCTTAAAAGTACCTCTGCTCTGACGAGGCATCAGGTTGGCAATCGTTATACCCAGTGTCATCGCAGGCAGAATCGGGTCAATTCTTGGTATCATTGAGATGCCAACAACAAGTAAAAGGCAGCTAATCGCAAATTCCAGAATTTTATCGTCAGCCCTGACAAATCTTAAAAGATAGTAGAGCAGCACTCCCGCCAAACATCCCAGCGCTATTGCGCCGATAATTTCGCCTAACAGTAAGAGCGTCGTGCCTAAAATAGAGCTGTGCTTTGTGCCCATAATCGCCTGCGCTCCTGTTGCCGCCCCGCGATACAGTAACAGCGCCAAAGCATCATCGAGAGCAACAATAGCAAGTACTGCTGCTGTAAGAGGCCCTCTTGTCTTATACTCCCATAAGACATTTGTTGTCGCCGCCGGTGCCGTAGCCGAGGCAATCGCACCGAGGACAAGTCCTATTGCAATCGAGGTGGACAGATTGGCCGTTACCAGCCACGCCACCATTGAGGTACCGACCGCCACCAGCAGAAAAGCTCCTATACCCTGGGAGAAAAGAATGATGAAAAACTGCCTCCCGTACTTTTTGAAAACGTCCCCACGAAGCTCAGAACCAATCATAAACCCTATGACACCAAGAGCAAACATTGTAAAGGGCTCAAGGGACTCAATTCTTTCAGGTGTTATTACTTTAAGAACATCACCCAGGAGTATTCCCACCATAATGCAGCCAACAACCTGTGGGATATGGAACTTTTGAAAAAGACGTGCGCCAAGCGTGCCGCCTAAAATAACCAGCCCGAACAACAAGACCAGATTCAAATGCCCCCCAGTCCCAGTGCTCGCATTAAGAAATGAATAAGTCATACTTTCGAATCTTATGCAAATTATACAAAACGGGCCCTATGGCGTCTCCATTTTTTCATCGTTTTGTAAAACAGGTGCCCTGTGTATAATATCGGCTTTTTGCTGTCGTGCCAACACCTCGGCACTGAGCGACCGGCGAACTGCGCGACAGTTCAAGACGCCAACAAATCTGTCGTCCTCACTTGAAGCTACAACCGGCAGGTGTTCTACATTAAGCCGCTTCGTCTTATCAAATGCCTCTGAAAGACCAATATCCGGGGTTACCTTGGCAATAATCGGCTCGGCAATATCAAGTGCCACAAGCCAGTCGTTTAGTTCCTGTGTTGCAAAAGTTCTTCTGATACCATCCAGTGTGACGGCACCTATCAGCTTTTTATCACTATCAATAACAGGATAATAAAAGCTGTTGGTACTGCTGACTACTTTGATAACTTCACTTAATGGACTACCCGCGGAAATGGCCGGCACCTTCGTATCCATCACGTCGGCAACACTGTGAGTTCTGATAAGGTCTTCTTCTGTAATATTAAGTCCTACCTCACCGGCTTTTTTAACGCCGAGCTTGACAAACATTGGACCAAACACTTCCACGATAAAGGTTGTTGTCATCACGATAACGATAATCGCCTGTCCCATCTGTCCCGTAAATAATTGGCTGGATATAATTGCCAGGCCGATTGCGACACCTGCCTGACTTAGCAGGCAAAGGCCGAGGTATCTGCGGACCACATCGACCGCCTTTGACTGTCTGGCGCCGAACCACGAACCAAACACTTTGCCCGCCGTCCTGCCAATAAGATAAACCAGGATCATCGCAATCATCCAACTGGTTATTTCACCAAGGATGAGATGCGCACCTGCCAGGACGAAAAATAGAACGTAAATCGGTGGCGCGAATTTTTCTACAAGCTCGAAAGTACTTTGCCTTCTGCGAGGAGCAAGGTTGGCAATTGTCACCCCCAGTGTCATTGCGGCAAGAATTGAGCCCAGCTTCAGTGTCATTGACAGGCCGATAACAAGTAACACGGAGGAAACTGTAAAGGCAAGAGCTTTGTCCGATTCTCTGATGCGCTTGAGGATAAAGCTGAGCGAGAACCCGGCCAGCACACCCAAAATTACTGCTCCGGCGATTTCAAAGACAGCCATCAGGATGGCTGTTGTTATTGAACCGTCTGTTTTGCCAATAAGCGCAGCGGCGATACTCGATGCAAGACCGTAAAGCAGCAGGGCAAGACCATCGTCGAGAGCAACAATTGCGAGAACAGTCGATGTCAACGGCCCGCGCGTTTTGTATTCCCACAGGACATTTGCAGTTGCGGCCGGTGCCGTCGCCGAGGCGATTGAACCAAGGACAAGGGCCATAGCGACTGAACTGTGAATATTTCCCGTGAAATGCCAGGCCACAAAACCGGCAAGGACAGCTACGAGGATAAATGCACCAATACCTTCGGAGCAGAGGATAACGAAGAATTGCTTACCGTATTTCTTGAAAACGTCGCGTCTCAATTCGCCGCCTATCATAAAGCCAATGATGCCGAGAGCGAACATATTAAATGAGGAAAGAGTTTCCACAGTATCACGCCCGATGAGGTTCAGACCGGATTCTCCTATAATCAAACCTATGACCACGTAGCCGACCACCTGTGGGATACGAATTTTTTGAAAAAGACGTGCGCCTGCTGTGCCGAAAAATATCGCCAGACCCATCAGCAAAATGATATTGAGATGCTCAACGCTCTGGGGCAAAATGTTGCTTAACAATTCGTTCACTGCTGCTCTTTATGAAAAAACAAAAACATTCTTTGGCAGAAAAAACACATAAATAAAACCCGTACGGCCGCTGTCTAAAGAGAACTTATGCTAATGTTAATATCGGTTCTGTCAAACCATTTCCTTACTGGTCCCCTAAGCTAAAAAAACGCCGTGCGTTTTCCGTCAGCTCTAAATGCCGGGGGCAATATCAGTCGCCAAAAACCGATTCGGAAGTCTTATTTTTCGTTGACCGTGATACCAGGCCAATCATCTGTGCGGAATGGCGAGGCCGGCAGAGCTTCGGTGTTATACAAATTGCATACCGGGTTGTCCGCCCAGGCGTAGCGCACAGCAACCGGCTCGGAGATTTTGTCGCTGCCAACGACAACGGTATCGCCTTCTATCTTTGCACCAGCCCAGACGAATTTGCGGTCCGCACCGGCAATGGCAAAACCCTTCAACGGCTCGCCCCAATCCGCAACAAATCCTCCGCCAATATGCTCAAAGTGCACGATAATCTTATTGCCCTCTACCTTCATTGATTTATAGATAGGCCCCGAATACACAATTCCCCCACGCTTGTACGTTTTCGCCAGAGCCCACAACGCCAGACGCCTGCCAACATCCTGCTTATTTTTTGGATGTATATTGTTGGTATCACCGATATCTATGATTACCGCCATTCCTGTCTTTGGCAGCGATAATGTCATTAGCTGCGCTTCCCGTAGCTCCGCCCAGTTGCTTTCAACCGGCTCATCAGCGACATCTTTGAAGTTAGCTAATTGAACGAAAAGGAAAGGAAAATCACCCTGGCCCCAGTTATTCCGCCAGTTCTTAATCATCGTAGGAAAAAGCTTGCGATACTGATATGCCCGCTCCGCATTCGCCTCACCCTGGTACCATATAGCCCCTCGAATACCATACGGTATCAGCGGTGCAATCATACCGTTGTACAAGACAGCCGGTGAGCGCTGATGTCCCGGCCCGACTGGTACGCGTGGTTTCCGCGGCGGCTTCTTCCCTTCGGCCCTGGCCTTTTTAACAGCATCTTCCCACTTTTTTACCTTCTGCTCATATTCTTTTTTCGCTTCCGGATATTTCGCAACCACATCGGCAAAACGCTCCAGAATGGGCGCAAAATCCGGCTCTGCCTCCAGCATCTCTCGCTTGGTCCACGCCTCGGCAGGGGTGCCACCCCAGGATGTATGAATCAGGCCAACCGGCACATCAAGTTCCTTGTGCAAGTGCCGCCCAAAGAAATAGGCCACCGCGGAAAAATCTGCAATTGTTTGCGGACTACACAACTGCCAGCTGCCTACACAATCATCCTGCGGCTGCTCAGCCGTCTTTCGCTCGACCGTGAGCAACCGGATATTCGGATAATCGGCCGCGGCAATCTCCTCCTCGGGGTTTGCTGACCGGCTGACCGGCATCGCCATATTCGACTGGCCTGAACAGACCCAGACCTCGCCGACCAGAATATTTCTAATTGTTATGCTGTTTTTGCCACTAATGGTCATCTCGTACGGCCCGCCCACCTTCGGAGGATTCATCTTAAACATCCACTTGCCGTCTTTATCTGCGCTTACTCCCCAGGCCATACTATGCCAACTAACGCTGACCATAACCTGCTCGCCAGGCTCGGCCCAGCCCCATATCGGCACCTCCGTCCTCCGCTGCAGGACCATATTATCGCTTATTACCGTCGGCAGCTTAACGTCAGCCCAGGCATCGGCCGCACACACCAACACCAAACCCAATGAAAAGATTGAAACAATTCGTGTGCTAAAAGGGATTCTCTTGCAGCTCATCTTTCGACTCCCAAAAACCAAATAATACAACAAAAACCCAGTTTCTAATATTTACACTTTGCTTTTTATAAGCCGCCGGAAATTATACCACCGCTGAAAATGCAGGTCAAAAACAGATATTCGATATTCTTTGCACTTACCGCTCGAGCCAAAAATCAAAGAATTTTTGGCTTTATAAAACAGTCAGGTTATGGTATATTGTCTTTCAAAATTAACAATTCCTGATAGGAGCACAAAATGTCCGAACAGAACAAAAAACAGATTCGCCTTTGGCCAGTGGTTCTCATTTCTGCGATTATACTCGCTGCGGTGGTAATCTGGGCGATAGTAAAACAGCAACCTGCCGAACAGACCCACGCGGAGCATCACCACATTTTCGGAAATTCGAAATTTGAAATTCCTGAGGCAAGTCTGAACGACATCATTAAGGCCGCAAGAACCTGGGGACCAGCTCACGAATTCTGGTTTGGCAAACCGGCACCGGACTTCACTTTGACCGATGTCAACGGCAAACAGCATAAATTAAGCGATTACCGCGGCAAAAGTGTTTTAGTTATCTTCTGGGCAACCTGGTGTCCACCTTGCGAAATCGAAATACCGGACCTGATTGAATTGCGAAACACCGTCAGCAAGGACGAATTGGCAATATTGGCTATATCGAATGAAGACCCAGCTTTGGTGAAGAGATTCATCGCCGAGCGGAGAATGAACTATACTGTCCTGCTCGACAAAGGCAATATGCCGACACCATTCGGTTTTATGAGAGTTTACAGCACCAGCGGTGTACCCTGTAGTTTCTTTATTGACGCAGAGGGCAAAATAAAATTTGCTACTGTTGGGATTGTGTCACTTGGCGAAATCAAGGCCATACTACGGGCCCAATAATCGCAAGAACAACGTAAAGTACAGATTTCTAAAGTTTCCTGGACGATACCTGAGAGGATAATTAGCATTACTGTTTGGACAAATTCTGATTGATTTTAAGCGGAAAGGAGTTTTTTTCTATGCCTATGTCTCATAATATTCTGAACCGTCGTGATTTCCTTAAGACCATAGGGCTAGGAACTGCGGCCTTTATCGCACCGGGCTGCATTGGTGCCACACAACGGCTTGCGGAAAAACACACCAGACGGCCCAACATCCTGCTTGCCATTTCAGACGACCAGTCCTGGCCTTACGCGGGCGCTTATGGATGTAAATTTGTAAATACACCGGCGTTTGACAGGATTGCACGCGAGGGCGTCCTGTTTAACTACGCCTATTGCCCCGCGCCGCAGTGCAGTCCGGCCCGGGCGGCCCTACTGACCGGCCGAAACATCTGGCAGCTGGAAGAAGCCGGCACCCATGGCAGTCTCTTCCCCAGAAAGTTCAAGGTGTACACGGACCTTTTGGAGGCAGCCGGATACCATGTGGGTTACACCTGCAAAGGCTGGGGACCGGGCTCCTGGGAGGCCGGCGGATGGACACGCAACCCCGCAGGCCCGGAGTATAACGAGCGAACCAACACGCCGCCTGCAAACCGAATCAATAAAAACGACTATGCGGGGAACTTCGAGGATTTTTTGAAAAAACGTCCCGAGGGAAAACCTTTCTGCTTCTGGTACGGCTGCAAGGAGCCGCATCGGTCGTACGAAGAAGGCTCCGGTCTGCGAGCAGGCAAGAAACCTAAGGACGCTGAGGTTCCCAGCTTCCTCCCCAATAATAAGCTGGTTCAAAGCGACCTGCTGGACTACGGGGTAGAGATCGACTGGTTTGACACACATCTGGGCCGGATGATTCGGATGCTTGAAAAAATGGGCGAACTGGACAATACCATCATTGTCGTTACCGGTGACAACGGTATGCCCTTCCCCCGTGCCAAGGCCAACCTCTACGAGCAGGGCACGCACGTACCGCTGGCCATTCGCTGGGGTGATAAGGTTAAGGGCGGCCGCGCGGTGGACGATTTTGTCAGCTTCATCGACCTGGCACCGACATTCCTGGAGGCCGCCGGGCTCAAAATCCCGCCGG
>Ga0209986_10004373_pt1 | contig 11967 bp, 12 predicted proteins | sample BlataG_FD_183168 | JGI IMG/M metagenome (GOLD analysis project Ga0209986, IMG submission 183168) | Deep subsurface microbial communities from Black Sea to uncover new lineages of life (NeLLi) - Black_00105 metaG (SPAdes) (version 2) | ecosystem: Environmental > Aquatic > Marine > Oceanic >...
CCTCGCTCACCTTCTAGTCCCGGTGGTCCTGGCTCGCTGGCTGGCCCGGCTGGACCCTGTGCTCCCTGTGGTCCTGGCGGTCCTGGCTCGCTGGCTGGCCCGGCTGGACCCTGTGCTCCTTCCGGTCCCGGTGGTGCTTGTGGTCCAGCACAACTCATCGCTGGAACCACGACTAGAGCTACAAGCGCCAGGACGATGAACACTCTACCTAACGTTTTCATAACTACATCACCTCCTCTTTTTATTTGTGGTTATAGCACTTTGTATCAATATAGCGACATAAATTAAATTTAATTATTATCTCTTGCGCTTCCACACTGTCCCCTTAGGCGTATCCTCAAGGGCTATGCCTAGCTCAGCCAGCTTAGCTCTAATGTCATCGGCGAGCTGCCACTGTTCAGCTTGCCTATATTTCTCGCGCTGTCTAATCAGATTTTCAATATATTCCTCAGAACCTATTTCTCCCGAAGTCTGTATTATTGTAGGAACGCCAAATTCTTCTGCAGAGGGTATCCCGACAGGTCTTACTACCAGTTTCCGAGTCGGCTTTAGAGCAAGTCCTAGGATACCAGCCAGCTCTAGCAGTACCTTTTGCGCTTGGGCGACGCTATGGTCTGTCTCGCTAGCTCGATTTATATCTCGGGATAAATCAAAGAGGGTGGCTAGGGCTTGAGCGGTGTTAAAATCATCGTCCATCGCCTCAATGAACCTGTTTCGATAGGGCTCGACGTCTACTTTTCCCCCAACCTTGGTCTCTCCGCCCTCGCCTTGAGCTGCCTGGCGCAGCCGGTCAGCCCCCCTTTCCGCCGCCTCCAGTCCCTCCTCAGAGTAGGTAAGAGGGCTGCGGTAGTGGGAGCTGAGGATAAAGATGCGGATGGCATCAGTGCTATACTTCTCCAGCGCTTCCTTGATTGTTATCAGGTTGCCCAGTGATTTGCTCATCTTGGCTTCACCAAGCTGCACCAGCCCATTATGTAGCCAGTATTTAACGAAGGGTTTAATGCCAGTAAAGCTCTCCGACTGGGCAATCTCATTCTCATGGTGGGGGAAGATTAGGTCTTGCCCGCCACCGTGGATGTCAAGGGTATCACCCAGGTATTTTAGAGACATAGCGCTGCATTCAATATGCCAGCCCGGTCTGCCCCGACCCCAAGGGCTTTCCCAGGAAGGCTCACCCGGCTTTGATGCCTTCCACAGGGCAAAGTCTATCGGGTCTTCCTTCTCTTCGCTACCCACAGCACACTCACTAGGCATCATAGAATCCAGACTGCGGTGAGCCAGCTTGCCATAGTCAGCCACCTTCCTTACCCTGAAGTAGACGCTACCCCCTGCTGGATAGGCATACCCCTTATCTATCAAGCCCTGGAGCACTTCAATAATTTTTGGTATCTCTTCGGTAGCCCTGGGGTAAATATCAGCCCGCTCAATATTCAGGGCATCCATATCCTCAAAGTAGCTATCGGTGAATTTCTCTGCCAGCTCACGGGGTGGGATACCGAGCTTATTGGCTCGGTCTATTATCTTATCGTCAATGTCAGTGATGTTCTGCACATACTTAACCTTATAGCCCCGAAACCGGAGGTAGCGCCTGATGACATCAAAGATGATGTAGCTCATGCCATGACCAATGTGGCAGTGGTCATAGGGGGTAACCCCGCAGACATACATCTTAACCTCGTCGCTTTGGGGCAAAAACTCTTCCTTTTGTCCGGAGAGGGTGTTAAATACCTTCATCTTTGCTCCCTTGCACCATAGCTACGGCATAGGCAGCCATCCCCTCCCCCCGACCAATGAAACCCAACTGCGCTGATGTGCTAGCCTTCAGGCTCACCTGACTGAGAGCAATGCCCAGTGTCTGGCTTACCTGCTGCCGCATGCGGTCAATAAAGTCTCCAAGTTTGGGCTTTTCCGCTACGATGGTAGCATCAACATCGACTATCTGCCAGCCATTTTCTTTCAACTCATCCCCTACTATCTTGAGCAGAGCCAGGCTGGAAATATTCTTATATTGCGGTTCGCCGGGTGGGAAATGGCTACCTATATCGCCCAGGGCTGCTGCTCCCAGCAGGGCATCAATAATGGCGTGGGTCAGCACATCGGCGTCACTCCAGCCACCGAGACCTTTATTAAAGGGGATATCTATCCCGCCCAGCACTAACCTGCGCCCTGGAGTCAGGGGATGGACGTCATAGCCTATGCCAACCCGCATCTTATTTCCCATGCTTTTGTTGCCAAGCCTCAGCTATTAATAGGTCATGATTAGTGGTTATCTTTATATTATCATAGGAGCCCATATATAGCTTAACCTGGTAGCCCAGTCTCTCTACCAGCGAGGCATCGTCGGTCACCTCACCCTTTGCCTGCTCATAGGCTTCAGCTATTATATCAAACCGAAACACCTGTGGGGTCTGCACTGCCCATAGGTTTTGCCGAACTGGTGTCTCGAGCACAATTCTATCACTTCCGGCGACTTTAATGGTATCGCTAACCGGAATGGCGGCTACAGCGGCACCTGTTTCTTGGGCTGCCTCGAGCCCGCGCTCAATCAAGTCCGCAGTTACTAGCGGTCGGGCGCCATCATGGATTACCACCCACTCACAATTGTCAAGCTGGCTGAGCCCAGCCGCCACCGAATCCTGCCGCCGCCTGCCCCCGACACATAACTCAATCGGCTTAGACCATCCCTTCTGAGTTATCAACTGCCGGCATCGTTCCAGGTTCTTCTTGCTCACCACCACCACTATTTGGGCCACTGAATCACAGCTTTCAAAGGCATCAAGCACCCGGACTAGAACAGGCTTTCCCCCTAATGGGGCGAAGACCTTATCCACCCCACCCATCCGCCGGCTTGAGCCGGCAGCTACAATAATAGCGCCTACTTTTTGTTGGTTATTCATCTTTTAACTGCTTACGCTTTTGGCTCAAATCAGCTAGACGCTTAGGCTCTACGTAAATGGCATACAATAAGGCTTCCATGTAAGCTAATAACTGTTCACAATCATCCTTAACGACTTTATCAGGAATGTCTTCATGACTAACTATGTTTGCCCATAGTCTTACTTCATCTGCTTGTTTATATAGGATATTTGAGATTAACCCTTTTCCCTTTAATTCTTGTAGGCTAGTTACACCTGTATTACGTTGCACTGCTATTAGTGCTGTCCTACATACAAGGAGACAACCCAAATACGCATCAACGACAAAACAGAGTCGTGCTTCTTCAAATTGACTTTTTATAGGTTCTGGTATCTCTTCGTCTACGGGCTTACGTGGAAGTGGATATGCTACTACCCAATCTGTGTATTCCTCTTTTTTCGCTAAGAAGCGTTCGCTACAAGCTTGACACTCAAAAATACCATAACTCACTTTGTAAGGGTATTTAGCCTCTTTAATTCCAAAAATCACTGCTTTTTCATAAACTTTCTCTCTTTCAGATGACCTGTCTGGCATAAAAGCATGACCGTCTTGAATAAGAACTGGGTTGAGTGAGGTGGCAGTGTTACAATGGGGACAAAGTATATTTCCCATGTTGTTTAACTCCTTAATCATCCTTGTCTTCTTCAGGCCATTGCATTGATATCTCAGATTCATCATCTCCGATATCTACCCTGCGGGCAGGTCCTGTTAATGACCAAAGAAAATTCGCAATTGCTTTTCTTTGTTTAGGGGTGAGTTCGTCTAGGAACTGACGTGATGCCTCCAGGTCAATTTTACCCCTAGTAACTTCTATTCGTAATCCTTCGATTTCAATATCATCCTCTAGGTTCTTAATCTCACCCCGAGCCTTAGCTAGTAGGATTATCTTGAACCACCGAAAGACATCGGTGGAGAAACGCTTCCAAGTATAGATTGCCCCAGGAATCGATAGCGCAATCGCTAATATTGCTAAAAGTACGCTAATCTCTATAGAATGCTTGGTATGTACTGATGAAGTGATAAATCTAGGCTGTTCTCTTGAGTACCTTCCATCATATTCGCCCGGACTTAAACCTGCTATGCTTCTAAGAGCTGCTTGGAGTCTAATCAGTATATTCCCAAGTTCGCCCACTGTCAGGTGGTCATAATCTATACGAATTCTTAAGGATGGTTCATCAATTATCTTCACCTTTTTTCTCATATAAACCTCCTTAAATAGCTAAGGGCTATTATGGCGACATTATGTACGTTAAGATGTTGATATTGGTTTACCCCTTGACCAGCCCCACTCTAATTGCTTCCCTCAGGGTGCTGACCGGGACCAGCTGAATATTTTTGGGGGCCGAAATTCTGGCGCTGGTTTTTGGCACCAGGCACCGCTCAAATCCCAGCCTGGCGGCCTCAGCCACCCTTCTATCTAGTTGGGAAACGGCTCGCAGCTCACCACTCAACCCCACCTCCCCCACCACCGCCAGTTGTCGGTCAACCGCCACATCATGGGAGCTGGAGGCAATAGCTAGAGCAATGCCCAAATCAGCCGCTGGCTCGCCAATCCTGAGCCCGCCAGTAACATTGGCTATAATATCCTGATTGCCAAGCTTTAAACCTACTCTCTTGGTCAGCACCGCGGTAATCAGCAGCAATCGACCGAAGTCAACGCCGTTGGCGGTGCGCCGTGGTAAGCCAAAGGCGGTGGGAGTGGTCAGGGCTTGAATCTCCACCAGCAGGGGTCGGCTGCCCTCAAGGGTGGGCACTACCGTCGAGCCTATGGCTTCATCCCACCGCTGCGAGAGGAAGGCTTTGGATGGGTTGTCAACCTCTATCAGACCCTGCTCTCTCATCTCAAAGACGCCTACCTCGTTGGTGGAGCCGAAGCGATTTTTCACTCCGCGGAGAAGTCGGTAGGCGCTAAAGGGCTCACCCTCAAGATAGAGCACCACATCAACAATATGCTCCAGGACGCGGGGACCAGCAATAGCGCCATCCTTGGTAACATGCCCGGCAATGAAAGTGGGCACAGCTCTGAGCTTTGCCCAGTGCATAAGCCTCAAGGTGCACTCTCGCACCTGAGTTATGCTCCCCGCCGCCGTATCCAACTCGGGCAGGTAAACCGCCTGGATGGAATCAATGACTACCAGAGATGGTGCTAATTGCTCCAGATGGCTTAGGATAACATGTAGGTCAGTCTCAGCCAGGAGGTAAAGCCTCTCCCCCGTTATCCCCAGACGCTCTGCCCTGAGCCTAATCTGAGGCAGTGTTTCCTCACCGGAGACATAAATTACCTTACCCCCAGCCTGCGCTACCAGGGCTGAGACCTGAAGCAGAAGGGTAGATTTGCCAATGCCGGGGTCACCACCGATGAGCACCAGGGAGCCGGAGACCAGTCCTCCTCCCAGCACCCGGTTGAGTTCAGCCAGGGGGAGGGGAAAGCGGTCAGAGCTATCGGTTACCACTTGAGACAGCTCCTGGGGTGGGTTTTCTATGGCGGAAATATTAGCCGGGGTAGCCGCTTTGACTGTGGTTTCGACAAAGCTGTTCCACTCCTGGCAGTTAGGGCAACGCCCCAGCCATTTCAGGCTCTCCTTGCCGCATTGCTGACAGATAAAGACGGTTCTGGTGCCTGATTTATCCCATTTGCCCATAGATTGACTTTACCCGATTTTAGATAGTAATGCAAGGGTTCTTCCCCCCCGCCCACCCACAGGAGCTTCGCTCCTTAACCTCAGGGGGTGTGGGAAAAGCTCTTAAAACTCAACCTAGGGGGTGTGGGGCAAAGTCCTTGAAACCCAACCCAGCGATGGTGGGAGGGTGGGTGGGAAAATAGAAAATAGATTGATAAATATCCTCAATTTGAGTTGGGAAAAAGGTCGGGCTAAGGCAGAATTATGATTACATGAGCATGCCGAGGAATATGCCGGCAACAACAGAGGTGGCGACAGCCCCCGCCATATTAGGACCCATGGCATGCATTAACAGGAAGTTTCTCGGGTTTGCCTCTTGACCCATCTTTTGCACTACTCTAGCCGACATAGGGATAGCTGATACCCCGGAGGCACCTATCAGTGGGTTTATCTTTTCCTTTAAGAACAGGTTGACAAACTTGGCTGTCCATAGACCCCCGGCGGTGCCGAAGGCAAAGGCTACTATTGCCAGCCCAATAATGGCTAGGGTTTGAGGTCTAAGGAAGACCTCGGCTGGCATTAGTGCCCCTACAATTATTCCCAGCAGAAAGGTGAGAACATCTATAAACACCCCCCCGGCTGATTGAGCTAGCCTATCGGTAACCCCGCTAGCCCTGAGCAGGTTACCAAACATAAACATGCCAATAAGGGGTACCGACTTGGGGACAAGCAAAGCGGCAATTATAAAAATTATTATGGGGAAAAGGACTTCCTCTAACTTAGAGACCTGGCGCAGCTGCGGCTTCATATATATCGCCCGTTCCTTCTTGGTAGTCAGCAGCTTTATTACTGGGGGTTGGAGAATAGGCACCAGAGACATGTAAGAATAAGCCACCAATGTAATTGGCCCTAGAAGTCGCGGAGCGAGGGCAGCGGTAAGGTAAACCGTGGGCGGACCATCGGAACCGCCAATTATGCCTACGCAAGCTGCCTCATTTACAGTGAACATGCCGGAAAGGTAAGCAATCATAAAGACAATGAAAACACCTAACTGGGCGGAGGCACCGAAAAGGAATGATATGGGGCGGGCGATAGTAGGTCTGAAATCGGTCATGGCTCCTACCCCGAGGAAGAGGAGCAGGGGAATTACCTCAGATTCAATCCCATAGGTATAAAGCACATTCAGCAGTCCTATTTTCCCCTCCCCTATAGCCTTTATTAGCCCACCTAAAGTTGATACCTCAGCGGGGAAGCCTTCGGGGGTGTAAACCATCAAGCCGCCAAGGGGAAGATTGACCATCAAGATGCCAAAGCCTATTGGGACTAATAAAACGGGCTCCATCTTCTTGGCAATGCCTAAGTAGATAAGGAGTCCGGCAATTAGGAACATTAAGATATTGCCCCAGGTTAATGTCCCAAAGGCAGTTTCATATAGACCAAACACCTAGCTATCCTTTGCTGGAATCTCTTTACTCTTGGTTGTAGTTTTCGTAGTTTTTTGCACCACCAGCCCCACCAACCAGGCTACCAAGGATAGGGTTACTAAAACGAGGATGGTCACCCCAAAACCACCCCCCGCAATCTTGGCTACTAAACTCCAATCTATCATGTTAAATGTTCCTCAGATTATAGAGTCTATCAATATTCAATGATAGCTACTAAATCACCAGTCTCAACCACCTGCCCTACGGAAAGGTCTATCTTGGTAATCGTGCCGCTAACCGGAGCCAATATAGGATTTTCCATCTTCATCGATTCTAGTAGACAGAGTACATCCCCCTCCTCAACCTTGCTCCCCTGACTAACATTCACGCTGGTTATCTTGCCTGTTATAGGGAACTCGACATTCTCTTGTGCCAATTTCTAGTCTCCTTTCTCTTCATTCTTCCTATTTTGGGCGAATTAAAAGGGCGGTTCCGATATTCATCCTGTTTCCCGCCCTTCATATACAAAAAGCTAGCCTGTTAGCCATGGTAACTTAGGGTTTATCATCTCCTCGCAATGCCCCCACGGCTGCTGAATGCACTACAATCTCTTCACCTTCCAGGTCAACTATAGCTGTATCCCCTGCCTTGAATTTGCCGCGGAGTAAACCTTCAGAAAGTTTATCCTCAACCATATCCTGGATTACCCGGCGTAGCGGTCGAGCCCCGAAGACCTCATCGTAGCCCTTTTCACCCAGGAAATCTTTAGCGGCATCGGTTACCTCCAGCTTTATCTCCTTCTCAGCCAACTGCTGGGAAACTTGAGCCAGCATCAAGTCAACTATCTTTCTGATATGCTCCTTGGTCAATGCGTGAAATACCACCACACCGTCAATACGGTTGAGAAACTCAGGACGGAAGGTCTTCTTTAGTTCGCCAAGCAGCTTCTCCTTCATCCTCTCGTAGTCGAGCTGCTGAGTTTTGGCTTCATCACTGCGCGAGGTAAAACCGATTGAGCTTCCCTTCCTGATTAGCTCAGCACCTATATTGCTGGTCATAACAATAATGCTGTTGCGGAAGTCAACCCGCCGACCCTTGGCATCGGTCAGATGACCATCATCAAATATCTGGAGCAAGATATTAAACACATCAGGGTGAGCCTTTTCAATCTCATCCAGGAGTATGGCGCAATATGATTTACGCCTCACTGCTTCGGTTAATTGCCCACCTTCCTCAAAGCCAACGTATCCTGGAGGTGCTCCGACCAGTCGGGATACAGCATGTCTCTCCATAAACTCGGACATATCAAGCCTGATTAGGGTGTCCTCACTACCAAACATGAACTCAGCCAGGGCTCTGACCAACTCTGTCTTACCCACGCCGGTAGGACCGAGAAAGACGAAGTTGCCTATAGGATGCCTCGGGTCCTTGAGCCCGGCTCGGGCTCGTCTTACTGCCTTAGCAATGGTATTAATCGCCTCATCCTGACCGATAATGCGCTTATGCAGTGCCTCCTCCATATGAAGTAGTCGGCTGGTCTCATCGCTAGCCAACTGCATCACCGGAATCCCTGTCCACATACTAACTACTTCAGCGATATCCTCCTCACTTACTACCGGCTTCTCCTGTTCCTGCTTGGCCTGCCACTCCTGTTCCATCTTCTTTATTTTCTCTTCAATCTGAAGCTCGCGCTGGCGCAGCTCAGCAGCATAGTCATACTGCTGGGTAGTCAGGGCAGCTTCTTTATCCTTACGCACACTGTCCTCTGCTCGCCTGGCTTCCTTCAAGGTAATAGGTATAGTGCGGCGTTTAATCCTCACCCTTGACGCTGCCTCATCAACCAGGTCAATAGCCTTATCGGGCAGAAAGCGGTCAGGGATATATCTAGCGGATAGGGTTGCCGCTGCACTCAGTGCCTCATCACCAATTATTAGCTGGTGATGCCCCTCATAGCGCTCCTTAATCCCGCGCAGGATGTCCAGTGTTTCGTCTACGGAAGGCTCCTCCACCAAAACCGGCTGGAAGCGGCGCTCCAGTGCTGCATCCCGCTCTACGTACTTACGGTAATCATCAAGGGTGGTAGCGCCGATGCACTGTAATTCCCCTCGTGCCAGTGATGGTTTGAGGATATTAGCGGCATCAACCGCCCCCTCAGCCGCCCCAGCACCCACCATGGTGTGGAACTCATCAATAAAGAGCACACAATTACCGGCGGTTTTTATCTCATCGATGACCTTCTTTAGCCGTTCTTCAAACTCGCCCCGGTACTTTGTCCCAGCCACTACTGCTCCCATATCCAGGGTAACTATCCTTTTCCCCTCCAATGTCTCGGGGACATCGCCGGCGATAATGCGGTGAGCCAAGCCCTCAACAATTGCCGTTTTCCCCACCCCCGGCTCGCCAATGAGAGCCGGGTTATTCTTGGTGCGGCGGCTGAGAATCTGAATTACCCGCTCAATCTCCTTAAACCGCCCGATAACCGGGTCAAGTTTGCCGGCACGGGCAGCGGTGGTTAGGTCAATGCCTAACTGATCCAGAACCGGGGTGCGACTTGTGGTGCGGGCGGGTCTGGCTCTAGTCACACCTTCACCTAGCACACGAGCAGTCTCGGCACGCGCCCGCTCCAGGGTGATGCCAAAGCTATCTAATACATCAGCGGCTACCCCTCCCCCCTCACGCAGCAATCCCAATAGGAGGTGTTCGGTGCCAATATAGTTATGACCCAGGTGGCGTGCCTCGTCTATCGCCAACTCAATGACCCTCTTAGCTCTGGGGGTGAGCCCGATTTCAGTGGTGCCCGGTTTCTCACCACGTCCGATAATGAATTCCACCGCCGAGCGCGCCTTGCTCAGGCCTACACCCAGATTGGCTAGAACCTTAGCTCCTACCCCCCCCTCCTCCCGCACCAAACCAAGCAGGATATGCTCTGTGCCAATATAGCTGTGGTTAAGGTGCCGCGCCTCTTCTTGAGCTAAGGTGAGAACCCTACGAGCTCGCTCTGAGAATTTCTCAAATCGGCTAGCCATCTTTTCTCCTTAGGTCTGCTCCTATTTCATAACCTATTATAGAGCAACCGAGGTCAAAGGTCAAAAGCCCCCTGGCAGTGGCATATTTTCCACAAAGGGTTACCCCCTCAGTATCGTCTGCGCTGGGGCGTTTCACTTCCGTGTTCGGAATGGGAACGGGTGGTTCCACCCCGCTCTAACCGCCAAGAGGCAGCCTATATTGTAGCACATTTTTTGTTTTTTGCAACCAAAGAGGGGCTAGCTTGATATGGTGACCCCATCCCCCTTTATCCCCCTTGTTTTTAACTTAGGTCTTTCTTCCCACCCACCCTCCCTATAGGGGCTTCGCCTCTCTTTGGCTCCCTAATTTTGGGGTGGAGGGGGAGGAGAAGGAGAAGAAGCAAATAACCGCAGACCTTAGAGGGCGGTGGGTGGGAATAGATAGATAAAAAAAGAGGGGTAGGGGGTCTTTATCTACCTCACCCCCTGTGTCCCCCTCTCCTTTGACACCTCGTAAGGAGAGGGGGAAGAAAAAGAAAGAGGGGCTGACGCCCCTCTTGGACACCCCCACTCTTGATTATTTAAAATCTTGACGAACCCTATACTCTAATTTACTATGTATACTAGAAACGACTAGCAGGTTAGAAAATGACTACGAAGAAACCAGATTATGACCACATCTACAAACTTGTCAGAGAATACTACGTGCAACAGGTATTGCTTACTAAAGAATTATACGAGCATCAATACAACGAACTGGAAAGAATAGATAATCCACGCGTTTTATCGCTGTATCACTTAATGCTCAGTATTTACCTAACAGGTAGTGCAATTAACTTGCTGGCTCTCAATAATTACCTCAGCGAAAGCTACATGCTAGCACGAGCCTTACTCGAAAAATTGATTAACTACATGTATCTTCTTGTTTGCGAAGAAGATGAATACAAGAAATACTTGAATTACACTAAGCAGAGGGGCTATAGAGTACTAGACAGAAGCTTTATAGCGGGAAACCAAAAGGTTGAGTTAAAGTGGGCTGGTTCCGTTAATTTGGACGACTATCCAGAGCTAAAAGAAGCGGTAAGCCAGTTTACCAGTTCAAAGGGTAAGGCAGTTACCAGATGGACTTCGCTTTCGCTTGCAGACAGGCTAAACGTAATTGGAGAAAAAGCCACTATTAATATAACAGGATTGATGTATTCTATGCTTGGAATCTACGAAGACGCATCAGAAGCCTTACACGGAAGCCTTTATGGCGCTACTTTTAACTATGGCTTTTTTGGAGGCAAAATACCTTCTAATACAAAGGAATTTGCTGAGACGTACAGAAATCAGATGCTTACGCTATTCTTTGCGCTTGGAACAAGTATTTCCTCTCTCATTGAAGTAATCTCTGTAGTGTACCCTACTGATAAGGTCAAAAAATTTGCCCAACAGTCCGGAAGTAACTTTAGAGTATTGGGGGAATACATAGACAATAACATCCGTAAGCGAAGGGGGTCAGGGAGATAGATTGAGATAATCTATATTAAATCGGGGGATTGAAAGGGGCGCAGACCCTCTCAAAAAATTTACCCCCTTCCCTTCACCTACGCCATAAGCCGCAGACGCCTATAGGGCGGCGGGTGGGAAAAGATAGATAGAAAAAAGAGGGGCTTTTATACCTCTCTTATTAATTTGACTAATATCAACTCTGAAGCAGGTCAAGCCCTCGACCATTAGTACGGTTAAGCTCAAAACATTACTGCCCTTACACTCACCGCCTATCAAACAAGTAGTCTACTTGTGGTCTTACCCCTTCACCCGAAGGTGAAGGATGGGAGATATTATCTTGGGGCAGGCTTCGCACTTAGATGCTTTCAGCGCTTATCCTCACCAGACTTAGCTACCCAGCGATGCTCCTGGCGGAACAACTGGCACACCAGAGGTCTGTCCCTCTCAATCCTCTCGTACTAGAGAGAGCCCCCCTCAAATCTCCGGACGCCCACGACGGATAGAGAC
>Ga0209986_10004374_pt1 | contig 11966 bp, 15 predicted proteins | sample BlataG_FD_183168 | JGI IMG/M metagenome (GOLD analysis project Ga0209986, IMG submission 183168) | Deep subsurface microbial communities from Black Sea to uncover new lineages of life (NeLLi) - Black_00105 metaG (SPAdes) (version 2) | ecosystem: Environmental > Aquatic > Marine > Oceanic >...
TCCTTCTTCAAGTCTGCTGGTGCCAGGTTGACCGTGATGCGTCTGGCGGGGAACTTGTAGTTAGAGTTTCTTATAGCTGACCTTACCCGCTCTCTAGATTCTTGAACAGCTTTGTCTGGCAAGCCTACTATGGTAAACGATGGTAGCCCAGGCGATATGTCAACCTCCACATCCACCAGGGCTCCTTGTAGTCCCACCACGGCGCAGCTTGTTACTTTGGCTAGCATATCGTTGTCCATTATAGCAGAGGTTCTCTTAGCTTGCTATGGGTGAAAGCAGGCAAAGCCGCCTATAACCCAAAAAGACTTGGTAGCAAGAGAGCCTTTGCCAATGCTCTTGTCATTCTGAGCAAAGCGAAGAATCTCATGGCGCTCAGGACAGGCTCCGCGAAGAATCTAGAGTCTCTTCCCCCTTCGTCTTCGTTCAAGGTCGGGGTGACAAATAAAACAGTATCGTACCGAGGCTGCAAACATTAGAGCTCAAAGTTGATCAATCAACTATTTCCAAAATTGAGAAAGGGATTCAGCCCGCTTTTGATTTTGAGCTAGTTGCCCTTACGAAAGCTCTTAAAGTATCCCCAGCATGGCTACTTGAGGAGTCAGGTAGCCATGGTATAGTTCGTAAGTCTTATTTTTTATCGCAAAGTACTTGACAGCATATAATGCTATGATGCTATAATACTAGTAACGAGCAACAGAATATAAAACAGGAGATCCAGAACTTGAGTGAGGCAAGCGCGAAAAGGATAACTGCTATTATCCTTCTACCTAAGTACTATAATCCAAATAAATATGGTAGACGCAAAAAAGTGGAGGAATACAGATTCGAGCTTACAGGTAGGGAATTTACGAGACTAATGATACAGCGGTATGGCGAAGGCGGCTGTACGTTAGACCTGGAGACTAAGAAGGGTTTCTGGGGCCAACAAGGAGTCATTTACGAGGATGATGTAGTAGCACTCGAGATTGATAATTTTCCTGACACAAAGGAGGATAAGCAGGGGCTAGTACAATATATTCGGGATGCTTTATGTAATCGATTCCGTCAAGAGGCAATCATGGTCAAGTTTATTTCGCTGGTCGAGGTATATGTTGTTGAAGCAAGGAGGTCGTAAGCATATTAAGGATTAAAGGAGGTGATGCCTATGAAGAAGTCCCAAACGGAAACATGATTTCCTAGGGGGGAACAAAAGCTCAGAAAACCGGAAACTGAAGAGGTCGACTTCAGGTAAAGGTTTAAGTAAGTTAAATTTTTGAAAGGAGAAATAAATGAGTAAAAGAAAATGGCACAGTAATAGGGTTGTGTTGTTTGCGTCCATTGAAAAAGCACAGCACGATGCTTTACGCTATATTGCATATAGAGAAGCCCGGTCGATTGCTGATATTGTGCGAGAGGTACTTAACGATTATTTAGAGTGCAAATCACCCAAGTATCCCATCAGAGATCTCGAACCAAAGACTGTAGAAAGTTTGAAGGTTGAGGCTTCTTCATTGGCAAAGTAGTCAAAGTTGAAACCGGAAAGGAGGTGATTTTGAATGGAAGATAAGCGCCAACAAGGTGCTGGATGGGGTGTAGCGACTGCTCTCCTTGGCATCGGAGCATTCTTGAGCCCACATCCAATTGCCAAATTAATGTTCTCAGTGGCAGCAATAGGTACGGGAACCATGGCTGTGGACCGTTTCACCAGTACTGCCCGAGCTAGCTATCACCAATTAGCTGCTTCTGGGGAATATCGCCAACTGCCATCGCATATCTAGCTGTAAACCAAGCTAAACTTGTAAGTACATAACAAGCATGAAAAACGATAAGAGGTTCCTGAGCTTATATGGGCTGGCAAATATGATAAAGTTGAGTCAAAGCGTTGAAGCCATCACTAGAGTGATGCCCTCGTTTTGATGGAAATTAAGAAGGAGACGATACAATGCCTAGTGAAAGTGTTGTTATTGGCAGAGGAGTAAATTTCAGCATTGAGCAACTCTATGACCTTTACAAGCTAACTGAAGAGGAAAGGCAAATCATAGAGGCATCTTTTGGAAATTGCTCTTTGAAATGAAAAAACAAACTCCCGTAGACAAAGGATTTCTCAAGTATATTGGCTACGCTATCGTGCCGGAGAAAGCTAAGGGAGGTGAGCAATGCCCATACTAAGCAAAAAGCTAACGCACTTTGATAAAGAAGACGTAGAGCTCCTAGACGAAATGCTAAATCGCTTTGCGACTTTGAAGGGAGAAACGAAACTTGGCAAGACTAGCTGGTGGTCACCGGACAATGTGGCATATTTCCCAGTGCTTGCATTAGCTCTTCTGAAATCACAAAAGACTGTCCAAACATTAACCTGGGCGTTAGTTGGTCTTACAGCGGTCTTGGCCATTTTGACTGGCGTTCTTATCGCTGGAATTTAGAGGACACGCAATCATAAATAGGGGTATCAGAGATGTGGAAAGTTTACTTTAATTTAACTAAGCCATCCCAGTTGGAAAAGAACGCGGAAATCAACGGAATAAAGGTGAGTGTTAGCCGAGGCAGTGACCAGTTAGTTGCCGAATTTGTTGAGGCCTGTGATGAAACCGATGCTCATCAAAAGGCTCTTACAGTCGCTAACCGATTCTTAGATGTTTTATCTTGGAAGTTTGGAGCTATCTTCGCTATTGCCCCGTCTACACAACGCATGGAACATATCAGCCCCACCGGCCAAAAACGTATTAGTATTACTGCTAGCTGTGTTGCGGGGGCATCAATTGTCAGTAGAGTAGTAAAGAAGGATTCCTCTGGCAATATTCTCAAAGTATATGACTCGAGCAAACCAGGCAGAATAGATGTTAAGCCGTCCGAGGCTGCCAGTCATTTCAGGCACGCTCATTTGGCCAAAGACCCTTTCAATAAATTTCGTGACCTTTATCTAGCTGCCGAGAATGTGGCTAGCAAAATACAGGTAGCAAAAGGGCTTAGTAGGAATGCAGTCAAGCAGTTGAGCGAATCTGGCAGGTCCTACGAGGAAGGTTTACTCAGACTAGCGCTAGATGAGTGTTTTGGCAGCGAGACACAATCTTTAAAGCAAAGCGCCAAGAATTTACCGGATTTTGATGATGCTCAAGAGGCAGTCCCTCAAGTAGCCAAGATACTCTATAAGGGATATCGCTGTCAGCTAAACCACTCAAAAGCTCTAGAGAATAAGAAACTTCCCTTCAACCCGCAGGATGAAAAAGAGGTAAAAGCTGTTCTTCCCCTAATGGAATTCGTGGCAAAGTCCTTTCTACAGTATGAAGAGAATTCACTGGTTATAGCAGAGAAAATTGAAAAGGAAAAGGAGGGATGAAGGTCGCAACCTATGCCGGGGTGTCGACTAAGGGGCAGCGCGAAGAAATGAAGCCATATTTCTTATGTACCTACAGCTGCAGCTACAGCATATTGCTTGGTATCGGAAAGGCTGATGGAGAATTCACTTAAGTCTAGCTTTTTGGCTGTCTCGCTAGCTTTACCATGGAGTTGCACCAATGGCTTACCCCGGGCATCAGCTAGAATCTCGATTTCTTGCCAGCCAACGCCTTTAGTGCCGGTGCCTAAGACCTTCATCACTGCTTCCTTGCCGGCAAATCGGGCGGCCAAGGCTGGAATTCTACCCTGGCAAATCTTGAGTTCAGCTTCAGTGTAAATTCGATTTAAAAAACGCTTGTCCCATTGCTTTATTGCTGACTCAATTCGCTCTACCTCTATTATATCGATGCCAATTGAGAGCACCTTGTCTCCTTCATCTAACATATCCGTGGTAATAGCTCCCCGGAGAGCATATCCACAATCCGGGATGGACCTAGCTTGGTCTTCATTACTACTTTGCCGGGGTGAGCATCGGTTACCTCACCGATAATAGCAGCATCTCTGCCATAGCTGTTTTGCTTCATTTTAGCCAGAACTTTGTCAGCATCATTTGGCTTGACTATAGCCACCAGTTTACCCTCATTGGCAACATAAACAGGGTCGAAGCCTAGAAGTTCGCAGGCAGCCTTAACACTTTCCTTTACTGGTATTTTATCTTCCACTACCACGATACCCACATTAGACTGTGCAGCAAGTTCATTAAGTGTGGTAGCCAGTCCGCCTCGGGTAGGGTCGCGGAAGCAATGAATTCTGGGCGAGGCTTTCAGTATTTGAGATACCAGTTTGTTCAACGGAGCGCAATCGCTTTCCACAGGGACAGAGAACTTTAATCCCTCACGCTGGCTCATTATAGCTATGCCGTGGTCACCAATAGTGCCGCTTAAGATAACTTTGTCACCGACTTTAGCATTAGCTCCTGAAATATCAACCTCGGGAGAGATTATTCCTATTCCAGAGGTATTGATAAATAGCTTATCAGCCTGTCCATGATTTACTACCTTGGTATCCCCGGTGATTATATTTACTTCAGCCTCTTCAGCGGCTGCCTTTACTGATTTAACTATGCGGTCAAGTTCACTCAGGGAGAAACCCTCTTCTAGGATGATGGACAAGCTTAAGTATAGAGGTTTAGCTCCGCTCATAGACAAATCATTGACTGTGCCACAAACAGCCAGCCGGCCTATATCCCCACCGGGGAAGAAAATAGGGTTAACCACATAGCTATCAGTGGTAAAGGCAAGGCGTCCACTGGCTTCAAAAATAGCTGAGTCATCTAATTTATTTAACATGGTGTTAGCCAGGGAGGGAAGGAATGTTTTCTTCACTAGGTCGTGGCTCAATTTGCCACCGCTACCATGGGCTAAAAGAATGACATCACTCATAGCTCACTCCATCCCTCACCTAACCTCTCCCTTGAAGGGAGAGGAATAAGGTGAGGGTGATGACCCATATTGATAATAGGCAGCGCAAGCACCTTCGCTAGAGACCATACAGGGACCTACAGGCTTCTCGGGGGTGCAAACCTTGCCGAAGAGGTGGCATTCAAGCGGTGTGGCTACCCCCCGAAGTATATCTCCGCAGCGGCAACCTTTAGGTTCTCTAGCTTGCTTGTTAGCTACGAGTAAGGAGCGAAGCAATCCCGAAAAAACTTTATCGGCATCAAAATGCTCATATTTCTGGTTAATTTTTAAGCCACTTTGTGGCACGATGCCAATTCCTCGCCAGTTAGCTCCATCAATTTGGAAAACCTCCCCCATCAATTCTAAGGCTTTCCTATTGCCTTGAGGCTTTACTCCACGGCGATAGGCTATTTCTACTTTCGGCTGGCCAGCTTCAATTTGCTCCACTAGCTTACCTACACATAATAAAATATCTATGGGTTCAAAGCCTGAGATAACACAAGCAACCCCATAATCCGCAGGTATAAATTCATAAGGACGAGAGCCGATTATAACGCTGACATGCCCAGGACAAATAATGCCATCTAGCTTTACCTCACCTGAGTCAAGAAGCGCCTTCATCACTGGTGGGGTTAACTTGAGACAGGAAAGGACGTGGAAGTTTTCTATCCCCCCTTGCTGTGCCTTAATTATGGAGGCAGCTATAGTTGGTGCCGTGGTCTCAAAGCCAATGCCGATAAAGATAACTGATTTCTTGGGGTTTTCTCTCGCTATTTTCATAGCGTCCATAGTGGAATAGACAACTCTCACATCCGCTCCCTCAGCCTTCGTCTGCTGTAAGCTGGAATAGCTACCAGGCACCCTCATCATATCCCCAAAGGTAGTGATGATAACATTGGGCAACCATGCCAAGGCAATAGCCTTATCCAAATCGGTGGTTGCTGTAACGCATACCGGGCAACCTGGACCGGCTCTCATTTCGACTGTTTCGGGGACTAGCTGGCGAATTCCATGTCTCATTATGGCATGGGTATGCCCACCACAGAATTCCATTAACCTGATTGGCTTAGTAGAGTGGTTAGCGATTCTGTGTGCTAGTTTTGTGGCCAGCTCACTGTTTTGGTACTCGTCAAGAAACTTCACTGAAACTTGCTATCTCTTCTAGGAGATTTAAGGTTTCCTTGGCTTCGGCTTCATCTATCACGCCTATGGCATAACCAGTGTGAAGCAATACATAATCCCCTACCTTCGCTTCCGGGGTAAGCGCGATGCTAACGCGACGCACTACCCCACCAACCTCTGCTTCGGCTTCATCGCCTTCTATGGAGGCAATTCTCATTGGTATGGCTAGACACATAAGTTTAGCTATTTTAGCTAAACTTATTAAGTAATACAACTTGATCGTGCTAGTTCATATGGTTAGTGACATAATGTTGCAGTCCAGGAGTAGACTTTGAGTGGTCTTTAAGATTTGAGAAGAGACTGTATATGGCTTCTTGGCTGGAATTATCTTCTGGGTCTTTTGCCCCTGCTGCTCATAAAACGCTCATAGACATCGAGGAGGTCTATCTCTCCCATCCAGATCTTGCCGACAAACCAGCCAGCCAGAATGAATAAGGCCAGGATAAAAGCCTTCAGAACACCAAAAAATATCACAATAAGCCCTACTATTAATCCTGCGATAGCACCTATTACCTTTGGGTTTAACATCTTTTAGTCTCTCGTCAGCGCACAGTCAACTGCTTAGCTTTCCTTGACTCATATTTAATCTTAATGTCTACCTGTGCTACGGGCAGACCGGTTAGCTGTTCTACTGTTTCGCTGATCCTGCTTCTTGACTCAGCTTCAAGCTCAAGTAGATTACTTCCCAGAGCTACTGAAGTCCGGCAGGAAATGAGTAAGCCTTCTGGACTTTCCCTTACCCTGCTTTTAACATCACGGACATCGGGAACGGTGGCGCCGGTGTGTTCTGTTAACATACAAACGCTATCCACATCAATAGTGGTGACACCCTTTTCGGTGGAGCTTATTAGTAAGGTAGCCGGCTTGCTCAGCGGTATGAACTCGAAGAGCAGTATAACTATCATGCCTAAGGCAATGACCACACTAATTGTTATGATGCCAGCTACAGTACCCCTGTTGGCATCGGCAACTCTCTGTAGTTGCGACTCAAACCATCCGTAAGGCAGGATATCTGGCGTGCTCACAGGGGAAGCCACAAGGCAGGTAATTACCGCCCCGGCTAATATAACCAGCGCGATGACTACTACTACAACCCGATTAAAAACAGACATAAACATATACTATACTATGCTTAGTATCTTTTCCAGGGCTAGACTTCAATTGGCTTGAGGATATATCTACTCCACCTTTGATGGCTTCTTCTCCGGGACCTCAATGCCTACTACACGCACATTAATTTCCTTAGCGATCAATCCGACAAACTCCATGAGGCGAAAAGCCACTTGCTTACGAACCTCGTTTATAATATGGGGTATGCTGACTCCATATAGGACGATTAACTGGAGGTCAACAATGCATTCCGTTTTGCCCACTTCAACCTGTACACCCATTCTAGCTCTCTCCTCAGCACGTCCCAGGCGCTCGGTAAGCGCGCGACGAACGGAACTCTTGCCCAAACCAGCAACTCCTTTTACCTCCTTGGCAGCAATCCCGGCTATTGAGGCTACAACCTCATCCCCTATTATGGTTTCACCGACAAGTCTTTCTTCAGCCATATTTCTCCTCCTGCGAGTTATATTACATGTATTTAGGAATTACGCAAGCATGCAATATGCTTGTTGGTAAGCAGCTTTTCCAGGGCTAATCTTCAATTGGCTTCACGATATCTATTCTACCTTTGATAGCTTCTTCTCCGGGATCTCAACGCTCACAACCCGCACATTGATCTCCTTGGCAACGAGTCCGGTAATTTCCATAAGGCGAGAATACACCTTCTTGCGGACTTCGGTGACGACGTTGGGGATGTTGAATCCGTATATGACGCCCAGTTGAAGGTCAACAATAGCCTCTCTTTTGCCCACTGCAACCTGCACACCCATTCTAGCTTTCTCTCCAGCGCCTCCCAGGCGCTCAGTGATTGCGCGGCGGACGGAGCTCTTGCCCAAACTGGCGACTCCTTCCACCTCCTTGGCAGCCAGCCCGGCAATTGAGGCTACAACCTCATCGCCTATAATGGTTTCCCCAGCAAATCCATGTTCAGCCTTTTCCTGTTCAGCCATTTTTCTCCTCCTTACATATTGTATCCTAGTAACTCGCTCGACCTACAAGTTATATATTACAGGGTAGATTTCATATTGCTTACTCTATTTAAGGCAACGCTTCGTTTCCAATTAAATGGGATAATGCTCTTCAACGTATCCAGAAAGGGAAGCAGTTTTTGGAACACGTGTTGCGCCATGCCATCGTGGCTGCAGGTGACACCATCCCCCGACACAGCCGCCTACGGATATGAGCAGGAAGCTTAGGAGTGCTACTCTTGCTGTTCCTACCATTTAACACAATCATCATCCTCCCCTCCAGACTTTGAAAACTGTCTGGCAGCAGGGTACTGGAATTGGGACCTATTTGGATATATAGTAACACGCGGTTGGTATTTGTCAACTCCTGATATTGGCTTCACCCCGTAGCTGGCGTTTCATTACGTAACCGTGACCAACTTCTGCTCCTGTGCATTGCTTTGTTGCAAGGCTCATCGCAAGGCCGACAACCAACTGTCAAGGCTTATTACAAACCTAGGGCACATAAGATGCCCTTATACTTGAGACTGTCACTTATTTATCTGAACGGGAACAAGAGAAAGGCTGGCAGTAGCTAATTTAAGCTAAGAACCTCGATTAACTAAGCTTATCGGCTAGTACTGCGGCCCACTGTCTCCTTGGCGAATGCGGCAAAGAGTATTACTGTTACAAGGAGAAGGCCAGCGCCCAGAAAGAAAGGAAAATCTAGCCCATGAGTATCTTTAAGCCAACCTAAGAGAATGGGACCTACTACAAAGCCGATATCGCTCACCGTGCGATATAGCGCCATAGTATGTTCGTAATTTTGTGATTGGGCGATGTCAGCGACATAGGCAGTAGGGACAGCGCCACCAAATCCCCTTCCCACCCCTAGCACTACAGCACTGAGCAGGAAAAACTGGTAGCTAGGACTCTGAGTGAGCATGACTAACCCCAAAGCAGTTATTATTCCCCCGGGGACAATAATAGTTTTCCTTCCCAGCTTATCTGAAAGCCTACCGGCAAGAAAAACAAAGGCAAATTGCATAGCGGCTACCAGGGTAAGGGTCAAGCCTACTTGCCCTTCCCCTAGGTTGAGGCGTTCATAGCCAAGGAGGGGAATTAGGGTTATCTGGTTGCCGCTCAAGGTAATTAAGGTAAATAAAGATACCATGGAGATGAGTATAAAGTTTAAATTCTTATGTAGGGGAGGCGGCTTCTCTATTGAACTGTTCTTAACTGGGAGATTGCTTGGGGCAAATACGCCAGTCGGTCGCCTTCCTTTAGTTTCTGGGATGCGGAAGTAGCACCACAGGGCAGCTAGTAAGGCGAGTCCAGCGAAGCAGAAGAAAGGGGCTCGATAACCTAAATACTCCCCCACGAATCCACCTAATGTCGGTCCGAGACTGCAGCCAATAAGGAAAGCTCCCCAGTAAAAGCTTATATATTGTCCACGGTTGGCCGGGGTGCTGATTTCGCCGATGACAATTATGGCGGCTACACTGAAGAGGGCTGAGCCTAACCCTTGGAGCAAGCGGAATGCCACTAATTGCCAGTATTCCATAGCCAAGCCACAACCAATAGCACTGATAGTCACCAGAGATGGACCGAGGATGAGAAGAGGTCTCCGCCCCCAGAGGTGAGCTAGCCTGCCAGCGGGCAGATCCATAGCAGCTCGAGCTATGCCATAGACAGTTATAACTAGCCCTACCATGGTTCCTATTTGAGGTGGAGCAATGCCCAGCGCTTGGACAAACTTAGGCAAAATAGGGCTAAGAAATCCTAACCCCATCATAAGCACTAGCGCTGCCATACAAAGGGCAAGAAGAGGTTTGTTATGCCACAAGCTATCTTTTTTCATAAAACACACTGGGCAGCTTGCGTAAGTGTTCAGCTACCTCTTATGTGACCCTGAGCCCTTCGCTTCCTGTCATTCTGAACCCTTCACTCCTTGTCATTCTGAGCGTAGCGAAGAATCTAATCCCGCTCAGGGTAAACTCTGTGAAGAATGTCATGGCGCTCAGGACAGGCTCCGCGAAGGGTCTCCAAGATTCTTCGCTCGCTGAGTTTACACTGAGCGAAGCTGAAGTGCTCCCTTAGAATGACACGGGGAAACAGTTAGGTTTTATTTAGCAAAATTGGCGATCACTGCTTGCCCTAAAGAGATGCCGCCATCATTGCAGGGCACTTGCTTGTGGATAAATACCTGGAAGCCGCTTTTTCCCAGTAGGCTAGCTGTTTTGTTTAGTAGCAGTCGATTCTGGAATACGCCGCCGCTCAGAGCTACTTGGTTAATCCCAGTTTCACTAGCTATCAGCTGGCACATCTCATTTGTCATCTGAGCTATGGTGTTGTGGAATTTGATTGAAATTTTTCCTTGGGAAGCGTCTTGCTTTAAGTCTTCAATTACGGCTGAGAGCAAAGCACCTAGCTTCACGATTCTCATCCCTTTATCTTCGGTTATGTGGTATGGGTAGCTTTCTTTATTGTCGGAGATTGCTTCGTCCTCTTCGCTCCGCTCAAAGCTTCGGCTCGCGGACTCCTCGCAATGACAGGTGTAAGCAGCCATTTCCAGCTCTACAGCCGCTTGCCCTTCATAATCTATTTTACCCCTTATGCCTATCAGGGCTGATATAGCATCAAATAGGCGTCCCATGCTCGAAGTCAGTGGAGAATTTAGCCCCCTTTCTATTTGGTGCTTAATAATTTCTGCCTCAACCTCGCTAACTTGTTCCATAAAGGCTAATTCCCTTAAAGCATTTTCTCCTAATAGGCTGAGAATATAGCCAATGGCAGTGCGGTAGGGTCTCTTTATCGCTGCATCTCCTCCAGGCAAAGAGAGGTATTCTAAACGTCCCAACCTACTAAAGCTCTTGTAGTCAGCCACCAGAAATTCCCCTCCCCAAATATGCCCATCGCTGCCCATTCCGGTGCCATCAAAGGCGACACCGATTACCGGGGACTGTAATCCATTGTCCGCCATGCAGCTAACAATGTGGGCGTGATGATGCTGCACAGGAATGAGTTTCAGGCCTGATTCACTTAGCTCCTGAGCATACTTGGTGGCAAGATAGTCGGGGTGAAGGTCATAAGCAACGATCTCAGGCTCAATTCGAAACAACCTTTTATACAGGGAAATAGTGTTGCCAAAATGCTCCAAGGTTTCCATATTCTCCATATCACCAATATGTTGTGATAAGAAGGCATAATTATCTCGGGTCAGGCAGAAAGTATTCTTCATCTCCGCACCGCAGCCGAGCACTTGTTTGACTTTAAAAGGCAGAGTGATGGGGTGGGGGGCATAGCTGCGAGCCCGCCTGACAAGCTGGTTTGCTCCTCTTTCCACTATGGCCACGGTATCATCGTAACGAGAATAAATATCCCGATTGTGAATCAAAAAGTAATCAGCAATCCCCTTTAGCCTCCTCAATGCCTCGTCATTATCCTTGGCAATAGGCTCTTCACTGATGTTGCCGCTGGTCATCACTAAAGGCAAGCCGGTATCTCTAAGTAGGATATGGTGCAATGGTGTATAAGGCAGCATAACTCCTAAGTAGGCTAAATTTGGAGCTACCTCTCGACACACAGATGAGCTATCTTTCCATTTCAGAAGCACGATGGGGCTTTGAGGTGAGGTGAGCAGCTTCTCCTCCTCTGGGGAGACGCAGCAGTGTTTTTTGACTTCTTCCATGTTGGTTACCATTATGGCAAGGGGCTTAAACCATCGTTTTTTCCTTTCTCGCAGGGTTTTAACTGCAGTTTCATTGCTGGCATCACAGGCGAGGAGGAAGCCTCCCAGACCTTTAATGGCAACGATTTTCCCTTCTTTTAGGAACTGGCTGGCGATAGCTATAGGGTCTAGACTGGCTACAGGTTTGCCCTGGGCATCAACTAGTTCAACTTTTGGACCACATTTTGGACAGGCATTTGGTTGAGCATGAAAGCGGCGATC
>Ga0209986_10004375_pt1 | contig 11965 bp, 11 predicted proteins | sample BlataG_FD_183168 | JGI IMG/M metagenome (GOLD analysis project Ga0209986, IMG submission 183168) | Deep subsurface microbial communities from Black Sea to uncover new lineages of life (NeLLi) - Black_00105 metaG (SPAdes) (version 2) | ecosystem: Environmental > Aquatic > Marine > Oceanic >...
CCGTCCTGGTCTATCCCGCTCATTCCCACCAGGTCGGCCAGGGGACCGGGGAATGTCTTCTCGACCACAGGCCCACCGTGAAGGAATCCCAGGCTGACCTGCAGCATCTTGACCGGCTGGAAATTGTCATCCATGAACACACCGAGCGCCGCTTCGTTGGTGTAGCGGAAATCCGACACCGTCGGGACACCAGATGCAAAGTGTACTACGTCTTTCGAGTGCAGCATCCCTACGAGCAGAGCCACATCCGCCGAATAGGGGACATCCCGAAAAACAGAGGATTCCTCATCTGGTGAAGCGGCTGCGTACAGGCCCAGAATCTCCAGCAAGGCCATGGCCTCGGGGGTTACGCCCTCGACGAAATCAAACCTTGGCGCCGCGCCGGTCCGGATGTCTTCCACTCGCTGGAGATAGTCCTCCTCGCCAATACTGTTGAATCTCTCCAGGTCCTCATAGAACACCGGTCCATCTAGCAGGATAAGTCCAGCGCAGTTCCGATAGCCGGCATCCTCCAGCGTATCAGGATCCCCATCAAAGTCCCAGCCGGCGAACAGCCCGGCCAGCGGTGTGCCAAGGGAATGGCCCCCAACAAAGACGGCGCTCCTCCGGTCCTCCGAGTCGGGCACCTTGGTAGTGATGACAATGGCCACATCTTCCATGGCGAGCTTCAGACCGAACTCGGAGACGAAAGGCACGTCCTCTTCCTCCAGAAAACCCTCAAACGTCCTGCCGTGAAGGGAAGAGCCAGAATAGTAATAATCCACGGCGATCTGCGGGTCTGGGAATTGCCCTGACTCCTCAGCCGCATTCATGCCGGTGAGGTCCTCCAGACAGTTTGGCCTGCGGTCGATGGCCCACACCTCCAGGCTTCCCCTGCCTCCTGCCTCCGCCATGGAGACGAGTTGCCTGCCTAGATATTCAAACTCGTTGGCCCCGCCCATATACCCCGGCATGAGCACCAGGATCGCATCCACTTCCTTCGGCTGCCCGTCCGACGTCTCCGGCCTGTAGCGCACGAAATGGATATAGTCACAGCATTCCGGCGGCAGGCCGTTATCCCGGGGCGCCGGGGAGTAGATCTTCTCCTCTTCTACAATTACCCTCTGTGGAATCGGCTCCTTTGCCGCTGGGGGCAGTGCATCCTCTGGTACAGGCCCGCCTGGATTGTAGCAGCCGCCAAGCAGCAGCAGGAGCAACCCTATCGTCAGCCACTGAGCACCCATTCTTCTCATCTCCGCCTCCTTCATACAAAGCCGCTCATGTGTTCGCAGGGCCACGCGACGTCTCACTAGAATTATACACCCAGCCAGGGGCGGATGGAATATGTCCATGGTTGGCGATCTGCGTGCCTGCAATTGACAGGCATCCATTTGCAGTGGTATTCTGTCGCATTACAGCAGCACGGAGAAGTGTCTCCTACCCGGAGGATGAGAGCGCATGAGTAGTCAGCAGCCAGAAGAAGAACTCAATCTAGCCTTCAATGTACCCAACATCGTGACCGGAGTGCGCATCGTTTTGGCCATAGTCAGCGCCTGCCTGCTGGCCTGGGGAGGAACAACTGAGTTCCTGGTGGCGGGTATCCTGATCCTTGTTGCCGGCTGTAGTGATGGTCTGGATGGGTGGCTGGCCCGCAGGCTGGGGCAGTCAAGCACGGGCGGTGCAATCATGGACCTGCTCGCCGACCAGGTACTTGCCATCCCGAACTTGATCCTGGCAATCGCCGCCGGACTGTTTGCCAGGACAGACCACCTTATGCCCTTCAACCCCTATCCCTACGCGGTGGTTATGATTATCTCGGGGGCCACGGTAATAGTGGGTGTGTGCATGTTTCTCTGGAAGCGTGGCAGCCGCGGCTTTGAGCTGCCCACGCCGACACCTCTGGGCAAGACTCCCATGTTCTTCTGGATACCGACGCTGGTGGTAGCTGTCCTTGGTGTTGGCCCGGACTGGTTGCTTGCAGCCCTGATGTATGGCGGGATCATCTTTACCATCCTCGCCTTCGCCTCCTACTTCAGGAAGGCCAGCTACGTGTTCACCGACTGAGCCTGAATCACCCTGCGCCTTACTTCCCTTCCAGACCCAGAAGACGGGCGGCGTTGAGGCCAAGCCACTTCTCTTTGACCACGTCCTTCAGAGGCAGAGCTTTCAGCTCGTCAACGCAGCGCTTTGGTGGCAGCATGTTGTCCGTGGCAAACAAGACCCTGTCCTGGAGCAGGGAGTTACCGTAAACCATCAACGGCTCCCAACCTGTTCCCGGCGTGCCGATGTATTTCGGTGAGACGGCTCCGATCTCGATATAGACGTTGGGGTGTTTCCAGGCGATGGCCACCATCTCCGTAACCCAGGGCCATCCGCCGTGGTTGGCCACGATAGTAAGGTCGGGGAAATCACACGCCACCTCGTCGAGGTATATAGGTCTGCTGTAGTCTATGGTGCGGTCTACACTGAAGTTGATCGATGAATGGATGGTCACAGGAATCCCCAGCTCCTGGCACTTGGCATAGACCGGGTAGAACCTCTTGTCGTTGGCTCTCAGCCAGCAGGCAAAGCCCTGAATGTTTACCCCGTTGAAGCCTCTCTCGTTCACTTCCTTCTCAACAACTTCGGCCATGTCGTCGTTTTCCAGCGGGTTCACGCACAGATAGGCGGCAACGAATCTGTCAGGATGTGCTTGCGCCAGCCTGTAGACAGCGTCGTTCTGTTTGCGATAGTCACCTATCCCCCACTCGCCTTGCAGGACCGCCTTGTCAACACCCCCCTCATCCATGCTGCGAATTAGGTCGTCAGTTGTTACCTTGAACGCATTTGCCACATCGGCGTATGTCCCCATGTAACCTCTCAGGTAGCTGGTCGGAAAGACCCTTTCCGCTTCCTCAATCGACATCCACTCGTTACCCGGTGCAACCATGCGAAAATCTATGATCATTTCTGCCTCCTACGTCAGTTTGGTTGTCTATTACTTCTTCTTCTTTGTTCTCTGGAGGGCGGCTTTTGCCCGTTCAGCCGCTTCTAGGGTTGAGAAGGCCACCATTGCATCTCTGGTCTCCAGTTCAAGGGTCTGTTCGAAGTCCTGATAAGCGCCCTGGTTCAGAGCTCTCTTGGAAAAGTAGATTGCCAAGGTAGAATTCTGAGCTATTTTCTTTGCCATGTCCATTGCTGTCTTGTCCAGCTCTTCCAAGGGAACCACCTTATTTACCAATCCCCACTGTTCCGCCTGTCTGGCGTCAATCATCTCGTTGGTGAAAACCAGCTCCTTGGCTCTTCCCAGGCCTACCAGAAGCGGCAGTAGCTTGGTGCCGGCGTTGGTTACTGTACCGCCCACGTTTGTTTCGGGAAAGCCGAACTTGGTTCCCTCGGCGGCTATCCTTATGTCGCAGTCCATAGCCCATTCGCAGCCGGCACCGAGGGCATACCCGTGGACAGCGGCGATTATGGGTTTGCCCATTCTTAGCATAGTTCTGGTGGTATCCTGCATAGTCTCTATGGCCGCTAGCCCCTCTTCCACAGTTGCGCGTTTATGCTCGGAGAGGTCATCGCCGGAGCAAAAAGCTCTGCCTTCGCCCTTCACGATAACTGCCTTGACCTTGGTGTCTGCCTGCGCTTCCTTCAGCGCTGCCAGGAAATCGCCAACTATCTGCCTGTTCTGTGCGTTAAGCACCTTGGGCCTGTTGAGTCGTATTATGGCGATTTCGTCCTTCTTTTCATAGATCACGGTCTCCAGTTGCATTACTTCACCTCCTGATTTGAGTTGGTTTCTATTATCGTCCAAAGCGGCAGAAACCGCTCTACCCAGCCCTATTTGCACTTCCAGACAGGTGGCCTCTTCTCCAGAAAAGCTGTGATTCCTTCTCTGGTATCCTCGCTTGCCAGCACCGTGTGAGCCAGCGCTTTGAACAGGCACAGGCCTTCGTCGAGGGTCATTGTCCTCCCTCTCCTGGCCAGCTCCTTACATGCCCTTAGAGCCATAGGCCCATTTTCGCAGATTTTTCCGGCCATCTGGTCTGCTGCCGGCATGAGTTCTGCTGGAGCGACAACCCTGTTGACAAGGCCCACGCGGTAGGCTTCCTGGGCGCTGATTCTCTCCCCTGTGAAAAGGATTTCCATAGCTATTGCCGGTGGGACAAAATCTGCCAGAGCTAAAGAAGCATAGCAGTCGACGGTATTCAACTTCTGGTCCGGTGTGCCCAACGAAGCCTTCTCTGAGGCGATTCTGATGTCACAGGCCAGGGCTAAGGTGAACCCAGCACCCAGGCAGTAGCCGTTCACCGCCGCGATCAACGGCTTCTTCACTGCTGTTAGCCGCCTAACGTATTCCGCTTCCCACTCATCGGGTGCATCTACCCCCTCTGCGTCCTTGAGGTCGGCGCCAGCACAGAATGACCTGTCTCCAGCACCGGTGATAATCCCCACCCAGATGTCGGGGTCGGCATCGAGATCGAGCAGAGCTTCCGATAGCTCCCGACTCAGCTCCCGGCTCATCGCGTTCAGGCTCTCGGGACGGTTCAGGGTAATGTAGCCCGTCTTGTCCCTTTTGTCGTACAGAAGGATACTCATTGGTCTATCTCCCTATCGGTTGTACAATTCCTGGCCGGGGGTTCGCACGGTCACCCGGGAGGCCCTCACGGAATCACTTTCGCGTCTTTCAGCTTGCCGATGTCGTCCCAGTCGTATCCCAGCTCCTGGAGCACCTCCTCGGTATGCTGGCCGTACTCCGCCGCCCCGGTCGGTGTCCGCGTCGGGTTCTCGCTCAGTTGAATCGGGCAGCGTATGCCCTTGACCTTTCCGTGAGAGAAGTGCTCATATTCCACGATGTAGTCGTTCTCCAGGACGCACGGGTCATTGATTACCTCCATCGGGCTGTGGGCAGGCCCCCACACCACACCGTTCTGGTCGAAAAGCGGCCCCCACACGTCCCTGTCCTTCTTGGCCAGTTCCTCATCAAGGGTTTCGATCAGTTCCACGTTGTTCTCCACCCTCTTCTGGTGAGAATCGAACCTGGGGTCGTGCTCGAGGTCTTCCCTGCCCAGGGCTTTGCACACTCCCGGCCAATAGCGGTCAGTCTGGAGCATCTGCAGCTGGAACCACTTGCCATCTTTGCTCTGGTAGGTGTTGTACAGCGCGTTACCCATGGTCTTCCTGGGAAACCTGCCAACCTCCATGTCGTATACGAGCGCTCCCTGGATGTCAACACCGGCGACCCACATTCCATTGCCAAGCAGGGACAAATCCACGCGCTGACCACGGCCGGTTTTCTCCCGCACATACAGAGCCAACGCGATACCGCCCAGCGCGAATATGCCTGTGGTGTGGTCTCCCATGGCTCCTCGAAGCGGTACAGCAGGTGTGTCAGGCTCGCCCATGGTGGCCATAATGCCAGACCTCGCCCAGAAGGCAGTCTCGTCAAAGGCAGGCCACTCTACTCCTGGCCCCTTTCGTCCGTAGCCCGTTATGTGGGCGTAGATAAGACGGGGATTGAGCTCGCTCAAGGTCTCGTAATCGAGCCCTGCCCTCTTCAGTGTGCCCGGGCGCAAGTTGGCCAGGAAAACATCTGCTTTCTCTACCAGCTTGTGAACAATCTCCTGGCCTGCCTCCTGGCGCAGGTCGACAGCTATGCATCTCTTGCTCCGGTTCCACAGCTCAAACATCCAGTTGAAATCCGTCACAGGGATCACGCCAGACTGCATGATACCGCGAACAGGGTCCCCCTCAACGGGCTCTACCCTGACCACGTCAGCGCCGTTTTCCGCCAGCCACATCCCACAAGAAGGGCCGGCTGCCCAGGTGGACACTTCAACTACCCTGATGCCGCTTAAAGCCATTTGTAACCTCCTTGTTTATTCCGAAAATAGGTTGTCGTACTCTAGCCCGGGTAGATTGGAGCGGATGCTCCAGGCCACCCCTAATTCCATAATTCGTTGGTGGGCATCTGCCCATGGGCGTTTGTTTGATTTGTCGCACCACTCCGACTTATCGGAGTGGTGGGTGGGTCACGTGGGGTAAGACTCTCTGGACAAACCCAACCGGCGTAAAAGGCCACTCAGATTGGCGCTGCCGCTTAATGGAGCTTGGAATTGAGGTAGGCCTTGCTGTCAAGCCCCTTCCTCACGACCTCCTACCTCCACAGATTGACCAGAAACATGGAGATACCTGGAACAAATGTACATATTAGCAAAGCCACAGTCATGGCTCCGAGGAAAGGCCAGGATTCCCTCATAATGTTCCCCATCTTTTCTTTACAGATGGGCTCAGCGAACCAGAGTTGTGGGCCTGCCGGTGGGGTAATTTCACCTATGGAAGTAACCATGATGGCGAGAATCCCGTAAAAAACAGGGTCTATGCCCATCTGACGCACAGTAGGCACAAACATGGGAAGAAGCACGATAATCATCCCGATGCTGCTGAAAAAGAATCCGGTGATCAATAGTGCAAGTTCAACCACCAGCAAGAAAGTCAAAGGGCTCAGATGGAATGCATTGACAAGATTACCGATGGCCTGGGGCAGCATCAGGTAGCAAAGCAATTTCGAAAACAGGTCGGCGCCGACAATCAGTATGTAAATCAGGCAAGACAGCTTTGCGGTATCCAGGAGGGCCACTTTTACCCCTGTCCAATTAAGCTTCCGGTAGAAAAATATGCCTATAGCCGCAGTGTAGAAGCAGGCTATGGCCGCTGATTCCGTTGGGCTGAAGAGGCCGCCGTATATTCCCCCGAGAATAATAACCGGCATAAAGAGTACAGGAAGGGCTCTTGTGAAAGACCTGCCTCGTGCCTTCCAGCTTACCCTGGCGGCTGCTGGATATTTCCTTCGTCTTGAGATGACCAGGGCGACTATGGCCATGAGGATAGCTGTGAATAAGCCGGTGCCTATGCCGGCCAAAAACAGGTCGGGAATGGACACCCGGCACAGGGCTCCGAATATGATAAGGGCCAGACTGGGTGGTATAATCCACCCCAATTCGGCGGCATTAAGTGCTATTGCGGAAGAGAAAGGTCTATCGTAGCCGGCCTCTACCATGAGTGGTAGTACGATAGTGCCCATGATGGCAAGGCAGGCAGTGGATGAGCCAGAGACAGCGCCGAGGAAAGCCCCGATGAAGATAGCACCGCTAGCAAGCCCTCCTCTTATTTGCCCAACCCAGGATTGCATAAAGTCGCGCACATCTGGCATGCCTCCGCTCTTGAGGAGGATGTTTCCAGCCAGGATAAAGAAGGGGCAGGCAAGTAGCGGAAAAGAATTTATACTATTGAAAACGAAGCCGCCGATAGCGTCGAGAGGCACGCCCATGCACATGAGCGCCATAATAAGCGCTGGCAGGGCGAAAGCAATGGCTATCGGTGCGCCACTGAGAAGCAGGACAAATATTAAAACGATACCTATAATTGCCCAGATATCCACACTGGTTTCCTCCTATCGTGGCTTTGTCTCGTTGGATAAGTCCCGTCCAACCTCTTGACTGCTTAGTCCAGCACAACTCCTGTCTACATGGGGCAAATCGCCTGTTAACCGCTGGTTAGATTGGTGGCACCACCTCTCATTCTTTTAACGATTCTATATAGGCCGGCTATGACATAAATAGTGAATATGAATAGACCTATCGGTACGCAAATTTGTACCATCCACATAGGAATGGCAATGTATCTCGCATAGACCCGGTCTTGAGAGTAAAGGATATGGATTAAGAGAGCGCCTCCGTAGGTGGCAACAGCAACATATATCAATGTGCAGAACGCGTTGAAGAAGTCAAATCCCAGGCGGACTTTGCCGTGCAATCTTTCCAGGACCACTCCAATGGCAATGTGCCCCCCCTCTCTATATAACGGTCCGCTCAGCAGGAGCAGCGACCAAATCGTCAGCCAGACACAAGTATCCACCAGAAAGTCATAGCTGATACCGAAGACTTCCCTCAGCACTATAATTATCATGAGCAAAGACATGCTCAGGCCAAGGAGAGAGGCACAAAAAACCTGGAAGCCATAATCCAGTTTTTCGAACTTATCTCTTATCACCTTGTCTATCTTTCCTCTCCTCTCTGTAACCCTAGTTGCGCGTCACAATGTCAGTTTCTACGGGCGTCAATTTGCGCTAAGCTAGCGGCCACTGCTATTTCTTGAGCCTGTTGGTCAGTCTTAGGTCGCGTATTAGAGGCAGGCTGCCCAAAAACCCTGGGCAGCCTGCTAACCTCTGGTTATCTTACCGAGTCGATGGCCTGCATATATTTGGGGTCAAGCCCGGCGAACATCGACGCCTGCGCCTCGCTCATGAGCTTTTTCAGCTCTTTGTCCACAGCCGGGTCATATTTGGCTACGGAGCAACCCATTTCCAGCCACGCCCCCATGGCCCAAGCCTCTAAATAGTCACTGTAGCCATCAGTTCGGATACCAGCGAAAACTCTGTCATAAGACTCACGCATACCGGGGTTAAAGGGCTCTGTGCAAGATGGAAGTGATTCGTGCCACTCAGTGTTGCAGGCATTGCTAATTGGCTGTATTGACAGCACATAAGGCATCATGTTGGGACAATAACGGTATAGCTCCATGAAAAAGGCGCCACCCGTTACATCAGTTATTACACCGTCAATCTGGTTTGTTTGAAGAGCCGTCACCACGTCGGAGTAAGGGAGGAAGACTCCGATTGCACCGGTTGCCGCTAAAGCTTTTGCCTGGCCCTCTCCGCCAAAGTACCTGATTGTCTTGCCCTTGAGGTCTGCTATCGTTTCGCAGGGCTCCGCGGTGAAGATGTAGACGTCACCGCAGTTACCTGCCCAGTTGAGGATAGTAATGCCTTCACTGGCTAAATCCGCGGTCAAATCCTTATACGCCTCGGTCTCCATCACTCTCAGGAAGTGTTCCCAGTTGTCAATTACGCCTGGCGCCTCTAATAGCTTCCATGCCGGGTTCCATTCTTCATAGAAGTGAGGTCCCCCATAAGTCATGTGAACTGTACCCGCAGCCAACGCTGCCTGGGCATCGTTCTGGTTGTAGAGCATTCCGTTAGGGTAAAGCTTAAGCTCAAACTTATCGTGGAGAGCCGGGTCCATTTGAATCTTGCCTAGTAAGTATTCTGCATAAGGTTCAACAAAAAAACCTTCAGCGTATTCAGGATAGTTGGGCCCGCCAGTAGGGTAAATGCACTCTACAACGCCCTCCTGGGGTGCTGCCTCCTCTGCCGGTGCCGCCTCTTCCGTTGGTGCTGCCCCTTCCGGTGCCGCAGGCTGAGCACAGCCGGCAATGGTTATACCTGCCAGCAGCAACACACTCATCAAGATTAGTAGAACTTTTCGCATTTCTTAGTACCTCCTTTTTTATTTATTTTTGAATTAGCGATAAGCTACTCTAATGAACAAATCCACTATATCACGTCTTCTCACTGCTAAAACGGTTATTACTAATGGCTGATAGTATAAGGTCAGTCTGTTCCGCGGCATATTCTGCAAAGGTATAGTGCTTGCGCAGGAACCACCGTCTGAACGCCCACATGTCACCCAACACGATGATGTCATGTGCAGTCAGCGTCGTGTCATGCTGCTTGAATTCACCCGACTGACACCCGGCATCGAGTATTCTCTTGAATGCTTCCCCGAGAAGCTCATCGTGCTGGAGAAGTTGCTCCTGGTGACTTGGCTGCAGGTTCCGTGTCTCATGGTACCAGAAAAGAATCAGCTCTTCGGATTCGTTTGCCATGGAGAAGTACCTCCCGATAGCAAGGCGAAGAGCCTCGGTGGGTCCTAGCTGCGAAAGAGCTTCTTCGGTTTCCTGAATGAAGTTGTCTATACCGGCGGAAGCTTCTTCCTGGATCAGTGACAGGATATCGTTCTTGGAGCTGAAATAGTGGTACAGCGTTCCGACGGTTATGCCACTATCACGGGCTATCTCGCGCACAGTAGTCTTCAGATAACCTTTCTTGGCAAACAGCTTTGTGGCAGCTTTGATTATCTGTTGCCGCCTTGAATCAGCGGGACGGGTGTACCCCACTTCGTCTTTATTCCGAGTACGTGTAACCAATCCCTTGCCTCTACCCCAGGTACAAACCAAATACCATCAAGGCGGGTTTCAATGAACCGCCGCTATTCAATCAAGCGCTTGATTGAGTCTAGCAGGCCATCTGGGCTTTGTCAATGGCTTTCTTAACATAATGCTAAGTGATTTACGTTTTTCCCCACTTAAGTGTCCAGGCTCAAGTCCCCTTGAGGAGGACGCTGACAACCACCACCGCTCGTTGACACGCAACTGTCAGGTAGGATAAACTTCTGCCAGTCGCACGGGCGAAACGATCCCTTGGGGAAATGCGTTCGGGGTAGTGCTGGCTGTTTCGCCTGCCAAATGGGTACTTGACGCGTTTGAGATGTCTGCTAGAAGAAAGAAAGCGGGCCCGGGCTGGCTGGACAGAGTCAAGCTTCGCATCAAGAAGATGCTGGGCATGAATGTCTTCCTCTGCGACACCTGTAAGTGGGACTGGAGGTCGGCTTGCCATCACCCGGAACGCCCAAACGCCACCTGGTGCCCTGACTATGACAAGAGAGGTACATAGGGCAGCCTCGGGGAATCCCCACCGGGCAAGAGAGAGACTCGGAGCCCATCTAGCACGGTGACTGTCAGCTCAGCTACTAGCAGCGGACCAGCCTGTACCGAGTCTGCCCTTCCTCTTTGTACAGGATGAACTTGATGTTCTCGCCCTTCAGCAGATGTCCTTCGCTTTCCCGGCGCAGCTTCTTGAAATCCGCCGATTCCAGGAAGCTCCGAAGGAGTTCTACCTTCTCTTCAAATTCCGCATCTCCCCTGCCAGCCTGGAAGTAGCTCTTTACCAGGTTATCGTGCTCTCTTTTGGCTACGGTCTCGATGCAGTGAGAAAGGTCCGGGACAAGCTCTATCTCTACCATTTCCGCCTCGCTGGGTATTTCTATTGTACCAAGAGAACCAAGCCGTTTGAAAGAAGCAGGGTATAGGTGACCGCCCGAAATATCAGTTCTTTTACGCGGATGAAGCTGCCCACCAGGATGCCCGCCACCAGTCCGGGGAGCACAAGCGCGGTCATCTCCAGCGTCTGGAATTCTATCTGTCCCAGCATCCAGAAGTTAATCAGCAGAACTGTATTCAGAATAAGCCACAACATGGACAGGGTTGCCCGGAAGCTCGCATGGGTTTTCAATTGGCGGCTGGCGTAGTACACGATCAGCGGCCCGCCAGTGGCGAACAGGCCGTGGAAGATCCCGCCGGCAACGAGCACCGGGATGCGATAATACCAGCGCAGTTCGCCGCGAGCAGCCCCCCCGCGGAACAGGAAGACCAGCTCCATGGAGGAGACCGCCACGATGAATGCACCCAGAATCATCCTCAGCTGGGCTTCATCGGCGAGTCCTCTGCCCCATATTCCGATGGGTATACCTATGCCTGCTGCCGGCAGGATTTGGCGCAGCAGCACCCCCCACTGAATATGTCGAAACCATCGGACTACCAGCCATAGGCTTTGCAGCAGAGCAAGGATAACCAGGACCGGGACAAGCGTGTCTAGAGGAATGAGGTGTACCCCCAGAGCGAGGGCGATCAGGGTGGCACCAAATCCCAGAAAGGTCTCGGCGGTGTGGGCAAGGATGAGGATGCATCCTAGGAGAAACAGGCTCATCGGCAGGTGGCTCGCTCAGTGGACACGGTACAGGTCACTCAGATACTGAATGGCGAAGTCCTTGGCCATACCCCGGTCTGGCATTGAACCTATCATTCCGTACATGGCAGCTTCACCGGTGATGTCTTCCGCCTTCAATTTGGCGACTTCCTTCACTGCCTGGCGCAGGTCTGCCAGGAAAGGCTCTATAATTGAGGCGTGTGCCGGTGATACGGTCATGTGCAGGCAGGGCGGCAAATGCTGGCTGTCGATATACCATCGGAACTCTTTCATCTTCTCTCCGAGGGCATAGACGTTGAGGACGTCGCTGCCGAAAGCAAACACCGTCGCCTGGGGTTTTCCCAG
>Ga0209986_10004376_pt1 | contig 11964 bp, 9 predicted proteins | sample BlataG_FD_183168 | JGI IMG/M metagenome (GOLD analysis project Ga0209986, IMG submission 183168) | Deep subsurface microbial communities from Black Sea to uncover new lineages of life (NeLLi) - Black_00105 metaG (SPAdes) (version 2) | ecosystem: Environmental > Aquatic > Marine > Oceanic >...
GGTTGTAGCTTACGGTGCCACCGCCAGGTCGGCCAAAAGGGCGGTGACCGATGCCAGAAAGAAAGATTTGAAGGTGGGGCTCCTTCGCCCTTTGGTGCTGTGGCCCTTTCCCAAAGAGGAGATCTTGGCTCTGGCGAAGGATGTCTCCCACATCATAGTCCCGGAGCTCAACCTGGGCCAGTTCGCCCACGAGGTGGAATGGGCAGTGTGTGGCAAGACCGAGGTTGTCAAGCTAAACCGCGTCGATGGGGAGCCGATCCGACCCGCTCAGATCTTAGAGGTAATGGAGAAGGTCAGCTGAATGTTCAATTACGAGAAATACCTGCGCATGCAGCGCTTCCCCCACATCTGGTGTACCGGTTGTGGCATCGGAGTCGTTCTCAAAGCGCTTTTGAGGGCGATCGATTCCTTAAAGCTTTCCAAGGATGAGGTCGTAATGATTTCCGGGATAGGTTGTTCCAGCCGCGCCACCGGCTATGTCGATTTCAACACTCTCCACACCACTCACGGCCGAGCCATCGCCTTCGCCACCGGGGTGAAGATGGCAAAGCCGGAGATGACCGTCATCGTCGTCAGCGGAGATGGGGATGCCACCGCCATCGGAGGCAATCACTATATTCACGCCGCCAGAAGAAACATCGATATGACCGTCATTCTCTTCAACAACCACATTTACGGCATGACCGGGGGGCAATATTCCCCAACCACTCCCCAGGGGAGATTCGCCAGCACCGCCCCATACGGCAACTTAGAGGCTCCTTTCAACACCAGCGGATTGGCGGAGGCCGCCGGAGCCAGCTTCGTAGCTCGCACCACCGCCTATCATATCGCCCAGATGGAGAGGTTCATGAAACAGGGGATCCAGAAGAAGGGGTTCTCCTTGATAGAGGTGCGCACCCCCTGCCCCGTTGCCTACGGGCGCAGGAACAGACTGGGTTCGCCAGTGGACATGTTCAAAGCTTTGAAAGAGGGCTCCCTCACCAAAGCTCAAGCCGAGAAAATGAAGCCCGAAGAATTAGAGGGGAAGATCATAACCGGGGTTTTGGTTGACGTTGATAAACCGGAATATATCGAGGAATACGATAAACTGATCGAAAGGGTGGGCAAGGCAGTCAGTGGCTAGCAAACAGTAAATAGCAGATAGTGAATAGTGGACAGTAGACAGTCAATCGTGATGACAGAACTGACGGGTAAGAGTTGCGAATTAACTATTTACCATTCACTATTCACTATTCACTAACGACCAACGGGGAGTTCAAAGATGGCTTTCAGATACGAGGTTCGTTTCAGCGGCGCCGGCGGGCAGGGATTGATCCTTGCGGGGAAGGTTTTGGCGGAGGCGGCCGCCATCTACGACGACAAGAACGCCACCCAGAGCCAATCCTACGGTCCCGAAGCCCGGGGAGGCGCCAGCCGCTCGGAGGTCATAATCAGCGACGCCGACATTGATTATCCCAAGGCCGAAAACATCGATTGCCTCCTGGCCTTGACCCAGGAGTCCTGCGACAAGTATTCCGCGGACTTAAAGCCCGGAGGCATACTTCTGGTCGACTCCCAGTATGTCAAGAAACTGCCGCCGGGGGATTTCAGGACCTACGAGGTCCCCATAACCAACATCGCCGAAAGGGAGACCGGAAAGACGATGGTGGCCAACATCGTCGCTTTGGGATTAGTAACAGAGCTATCCGGGGTGGTGTCGGAGGAGGCCATCCGCACCGCGATTCTGGCCCGGGTTCCCAAGGGAACCGAGGAGTTAAACCTCAAAGCCTTCGAGGCCGGGCTGGAGGCCGCCAGGGGATACGAGGATAAAGCCTCCGGGAAGCAAAAAGCATCCTAAATGGACGAGGATCAAGCTGCCGAAACCCCCTGGTACCAGCACGTCATCCCCCGGGGGCGTCATAATCTCTTAAACATTCTGGTGGAGCTGTCGCGCCTCTTCGAGCAGAAGGGTGAGTCGTTCATAATAATCGGAGCCTTCTCTCTTCTGATTCGGGGGGTGCTCACCTACACCGTATTGTGGGATCTGGATCTGCTCTTCAAGGACAAGGAGAGTATGGATAAGTTCATCGAGGCTCCCAAGTCTCCGGAGGTGGAGATTGAACACCTCGATGAGAAGCTGATGGTGGGAAAAACCATAAGCAGTCTCCACACTGCCTGGAGGTTCACGGGAAACTGGCTCAGCGTTGACTACATCCTGCTGCCCGGGGATTTCGATTTCTATCGCGCCAATCCCGAGGAGGAGATAACCCTCAAATCCGAAGTGACCTTTGAGGGGAAAAGCTATCGCCTGAGCCTTCCGGTGGCCGCCCCCTGGGATGTGATCGTGAAGAAACTGCTCTCTCCCCGCTTCGAAAGGGAGCTGGAGAGTCGCGATAGCTTGAGCGTGGATGTCCGACATGTTTTCCATCTGCTTTCAAAATACGGGGATGCGCCAGCTTTCTGGGAGAGAGTGGCGAAGAAGGCAGCGTATCTGAAGCAGTCTCACCAAGTCAAAGGGAATCTGCTGAGGTTTTTCTCCCTGAAAGACGAAATCGGATACGGCCAGATGCATCTGGATGAGAATTTGGCCGGGATGGTTTCCGCACTCTGACAAAAGACGATGAGAGATCCCTTCTCCAGATTGGAGGCCCGCCTTGAGACCCTGGGGAACTACAACCGCAAGTATCTCCACATCATCGCCTCCAACAAGGACAAGCTGATAGAATCCTTGGAGCGGCAGGGCAAAAGAGACCAGATACATCTCTGGGTTCCGGCCTTAAACCTCCCCACCGAGATGGACATCGTCTTGAGCGTGGCAAAGGACCGGAGCGAGAAACTGGGTTTCCTGGGATGTTATTACGCCTTGCAATTCCTGCACATGAACTTAAGAATGGTGGACGTGTTGAACATGGAGATGGTGGCGGAGGTCGAGAAAACTCCCCTGTGGCGCAAGTTCATGTTGGAGGCCGGTCATAATTTCCGATTTCTCACCAGGGACTATATGGCCCGGCTGTTGGGGATCTTCCTCGACCTCAAAAAATGCCCTCGCTTCGTGATCCTGGGAGTGGGGACCAGAGCCGACCAGGACGACATCGACGTCGGGGTGGTGGACGACGGCACTAAAGACCGGGAGATGTTCAATCATGGCATCAGCAAGCTCGCAAACGAGATGCTCAAAAAAGCCAGCCGCCTGCACTTCCACCTCTCCGAGCACGTCGGAGGCCAGAGCCACTCCGCCACCATAGAGGAGTACGAGCAGCTCCTGGAGAAACAGATCGGCGATTTCGTCATAATCACCGAGATGCTGGGAGCGGCTCCGATTCTGGGAAGCGAGGCGCTTTTCGGAGAGTTCAAGCGGAGGGTCACCTCCCGTTACTTCTACGACCCGGATCGGGGCGACAATCGCCACCACGAGGGTTACCTGCGGGGGATGTTAGGGGAACTGCGATCCCTCAAGACCCGCCTGAGGCCCCCCGAAACCATCTGTCCCAAGGAGGACGGACTGCGTCTGATAAAAGGTCTGCTCTCAACCCACAAGACCGTCTACGGAGTCGAGAAGGTGAATGCCTGGGATCTCTTGACGGAACTGCCTCTGGAGAATCCTCGGCGCTACAAAGCTTACGATGCCCTGGAGGGAGCCTTGACCTTTCTGGAGATCTTCCGCTACCTCTACCAGCTTCTGTCGGTGCAGGAAGAAGAGATCTATTTGGGGGAGCCGGGCAGTTCCGAGCCCTTAGAGCGGATGGCCTCCGTTCTCGGCTACGAGAAAAAGGGGGTGGTCTATGGCAAAGACTTTCTGCTGGTCAACTATTACGAACAGCTCGAGAAGGCTTTAGAGGCGGTGGAGGTTCTCACGGAGGATTTGGAGAGGCACCTGAAGAGATGTAGCCTCTTCACTCCCATGCTCTCGAAATACGAGGATTCCGCTGGAAGCTACGAAGGGAACATGGCCATCGATTTTCTGGAGGCGAGTCTCTTCTTCCGGGGCATCACCTACTGGGACGATTTTCTGGAGGCGCTGGAGGAGGGCACCGAGGTCTTAGACCGCTTCATAGAGGGGATGGACTCTCTCTCCGATCGCTTGAAATTCAGGACTATCAAAGGCTATATTGAGGGAGCCTACTTCGATTTGGCCTCTACCATACGCCTGCTGGTCATCCTGGGCAAAGACAGAAGACATCCCAGCTCTCAGGTCCTCTTCCGGCAGTTGAACAACTACTTTCTGGAGATAATCGAGGCGGTCCCGGAGGTCATCCCGAAAATGGCGCACATCTTTTACGCCTACCCGGGGCTGCTCAACAGCTATCTCAACCTCTCCGACCCCGGGTCTCACCAGAAGCTTTCCACACTTCTGGAGAGGGAGATTCACGAGCCGGAGGTCATCCCGGTAGTCCCCGAGCTCAAGGCCCTCTGCGAGGTTCACTGCCGCACCAGCCGCTATTTCAAGAACCACTTCCTGAGAATCGTGGACAAATACCCTTTATACATCCGCAACCTCAACGACCTTTCCCGTCTCCGGGGCATCTCCGAGGGGTTTTATGGGGAGCTCAGCACCCTGACCTCCGTGGAGGATAAGAAGAGGAAGCTGGGGGACTATTTCGATCTGGAGTTCGTGAGGGTGGCATTGAAGACCCTGCGGGGGGCGCCCTCCAGTCAGACCGATGCCGAGTACACCGAGTTCTCTGACGACTATACTGAGACTCTCTTCGAGCTCTGCAAATTGGAACTCGACACCTCTTTAGGGAAAACGGTTGTTACCGATGACCTCTTAGCCATCTACGCCGCCGGTGGGCATGCCCGGGAGCAGGGCTACGATGACGATTTCGACCTCATCGTGTTGCTCAATTCCGAGGAGGGGGAAAAGAGAGATTACTGCTGCAAAATCATAGCCAGGATGAATGGCGAGATCTCCAAAAGGGGGCTTTTGCCCCACCACCGCTTTGCCGATCACTTCGGGAGCTACGTGGCCACCTTGGGGGAGCTGGAGTCGCTTCTGGCGGGGGAGTCGCGGGAGAGTTTCATCGACAAATCTCAGATATTGGGGTCAAGGCTTCTGGTGGGAAGCGGCAAATTCGAAAGGGAGCTGGAAGAGAGGATCATCATCCCGTACATATTCGAAAGGAAAGAGGAATACATCGCACAGATGATAGAGGAGATCAAGTCCCGACACCGGGAAAACCTGAGAGGTGAAACCCAGGCCAGCAACCTCAAGGAAATCCCCGGGGGATTGCGGGACATCGAGATGGTTCTGCTTCTGTTGAAGGCGAAATACGGCAAAAGGGAGCCGATCTCCCGGCGGCTATTGAGGAGCCTGAAGGAGGAGCGCCGAGAACTCACAGCACCGCTTGGAGTCCTGGAGGAGGGATTGGATTTCCTGAAGAACTTAAGAGATCTCTATCGCCTCACCGTTGCCGCCGACGACCTAATTGAGATCCAGCATCTCCAGCAGGCCGCCACCATCATGGGGTTCGGAGAGGCAGACGATCCCGAGGCGCCAAAGAGACTCTACCAAGCTTATCTGGGCAAAACCAAGGAGGTGGAGAAGGCGGTGGCAGAGCTAATCGAGAGCATCTCCGCTTGAGTATTTGCCGAAGCTTCAGAGGCAACCCCTATCCCCTATCTCCTGTTTCCTGTTTGCCGTTTGCTGTCTTTGGAAACCTAAAGGCCATACGCTTGCCCGGCCAGGGGTTCGTATGAGTTCCCGCTGCAATTGATTTCGCAGTTGTTCCTCTCAGATGCCCCCAGGTGCTGGTATCGGACGCCCCGTCCGATACCAAAAGGTCACGGATGAGGGCATCTCGTACGAGCCGCATGGCCATGACCAACGGTGGCGATGTGAGGTTCTAGCCCGGCTCCGGGGCAGGAATGCCCCGGCTATTCTATAGTGCTTTCCCGCATTGAATAGGCCGGGCTTTCCAGCCCGGCGGAGTATCAAAACCTCCTCCTCTTGCCATGGTTCTAACGTCAGGACACGCTCCGCTTCGGTCCTGACGCAACTGAACACCTATCGCCTATCCCCAATCTACTATCTACTATCTACTATCTACTGTCTACTGTTTACTGTTCGCTGTGCCCTGTCTCCTATCTCCTGTCCATTCCCCAGATAGTGTGGGATTCATACCCCATTCTCCCTTAAAAAACCAACCCTGTTCAGTTCACCTCTGCTCATGAACTGAACCGCTCTCATCCTAAGTCATTTGCTCTAATCCGCAAAAGGGACAATCTGCTCACGGTCTTTTGACTCTAAGGGGCAGGCATAGGAGTTGCGCAGCACAGAGAAGAGAAATGAAAGGACTTCAAGGAAGGACAATCATGAACGGATTCGGAAAAAGAATAAATCTGTTTGTCCAAACCTTTTCCAGGAGGCGAATGATACGCTCGCTAATAGTCTTGGTAGTTGTTTACAGCTTATTTACCGGATCTTCTCTTGAAAAACCGAGCCCGCCGAGTTGGGACACCCGGTGGCATCTCCCCTTGGTGAACAAGAGCTACTCGGTTCTGGATCTTATGGAGGAGATCGACCAGGAGGGTTTAACCCTCGACTCCCTCGGGAATCCTGAAATCCATGTTCAGGAGGAAATTGGCACCGTCCGGGTGGCGGACAATCTCACCTCCGCGGGTTACTCTGAAAAACTAGTTCAGCAATTGGGGACTGTAGAGATAGAGTCCCCGGAACCGCAATCGGTCAGTGTCGAACTCTCAGAATTCAATCCCACCTGGGTGGGTCAGACGGTCTTGCCCTTCCACTTCGAGGTAACCGAGCCCCTGGCGGAGTTCGAGGCGTTCTCTCATGCCACCGTGGAGGCCGGGAAAATCCATCTTTTCGTCAGCAACCACCTGGGCGTGGACTTAGACAGTTTGACCCTGAAGCTCGTGGACGATTTCAACTCCCAGATTTTGGGGACAATCGAGGTCGCCGGCGGGTTGGCCAACAACCAGAGTTACAACGATTCCATCGCCCTGGCGAATTTCGGTTTCCTGTTTCCCAAGGACACCAAAGGCCTGGGCGTAGCTTTGTTACACAGTGTGAACTCTTAGGAGGTAGCGTATGAAGACTGAAGGCAAAAGAGTTGGAAAGAAGAATCTGCGGGAGAGGAGCCATTCAGAGTTGTCGCAGGAGGTCCTGAAGGCGGATACCTCCTCACTTGAGAGGAGAGTTGAGAGGTTACGAAGAACTTTTCACTGTTCGTCTACTAAAGCGAGCGGTTCTAAGGAGAGGTGCTTGATGATGTAACGCTGGTCGAGAGGGGAGGGCTGTTCCTTGTCTCTCCCCCACGGAGCACCCCCCCGCTCGACCAACTGTATTGGTGAATAGCAAATAGTAAATAGTTGATTTAGCTCTAACACTGCAGTCTGAAACAAAGTGCCCGTGATGTTCTCTCCCCATGGCCCCGGAGTATCTCCGGGGCTTCCTTTTTTTGCAGGAAACAGGAATACATCCCAGTTGGGGAGTTGTTCGACCCCTGTGGGGAGTTGAACTCCTGTCCTACACTCAACCTGTTGGTCACGGCCATACGGCTCGTACGAGATGCCCTCATCCGTGACCTTCTGGGTATCTGACCGGGCGCCTCGTGTGAGCCGTATGCCCTTTGGGTTTCCAAACTTAGAACGACCCGATACGGATGCACAGGATCTCTGTCTTTTCTCTTGACAACCCCAAAATTGTTGAGCATATTTCTCAGGCATCCAGACAAGCTTGCCGTGTGTGGTTCGGGCTAGACCTCTTGTAATGCGCAAGCTTGGTATGGTCTGACAACTGGGTTTAAGACCGCTCTTTTGAAACTGCAATCATTTTGGGCCTTCTCCCTAACGTTAGGAGGTGAGATTGCCTGAGACTCGTTTTTCGATTTTGCCATTTCTCTCGTTCAAACCTCTGAACTGAAAGGAGGTAATAGCGGGAGAAAGATAACGACAAACCACGCTTCCACTTTTTCTCAGGTAAGGTGGAGATGTTAGCTAAGACCTTGTGAGTCAAATTCCTGAGGAGGAAGAGATGAGAAAGACAGCACTTCTTATCAGTCTGGTATTTGTTCTGTTCCTGGTCAGCAATGTTTCAGCCCTTGATGTTACTCTGAACACCTTAAGCGTGAAGTCTCTCACTCCTCCCTTCTCGAAGGTCCAGAGCACCAATCCCAGCCCGGTGATTGCTCAGTTCGACTTCGACCTGGCCCTCACCAACATCGGTATTGAGGCAAAGCCCAACGACTGTCTGAAGGAAGGTGAGTATTGGGAGTTCTGGGTGAAGGCTCACAACGCCGGTCGTGAGGTCGTCGACTGCGCCGAGATCATCTTCACCATCAATGGCATCGAGATCGGTCGGGTGCACGTCGCAGCACTCTATCCCAGCGAAGTGAGGAAGTATCTGGTGGAGTTTCTGGTAGCGTGGCCGCCGTGTGCGCCCTTCATCATCGATGCCCACGTCGATTGGCCTATGGATGAGAACCCCGCCAACGACGACATCGAGGACGAATTTACAGTCGCTGGCGAGGCTGTTGAACTGCTCATCCGCGACAGTGGTGTTATCGCCAATGGCTGGAGCTGGCTCGAGGGTTACGAGTATCCGGACTACGCTCTCGGCTCCAAGTGGCACTTCGAGCTCGGCGGCTTCATTCAGTATTGGGAAATGGCGTACACCAACGTAGCCGGTACGCCAGGAGGACACGCTGAGCTGTTCGTGTTTGAAGCCGATGCCAATGGGGACATCATTGATGACGGCACCGGCGGCATCATGAACATGGAGTTCCAGTTCCCGGAGATCTACTGGCCGGAATACGCTTACATCTGCTATCCAATCTGTCTGTGGGTTGATGCCAGTGAAACCTACTACTTCGTCTGGTGTAACCGTCAGAGCGGGGTGAACTACTGGTGCATCGACGATGATGAGGATAACCCGGACTGGAACTGGTACAAAGAAGACGGCGTCTGGTACTCAGGTAATCCCTATGACGGTGACTTCGTGGTTCGCGTAGGCATGGAGCCCGTAATGTTGTTTTTATGTGAACCTCTCACTCCGGTTTTCTGCCAGGGGAAATACTTCTACTTCAAGCTCACCGTAGGCAACCCCACCGGTTATAACCTCGCTGGGACTCTGACTTTCAGGGGTCATTCCGGGTATGACTGCGATCCCCATAATACTCTGGTCGCCATTCCCAGCTACAAGAGTTATCCTACCGGAACTACTGAGGAGTATTACTACTTCAACGTCCCCGGCGGCGCTCAACCAGGCCAGTACAGTGCCTCGATTCATGGGATTCTCAGTGGCTACGAGTTCTTCTGCTGCATGAACACCGATATCGTCCAGTGTTTTCCGTGGAAGATGGGAGACAACAGCGAGTGGGAGCTGGTGGAGGTGGACCGTGAGGAGGTAGAGGCGGCCTTGCCGGTGATGACTTCTTTGGCCCAGAACTATCCCAACCCGTTTAACGTGTCTACCAGCATCAGTTACAGTCTGGCCGAGGCCGGGAATGTCAGCTTGAAGGTCTACGACATCTCTGGTCGCTTGGTGGAGACACTGCTCAATGAACCTCGGGAAGCTGGGGAGCACATTGTCACCTGGGATGCCTCCAACGTTTCCAGCGGTGTTTACTTCTACAAGCTTACCTGTGGAGATTACACCGCCACCAAAAAGACGAACCTGCTGAGGTAATCACACCTTACTTCATTGGCACCCATCCTAGGCACAAGTCCTAGCTGGGGCAGGGGTTGTACCCCTGCCCCGCCACCCAAGTGTTGGTCACGGATGCCCTCATCCGTGACCTTTGCGGTATCCAATGGGACAAAACGGTGACAAAAGGAGGCAATTTACTCAATCTGCTTAATCTGCGTGCCTGTCTCTCAGCGAAGGTGGGTTGCCCTGTCTGCCTCGGGCATGCCTGTGGCCACAGGCATGGCTGTGAACGATTCCCCCCAAAAGACACTCGATTGTATCCTGTTTCTGAAGAGAGGCCCGATTTATGAGAGGAGGAACCGAAAGGGGTTCTGTGAACCGTGGACGGTCAACCGTGAACCCAAAAGCTACCGCTGGCGCCGGAGCTTCTCACGTATTGCCTTTTTAAGTTTCTCAGCCTGGTTGACAAATTCCTTGGTGGGCTTGCGGTCTTTTACCTTTTCCTTGAGCGAAAGCACCCTGGCAATCTCTGCCAGACAGGAGTCGTAATCGTTGGCCTCAAAATAACATTGGGCCAGATAGTAACGGCATTCCACCTCGCCGGCGCCGTCGCTGTAAGAGGAGTTGCGCAGGACTCTGAGTAAGCGCCTGTAACTGTCAGTCGCCTTCGACCACTCTCCCTTGCCGATATAAGCCAGCCCCACCCACCATAGGGAATAAGGATCGTCGGGGTTGTAATCCTTCAGGCCGGAGGATTCGAAGTAGGAGAGCAGGGTATCGTAAGCTTCCTCTTCGTTGTAGACTCGGAGGAGAGAGTATTTGCCCTCTCGTCCGGAGTATTTCCCCTTTTCGATCGCTAATTTTATCTCCGCGATGCCCTTGGCTCTGTCATCGCCGACGAAGGGGAGCCACCAGAAGATCTTGGTCTTGACCGACCTCCAGTAATGATAAGTACCCAGCCCGAGGTAAGCATCGTAGTTGGTGGAATCCATCTCCAGGGCTTCCTCCATAATCCCCTTCGCTCGGAGGCCCAATCTGAAAGCCGACCACCAGCTGCCGATGTCGGACTTGAAAACGCCCAAATAGCCTACAGCCCCGGCGTAATAGAAGTAATCCTCCGAGGTGGCCTTTCCGGACTCGGTGAGATTCTTCCCGATGTCGATAGCTTTCTGGACGTACTCCTCGAACTCTCTCTGGTAGGCTAAGGAGCGGTAGTCATACATTATGGTGCGATAGGCGGCTCCGATGTAAAAATAGCCGACCGGGTTGTGCGGCTTCAGTCGCACAATCTGCTTGAAGGTTTCGATTGCCTCAGGTAGCTTCTCCCGGTGGACCTGCTCGATCCCGGCATAGATGAGGCTGTCGATCAACTCCGGGGAGCTGTCAGCGAATGCGCTCCCGTATAGAATGAAAGGGAGGAGGAGAGATATCTTTACGAGGGAGCTCTTTCTGGTGGACATCGGTTTCAGAGGATGCTTCAATCCTTGACACCTCGACTCTCAGCAAAAAGTTTCTTTTCAGTCGGGGTATTCTATCTAAAATATCGGCAGAGGGCAAGAGATTTGTGGCAAGTAGACAGCAAACAGTAGACAGTGAGCAGGGAGAATCCCTCGCTGTTGGTCACGGATGCCCTCATCCGTGACCTTCTGGGTATCGGACGGGGCATCTCATACGAGCCCCTGGCCGGACAGACGTATCGCCGACACGAACAGGTGCAGCAGATCTGCTTAATCTGCTTCATCTGCTGTGAATGGCTCTCGGCATTGACAATTGGGGCGGGAGTGCAACTCCCGCCCCAGCTCGAGTGGATTACAACTGCTGTGCCATGCCACCTACTTGAGGAGGTTCATCTTCTTGACATCTGTGAAAACCGAGGTCTGCAATTTGCAGAAATAGACGCCGCTGGAGATACCAGAAGCATCCCAAGCCATGGTATGCCCGCCAGCCTCCTGAAACCCTTCAGCCAAGGTCACCACCAGACGACCGGAGATATCATAGAGCTTCAGGCTGACATTGCCACCCTCTGCCAACGTGTAGCTGATGTTGGTCTGGGCGTTGAAGGGATTGGGGTAGTTCTGATGAAGCTCGGTCACTATAGGAAGCCCAACCTCGGAACGATTAACCTCTACCAAATCCCACTCGGTGTTGCGACCAGACCTGAACGGGGAGCACTGGATAATATCAGTGTTCATGCAGCAGAATCGCTCGTAAGCGCCCGGGTAGAGAATGCCCTGGATCGAAGCACTATACTGGCCCGGCGCAGCCCCATTCGGAACCTGGAAGAAGTAATATGTCTCGGTGAGACCGGGAGGATAGGTTCGGTGTCTCGCAACACTGATTAGAGTGTTAACTGGATCGCAGTCATAACGGCAATAGCC
>Ga0209986_10004377_pt1 | contig 11964 bp, 8 predicted proteins | sample BlataG_FD_183168 | JGI IMG/M metagenome (GOLD analysis project Ga0209986, IMG submission 183168) | Deep subsurface microbial communities from Black Sea to uncover new lineages of life (NeLLi) - Black_00105 metaG (SPAdes) (version 2) | ecosystem: Environmental > Aquatic > Marine > Oceanic >...
GTTAAACAACCTAGCCACGTGCGCACATTCTAATTAACTTTTAAAAACCAACGTCTCGCCACCTAACGGCATGATAAGGGCGTGGCAATTGAAGAAGCTTGCAGTAGCCTAATGGCGCGGCACTTAGGCCCAGGTCTTATCGGCTTCCTTTTCCCACTCAAGCCTACGGCTTTCAGCCCTGTGCACATATTCAAAATAGCAGAATACTAATTCAAAAAGGTTATATGTCTCTGTTGTTATTTTTCGTGTATTGGCGGATGTCTGAGATGAAAGGTGACTGTCAAATTCAAGGCTAATTCAAGACCTCTGATGACATTTAGACTACAGCACTTCAAAATCACAAAAGAATGCAGAACTTTTAAAAAATCACAAGACAAAACCTATATAAATTTTGATCATCTAGAGGATGAAAAATGTTCAAGGAAGTAAAGGCTACGGCTAATCTTCCAGAGCTGGAGTATCGAATCCTAAAATTCTGGAAAGACACGAATGCCTTTGAGAAACGTGTGGCCCTAAACCGAGGCAAGAAGCGTTGGTCATTCATAGACGGCCCGATCACTGCAAACAATCCAATGGGTGTCCACCATGCTTGGGGACGTACATACAAGGATGTATTCCAACGCTATCGGGCTATGAATGGGTTTGAACTTCGCTACCAGAATGGCTTCGACTGTCAAGGACTCTGGATAGAGGTTGAAGTGGAGCGAAATCTTGGCTTCAAATCTAAACGCGACATCGAATCCTATGGAATCGCTGAGTTCGTTAAGAGATGCAAGCAGCGAGCTTTACGTTACGCTGCCATGCAAGTCGAGCAGTCCATTCGACTGGGGTATTGGATGAACTGGGATGATCCTCAACTTTTACGTGAGTTAGCTGACGGCATGGAAAATCAAGAAGTCATAACTGTTCAAGGTTCCACAGGTCCAGTGTCTGATACTGTGGAGAATATTGTCAGTAGACTGGGTACACCTCAACTCGGCGGCTCCTACTTTACCTTCTCAGACGAGAACAATTACACCATCTGGGCCGTTCTCAAAAGTTGTCACGAACGCGGATGGATATACAAAGGAAGAGACGTGATGCCTTGGTGTCCCCGCTGCTCCACAGCTCTTTCTCAACACGAGATTGTTACTGAGGGCTATCGGGAAATTACACATGTTGCAGTCACCCTTAAGTTTCCCCTTCGTGGACGACCAAACGAGGCTCTTTTGGTCTGGACAACAACCCCGTGGACACTCTCCTCCAACGTTGCAGCAGCAGTCCATCCCAACATGACCTACGCAAAAGTTCGCTACAAAAATGAAACATTGTATCTGGCTAAGGCGGCTCTAAATCGCGTTTTTACAAAAGAAAACTACGAGATAATTGAAGAACTTATGGGATCGGACATGCTGAACTGGACATACGTCGGCCCATTCGACGAACTTCCCGCTGAAGAAAACCTAGGGGCAGTTGACGCTCACCATATTATACCTTGGGAAGAAGTAAGCGAAGTCGAGGGAACTGGCATCGTCCACATCGCACCTGGCTGTGGAAAAGAAGACTTGGAGCTTGGCGATCAATATGACCTGCCTGCTGTGGCTCCGCTAAACGAGTTCGGAGTCTTTGTTAACGATTTCGGTTGGCTTACAGGAACCCATGTTTATGAATCGGCTCAACCAATCATAAAGAACTTGAAAGAGAAAAACTTGCTTTTCAAGGCAGAAAATTACACGCACCGCTACCCTGTTTGCTGGCGTTGTGATAGCGAGTTGGTCTTCCGCCTTGTCGATGAGTGGTTCATCTCTATGGGAACCAAACTTGACAAGCCCCTTGAAAAAATCACTGAACAAGAGAAAGAAGAAAATCTCCGTTATCAAATCATGGAAGTTACCAAACAGGTTCGCTGGATCCCAGATTTTGGTCTACACCAGGAGTTAGATTGGCTACGAAATATGGACGATTGGATGATCTCCAAGAAGAGATATTGGGGCTTAGCCTTGCCGATATGGGAGTGCCCGAAGTGTGGAAGCTTCGACGTCATAGGCAGTAAGGAAGAGCTAAAATCGCGAGCAATCGAGGGTTGGAAGGATTTCGAAGGCCACACGCCTCATCGACCGTGGATAGATATGGTTAAAATTAAATGTTCGAAATGTGGAGCAGTTATTTCTCGTATCCTAGATGTGGGCAACCCGTGGCTAGACGCTGGCATTGTTGCCTATTCGACGCTGAATTATCGACACGACAGAGATTACTGGGAAAAATGGTTTCCAGCCGATCTCATCTGCGAATCCTTACCAGGCCAGTTTCGAAACTGGTTCTACTCCATGCTAGCCATGAGCACAATCCTAGCGCGGCGACCACCTTTTCGCGCTTGCTTTGGTCACGGCCAGGTGCAGGACGAAAAGGGAGAGGAAATGCACAAGTCTTCAGGCAATATGATCGAGTTTGACGACGCTGCCGAAACTACAGGTGCAGACATTATGCGGTGGATCTACTGCAGGAGCAGACCGGAAAAGAACCTGCTTTTCGGCTATACATTAGCGGAGGAAGTTAAGCGGCGGTTCTTGATCCCGTTGTGGAATGTTTACAGCTTCTTCGTCACATACGCTAACTTGGACAAGTGGACTCCGAAGGATGTTACGACTGAGTACTCACTTTTGGATCGTTGGATATTGTCGAAGCTTCAGGTGCTTGTCCAAGATGTCACCGATTGCCTAGAAAAATATGATGCGTTTGGTGCAACTGCAAGCTTGGAGCAATTTGTAGATGAACTGTCTAAATGGTATGTTCGTCGTTCACGGCGAAGGTTCTGGAAGAGCGAAGCAGACATGGATAAAAAAACTGGCTACACCACATTATACACTTGTTTGACAACAATTGTCAAACTTCTGGCACCATTCCTTCCTTTTGTCTCCGAAGAGATGTATCAGAACCTAGCGTGCAGTGTAAAACCTAACGCTCCGAAGAGCGTGCATCATAACGATTGGCCGCTAGCTGACATGTCTCTTGTCGATGAAAAACTGATGGTAGACATGGATTTAGCTGTCAAAATCTGTAGTCTAGGCCGTTCAGCCCGTAACAAGGCGGGAATAAAGCTAAGGCAGCCGTTGAAAGAGGTAAAGGTTGTAGCAGAAGAAGCTATGCTCGAGCGACTGAAGGGGTTCACAGATTTGGTCAAAGATGAACTGAATGTAAAGGAGGTAGTTTTAACCACACAGGAAAGGGAGTTGGTTAATTATGAGATATTGCTGTTACCGCATTTGCTCGGCAAAAAATATGGAAAACTCTTCCCAAAGTTATGTGCAACCGTAACCAGTATGGACGCTGATGCGCTCCTCCGAACACTCCGGAAAGACCAGAGCATTGAAGTTGAAGTGGATGGTGGTGTCATTACTTTGCTGCTGAAAGAAGTTGAAGTTCGCACTCAACCAAAAGGGGGCTACACGATGGAAGAAGAGCAAGGTATCATTGTTGGAGTGTACACAATCGTTACTGAAGGACTCAAAAAGGAAGGCTTGGCACGTGAGATCGTGCGTCGTATACAGAATCAACGTAAAGATGCGGGTTTCGATATAGCTGATCAAATTGAGGTTTATTATGAAGCAGGACTAAGACTGTGCGAGGTTTTCATTACACATGGGGACTACATTGCTTCAGAGACCTTGTCAACATCGATACGTAAAGCTAAATTCCCCGAAGAGGCGTATGTTGCAGACTACAAGATCGATGGTGAATCACTCAGGATTGGATTGATCCGTAAAAGCCATACCTAGCATGATGATGTTAAGAGAAAGGAGAATAGCTTCTGTGCACGAATACACTTCAACTTCTTCTAAAGTTAATTATGTTTAAAAATTGCCTTGAATCTTCGTACATTCTTAAGTTGTTGGAGCGGAAAGGAAACGTTAACCATGTTGATCAGAAAGCGATTAACAGAGATCTTAAAGCTGGCGAGTTCTTTAACGAAAATGTAAGGGGGCCGGTAGTTCAGTTTGGTATGAACGCCGCCTTCGCAAGGCGGAGGCCGCGGGTTCAAATCCCGCCCGGTCCACAAAATCTTCTTTCCAGAGAGAGACTTTGCCGAGAAAACTTCTGTCTTCAATTGTTTTTATAAGCATTTTTCAGCGTGCGCTAGTATGTTGCAATAGGTTTAGCTAATCTTTCTTTGCGAATTGTTAAATAGGGGAGAGGAGATAGTGACGCTGTTCGTCAGATTATGCGGAAATCTTCTCTTATTGTTGCTAACACCACGTGAGTGTTTGTTCTCTCTACGTAGGGTAGGGCTAGGAGACGTTTGGTGAATTTGCCTAGTTCTTCTCGGTTCTTGAATTTCGCGACTATGATCGCGTCTGTCAAGCCTGTTACGTCGTATACGCAGCAGACGTTTGGGAGTCTTGCAATCTGGTTTTCCATTTCTAAAAGCCTTCCTTTTGAAACTGTTATTTCGCTAACAATTGTCAATTCATAGCCAAGTTTCTCTTGATCAAGCAGAGCCGAATAGCCCTGTATTATCCCTTCCTTCTCCATCTTTTTCACTCGTGAAAGAACTGTGCCTATGGACACACCGCATTGTTTAGCTATCTGCCGTGATGAAAGCCTTGCGTCACTAAGTAACGTTTTTAAGATTTTGACATCTGTCTTGTCTAAACTCATTACGCTCACCGATATTGCACACTTATCCAATTAAGACATATACCTATTTAACATTTACTTCGAAAACCACCAATTAAGCTTTTATATCTGCAGAGATAATTGTTTTTTATGCAAACTTGTCATAGGAGGGAATACGACGACATTCGATAGGTCTCAAGTAATTCGAAACTTTGACACCAATTTGAAGCTGATGAGCAACGCCGATTACATCCTTCTACACTTCACAGATACGCTTGGGTTCCTTAAAGGTAGGACAATTCCAACAGAAGAAGCGGAAAACGCTTTGGCAGAAGGTGTCGGTTTTGACGGCTCTTCTATAATGGGTGGAGTTAGTATAGAAGAAAGCGACATGGTCATGAAACCTGATGCATCCACGTTCGCCGTTTGCCCCCACTACTTTTACGACAAAAGTGTTGCAAGCTTCATTTGCAACATACACCGCCCCAATGGTAAAAGGTTTGAAAGCGACCCAAGACATATTTGTGAAAAAACCACAGAAAAGGCGTTACGAGAAGGGTACGAACCAACAGCTGCGGCTGAATTAGAATTTTATCTTGTACAGAAAAGTGAAGAAGGTGATGTTTACCCTGTTGAAAACCACCTCATAGACAAAGAGAGATATTTTGACATAACTCCGGGTCGGGACATAACAGAAACCTACAGGATGGACTTGTCCAACGCTTTATCTTCCATGGGACTCATCGTAGAACGAGGACAACATGAGGTCGGCTCAGCCCAAAACGAGATCACATTCAAGTACTCAGACCCTGTAACCACATCTGACAACATCATGCGATATAAGTTTGCAGCCAAGGCTGTGGCGGACAGAAAATACGGCTGGATAGCAACATTCATGCCAAAACCATGGATTGACAAGCCAGGGAATGGCATGCACATCCATGTCGGTCTCTTCAACCCAAAAAACGACAAAAACATATTTTATGACAACAAAGGCTACGCACACATCTCGCAGAAATGCCGATATTTCATTGGCGGCCTCTTGGAGCATGCTAGGGCACTTTGTGCTATTGTAGCGCCTACTGTTAATAGTTATAAGAGGCTGGTGCCTGGTTACGAGGCGCCAATTTACATTGCATGGAGCAGACGAAACCGTTCAGCCTTGATAAAAGTGCCGGAATATTTCGGTGGAAAAGAAGGAGAGGCGAGGATAGAATTCAGATGCCCAGACCCGCTGTGTAACCCTTATCTTGGGTATGCGGTGATATTTGAGGCTGGGCTGGATGGCATCAGAAAGAAGACTGAACCAGGAGAGCCTGTGGAAACAAACGTTTATCACCTCAACGATGCTCAACGCAGAGAGCTGGGCGTTGGAGTTTTGCCTACATCACTGAAGGAAGCTTTGGAAGAGTGGAAAAGCGATGAAATTTGCATAAATGCCTTGGGTAAAGAGAACGCAGAGAAGTACATAGAGCTTAAAGAGCAGGAATGGAAGGAGTATGAACCACATACACCAAGTAACAAAAGTGAAATAACCCCATGGGAATTGCAGAAATATCTTTACACCTAGCGATAACAACTTAACTTATTAGTGTAGATACGACAGCATTTATTTCGCAGTGTGAGAAGATGCAGCAATGAAATATGATACCATACTTGTGCTCGACTTCGGCGGACAGTACTGCCACCTAATAGGAAGACGAATCAGGGAGTACGGAGTTTATTCCGAAATAGTTCCCCACGACATAAAACCAGAAAAAATCAAGCTTCTAAACCAAAAATTCAACGTAAAAGGACTAGTTTTTTCAGGAGGACCAGCCAGCGTTTATGAGCCGAATACACCAAAACCAGACCCAAGCATTCTTGATTTAGACCTGCCAGTTTTAGGTCTATGTTATGGACATCAACTTATAGCCCAAGTGGCTGGAGGAAAAGTTGAGCCATCTAAACACAGGGAGTATGGAATAGCCTATGTCACTATTGATAGGCCTGTGAGTGTCTTGAAGGGGTTAGATGATAGAGAGAAGGTTTGGATGAGCCATGGCGACACTGTTTTCTCCATTCCCGATGAATATGAGATTTTAGCCCATACAGAAAATTGTCCAGTTGCCGCTTTTAAGCATAAGATGAAGCCGATCTATGGGTTGCAGTGGCATCCAGAGGTTGTTCACACAAAAAAGGGTATGCAAATGCTCCGCAACTTTATCTTTGAAGTCTGCAAATGCGAACCTAACTGGAAAATAGAGGACGTGGTAGAAAAAGCAACAGAAGAAATAAAGGCAGAGGTTGGTGATGGAAAAGCAATAATAGCCCTAAGCGGGGGCATAGATTCAAGCGTGGCAACAGCCCTTGCAACCAAAGCAATAGACAACAGACTTACAGCAGTTTTCGTTGACCACGGATTTATGCGAGAGAAAGAACCGGAATTTGTGAGAAATGTCTTTGAGAAGTTTAAGATAAGCCTGATAATGGTAGATGCACGAGAGAGATTTCTGACAAAACTCAAAGGAGTAGTTGAGCCTGAAACAAAGAGGAAAATCATAGGAGAGGAATTCATACGGGTTTTCGAAGAAATCGCAGAAAGAACAGGCGCAGAATACTTAATTCAAGGAACCATTTATCCGGACAGAATTGAATCTGGCTTTAGAAAATTCTCGGACAAAATAAAAACACACCATAATGTCGCTGGTTTACCTATGCAAATCATGTTTAAGAAAATTGTTGAACCGCTTCGCGATTTGTACAAAGATGAATTTAGAAAGGTTGCTGAGATGCTTTCGTTGCCGAAGGAAATAGCTTCTAGACAACCATTCCCGGGTCCAGGACTGGCGGTCAGGATCATCGGTGAATTAACTGAAGAGAAAGTCGAAATCGCGAAGAAAGCGGATAGAATTGTGAGAGAAGAAATTGAGAAGAGTGGGTTGGAAGAGAATTTGTGGCAGTATTTCGCTGTTTTAACTGACACTAAAGCCACTGGTGTCAAAGGCGATGCTAGATCTTATGGTTACGTTGTTTCTATCAGGGTTGTAGAAAGTCGTGAAGCAATGACTGCGAGTTTTGCTAAAATCCCCTACGCAGTGCTGGAAAATATCTCAACAAGAATGACTAATGAGATTCCAGAGGTAACACGGGTTGTTTATGATATAACTCATAAACCTCCTGCAACAATCGAATGGGAATAAAACCCTGAAGCGTTTTACCCCAAAACAGAGGAGTTGGAGCTTACATAAACATTGAAACTAGAGTAGCCACTTACCGAAAACCCGAATGATATTTCTAGAGTCGACTAAACCGCCAAAAGCGATGAAAACGTCGTTAAAATTTAGGTTTAGCTCTGCCCAGCTTCCTGTCCATGCATGCTTTGACAAAACCGTAATATTCTGGATCTGGTTTTCCTGGGCGACTTTTAAATTCTCCGTGAAATTGTGAGGCGAAAAAGAAGAAGCAATCCGGCAGTTCCAAAATTTCCATTCTCCTTCCATCTGCACTTTTGCCGGAAAATACTAGGCCGTTTTTCTTAAAAACCTCTGAATAGTCTAGGTTTACTTCGAATCTGTGGCGGTGGCGTTCGTAAATTTCTTGGCGTTCATAAAGTTTGTGCGCAATTGTGTTTGGTTCTATTATTATTTTATGAGCACCTAACCGCATTGTGGCACCTTTGTATTTTATTCCTCTCTGCTCAGGCATTAGGTCAATAACTGGATTAGGTGAATTCGGGTTGATTTCTGTGCTGTTCGCATTCTCTAAGCCGCATACATGACGTGCAAACTCTATGACGGCTAGTTGGAAGCCATAGCATATCCCAAGAAACGGTATGTTGTTTTCTCTTGCAAACTTAATTGCCATTATTTTCCCTTCGGTGCCTCTTGGACCAAAACCATAAGGAACAAATACGCCGTCAAGATTTCTGAGAATTTCAATCTCCTTTGGATCTTGTTCGAACTTTTCGGCTTCTATATACCTAATTTTGACTTTTGCTCTACATGTTGCCCCAGCAATCCGCAATGCTTCATTCATACTTACGTAGCTGTCTGCCAACCCAGCATACTTGCCCACTAAACCAATTTTCACCTCGTGCTCAGGATTTAATAGGGCGTTCACGAAATCCTTCCACTCTTTATAGTCAGGTTTACGCTCTGGGAACCCAAGTCTTTTGCATATGAATTCGCCCATCCCTTGCTTGTCGAAGATGAGTGGAACTTGATAGATTGTTTCGACATTGTAGGAGCAGAACACAGCGTTTTCAGGTATTGTGCCGAATAAAGCTATTTTTCCTAAAGCCTCAGAGTTTATCATTTTCGAACATCTGGCAACTATGACGTCTGGTTGGATACCGATGCGCCTCAACTCGTTAACACTATGCTGCAGAGGTTTTGTTTTCATCTCCTTCGTAACGTCCAGTATTGGAACCAAAGCAATATGCACGTATAACGTGTTTTCGTAGCCTTCTTCCAGACGCATTTGCCTAATAGCTTCTAGAAAGGGTAAGCCTTCGATGTCTCCGACGGTTCCGCCGACCTCTGTTAATGCAACATCAACGTTGGAGTGCTTTGCAACGGCACGTATGCGGTTTTTGATTTCATTAGTTACGTGGGGCACGATTTGCACGCATCTTCCAAGAAAACTGCCCCGTCTCTCCTTTTCAATAACCGCTTTATATACCATGCCCGTAGTGATATTATTCTCCTTTTTCAGGTTCAGATCAAGAAAACGTTCATACCCTCCCAAGTCTAAATCCGTCTCGCCTCCGTCGTCAGTTACGTAAACCTCACCATGCATGTAGGGATTCATCGTTCCAGCGTCAATATTCACATAAGGGTCAATTTTTATAACTGTAACCTTGAACCCTCTTGCTTGAAGCATTTTTCCTATTGAAGAAGTTACAATACCCTTACCAACCGAGCTTAGAACGCCGCCCGTCACAAAAACATACTTAACCATGTCTTACTTTCCTCGCAATAACCTAAACCTTTCAACAGAGTATTAATATAACTTTTTTGTGTGCGCTAAAATGGGCAGTCTGGAGCATGTTCTTTAATTCGATTAATGATACTGCAGAGTTTTTCAGGGTTATTCGAAGAGAAAACGAAGGGTTTTCCTTTTCGTCGGATTATTTTAACCGCGTCGCCGAACGATGTTGTGTAAGCCCAAGAGCGGTCGGTAAAGCAATATCTAACGCCTGCTCCTCCATATTTGGAAAGAGGGGTTTTGGTGTGTTCACAAGAGACTATATTTGATATTGGAATGTGTTTGTGATTGAAAAAGCCGTAATTGATCGAAAGTTCCTTGTTGGTCACTTGTATCTGAATACCTCGATAATTCCAAAACAGAATCAATACGAGCGCTAAAACAGACGCTAAGACAACAATCAAAAAGGGATTTTGAATGGCAACGCCAACCGCGATTACTATCAACAAAACGCATAAGACAAGTGAAGAAACAAATCCGACTAGGATTTTCACTAACGTTCCCGCTGGACCCCACTCAGAATATACTGTGCTGCGCATATCAACTCCAACCATAGTATAATAAGCGGGTCTAAATTAGTCTTTTCAGACATATGAGCCATCAATAACATAAGAAACAAGCTACATTTTTAGGCGACCACCAAGTACATGTTAGATGTAAGTAATGCCAATATTGGAAATGCTGATTTCAGTCTTGCTAGCAGCGTGTCTTTCGCTTATTGCTGGTTTGATAGCATGCTTTCTATTAGCTGCGGATTGGCGGATAAAGCCATTGCGAGATATGTACGAGAGACTTTATAAAAAAATAAGACGAAATAGAGCTTGACGTTTATCTCCTGTTGTTTTCAACAAGTTTTATCGAGACTGACAAGGGAAAAGCTCATGTCCATCGGGGAAAGCCCGAACATAGCTTATCCACCTTGTAAACGACTGTATCTAAAACATCATCAATAAGAGACTACATGCTTTTTTTGGTTAAGAATCCTATTTGAATAGTTTGACAAGACTGCTTGCGATAATTGCTAGTCCAATGGAGATTATGAGTCCAGCGAGAAAACCGAACCAGCGTGTGGGTTCGTTTACCAACATGTTTAGGAAGAAGCTTGTGCTGAACCAGAAGGCTATATTGGAAATAGTTCCACTTTTTCTATTTACTGAGTCATGAAATATGAACCTCAACACCAAGAGAACGATTTGAAAGACACCAAAAACTAGGCAGAACTGCATAGCTGCAGTATAGACAACTGGGTGACTCTCTTTTGGAGCAAGTAAGACTATGTGTTCAGTTAAATGTTCAAGGTGGAAATTTTCCGCGAAATCGATGACCTTACTGGAGAAGTTTGGCGTAACAATCCAGATTATGCCAAAGAGTATTAGGAAAAACCCAAAAGAAAGAGTGCTCAGCCAACCTGTACTTCTGAAATAACGTTTTTTGTTGCTAACCATGCGTCACACCTAGTCAGCTTGAAGATAATGATTCTTCATTTAAATGATTTGCTGATCATGTTAGAGTGCGGATTTCGCAGATTTGAAAGTAAAATGAGCGGATCGTTAGTATCTGCGTCGTCTTCCGTAGAGAGCACCTATTATGATTAACGAGCCGAATATTATTATTATGAAGGGCCAGAGCAAGTTCCAGATTGATTTTTCCAGAATTATCGCTATGCCAATGAGGACTATGATGAAACCGAAAATTAAGCCTGCAACCGAGCCTGCATGAGGTAATCCAAAACACTCGTGTTCCCAGTCCCTTTCATGAGACCCAAAGCACTCATCGTCTGAACGGTATTTTCTTTCACTACGATAGATCTGCAACGGCGCTCCACACTTGGCGCAAACCTTGGCATCATCTTCGTTTTTGAATCCGCATTTAGTGCAGTAAACCAAGTCTGTTCTCTCCAATACTTTGATTGATTAATCCATTTTAAGGTTTTTTCAGTTATTTTAACATTTTCCATACATTCGAATTGTGGAGCAAGATTTAACGCAGTCAATTCAGTTATCAGCAATCAGTATTCTTAAAAAGACGACGAACATAACCATTATTTTGGGAGAATGCAGTGAATGAAAGTTCTCTTCGTAGAACCTCCAAAGGACATATGGTTTGTTATGGGAGAGTATCTGCCACCGCCATACGGGATTATCCAGCTTGCGGCATACCTTGAAAGAGAAGTCAAAGACATCGAAATTCAAGTGTTAGATTGTAACGCTCAGCAGGTAGATTGGGAAGGACTGGAAAGGAAAATAGAATCCTTCAATCCTAACATTGTTGCTTCTAGCGCATTAGCCACTTGTAACACTTATTTGATCGTTAGAACCCTTGAAACTGCCAAAAAAGTCAACCCTGATATTCTCACGGTTACGGGAGGTCAACATTTTACAGCAACAGCTCAAGAGAGCCTTG
>Ga0209986_10004378_pt1 | contig 11960 bp, 5 predicted proteins | sample BlataG_FD_183168 | JGI IMG/M metagenome (GOLD analysis project Ga0209986, IMG submission 183168) | Deep subsurface microbial communities from Black Sea to uncover new lineages of life (NeLLi) - Black_00105 metaG (SPAdes) (version 2) | ecosystem: Environmental > Aquatic > Marine > Oceanic >...
CCCTAAAAATTTCATCCAATAAACATAGAGTTGTGACCTTGCTATCTGAGGAATTTATTATTCGTAGGAGTGCTTGTATTTCATCAAAATAATAGCTTTTACCTTCAATTACATTGTCTGCTCTTCCAATTAATGTTAGTATATTGAAAAAATAAGACTGGTATTTTTTTGCCAAGCAAGTATTTATTGTCTGAGCGAGAACTGCATTTATTCCTGTAGTTTTAATAAATGTTGTTTTACCTGACATATTTGATCCTGTTATAACCACTCCTCCAGACTCTACGGAAATTGAATTTGGAATTGGATTTTCTATTAAAGGATGAATAGCTTCTTCGATCTTTAGAAAGGGCCCTGAATTCGTGAACTCAGGCTCAACAAAGTATTTAAGTCCGGTCCTAAAGGATGCAATAGAAATCATTGAGTCCATAAAACCTATTATGGTGAAGATTTGTCTCAATTGTTCATAATACTTTTCGATAACTTTTATAATTGATTGAAAAGCACGAACTTCAATTAGGAAGATGATATTCATATATTCAAAAAGGGGATTGTCTGTTTCTCGTCCTAATAAGCTTGTTCTTCTGGCAATGGGTGAAACTAAAGAGATGGAGTGGCCAGCCTCTTTTTGATAGCTTTCTAGCAATGGATGTTTTATTTCAATGAGATCAGTTGCACATCTAATTATTTTTCCCAGATAGCGAATAGCTGTGAGGTGCTCATACATTCTTTGCTTTGTTCGATAGTGAATAACCATGTTAGTGATTAATATGGCTATAAGCCCTATCCAAGCTAAGCTGAAGTTCAATATTCCAAGCACAATAAAAGCAGGGAGTAAGCATATTAATAGGAAATATAGAAAGGTATATTTATTTGCAGTAGGCCTTTCGCCCCATAAAAGATCTATTAGATAATCTCCTCCCTTTTTTCCTAACTTCATAAAAGCTATTTGATATCTCTCCCGTAGCTTTTGATCCTGAAAAAACATTTTTATCAGACGATTCCGCTTTTGCAGTTCAGTAGATTTGATATGAGGTTTTCTTAATATTGAATAAAGTATTTGTTCCCCTGGTGCAGTCAGGGTGCTATCAATTTTACTATAAACATGATCCATATCCAGATCATTCCAGGTGCGGTCGTCAAGCATGTATTTCTTATCTTCTGTAACTTGTGTTCTATTGAAATAAGAGCTTATTTTTAAGAAGTTGCGGTTTCTGGAATCAGCAATACCCCATTTCTTCCGCAAAAACCTAATTAGTTGAAATCTCTTTATTTTTTTGTGTCGCTTAATAATGAGATATACAAATGGAAGTGATGCTATTATAAGAAAATAAAATCTCTCATTCAGAATTAAACCCAAAGTGATAGAGGTACCAGTAATAACTATTGTTAAGATAATGAAAAATATAATAATGATTTTGTCATGTCCTTTTTCGATTTGGTTCCACATCTTAGATTAAGTCATCAAAATAATATCTTTCACTATACATATATGCATGAAATACTCTAAAAAGTGAATCATATTCTTTAGTGTATTTGAATAAATAGAATCCCAGCTTGCTCATCTTCCTTGTCTTCAAACTAATATCGGGTTATTATTTCTAGCACAATCCCTCCCCAGGGCTTCCAGAGAATTAAAAACAGAACCATAAAGGTATTAGCTCCTCACCAGATAATTTTATAAATAGTTCAAAATTCAATTTCATGATACCAATATTGTTCAATTTTTGCACTTACATAGTACGGTTTCTAAACTTTCGATAGTTTTAAATTTCGGTGATTTTGATTTAATGAGATGTGGGGATTAACTAACCAAAAATAGATGAATTACAGTTATCTCTTCAGCCTAGGGAAGCCAGGGCTTTAGGAGATTTGGCTTCCGTTCGCTCTGAATCCTCTAATATTTCCATGAAACTTTATATCTCTTGACCATCTGAAATTCCTCTTCATCTTCTTCCACTGTGTAGAGCTTGTTCTTTTTGCAGACTCGCGGTGGAAATCTAAGTGGAATTTTTGCTATGTATCTCCCTTTTGAATCAAATATATCATGATAATATCCATTTCCATCCGCTATTTTCTCAAAAGTCTGAACATAAATTCTGCCTTCATCTTCAAGAATGAAGTTGCGATATGCAGGGCGGAATCGTGGGTATACAATTTTATTAGGCGGAGAATATTTTTTTTCTGCTTCTTCTTTCTCCTCTCTTGTGATTTTCACCAAGTCGTATTCATTTACTATTTTCTTTATTATTTCTCCTCCAGAATCGAAAATCTGCAATTCGTAAGTCTTGTTGTAGCCATAAACAATATTGTCATCTTTAGCAAGTTTCCAGATAAAAAACGACTCAAAAGGATTAAAGATGTTACTGGGACTGGGAGTAGCAATTGTTTTAAGTAAACTCAAATTAGTATCATAAATTTTCAATTCACTTATTGATTTATTGGTCATTATATCTAAAGTAACCGATTTGATTATAAAATTTCTTTTAGAATTCATATTTATTTCAAAAGGCTGCAATTTACTGATGGATAAAGTCTCAATTAATTTTCCGTCACCAGAGAAAAATGATATTCGCCGCGTATTCATGTCGAATACCAACAATTCTTTTTGATGAGTAATCTGTATTCCTGAAATCCTCTCGAATTCTCCTGGTCCTTGCCCCTTTCTTCCAATCGTAATTAAATACACTCCATCCTTATCAAAAACTTTAATGTGAGTTTCCTTCCAGTCAGAAACATATATTCTTCCCTCGTCATCTACCAAAATAGTCCCAATTTCAGAAAACATATATTCTTCTCGTCCCTCAGCTTCTCCGATAGATAATTCCTCTTCCAATCTGAAAACATCTTCAGTATACATTGGTTCTTTTGTATTTTTCACGACTGTAACCCCATTTACTTCCTCTATTGTTCCTTTCCATCCGGTTTTTTTCTTACCACAGGAAACAAACACTAAAATGACTGAGAGAAACAGAACTATTGAAATAACCTTAAATTTGTTTTGTCGAGTAGACATCTTCACCTCCTTTTGGTTTAATGCCCCTCACAGAACCGTACTTGCGGATTTCCCGCATACGGCTCTTCAGTAAGGTTTCCCCAATACAAGGATGGGGTATAAGTCCGATGATAGATCTTAGGTTTGGGTAGAGGCTTATATTCGAGCATCTTGTAAAACTGGGTAATGTTGTAACTCTTCTTTTGACTCCTCCGGTTTATCCATTTGTAGGCAAGTTTAACTGTCTGGTTATAGAACGCCTTTAAATCTCTCATGTTCCCGCTCACTCCGTAATACCGATAGTGCCCGCTCAACTTCATCCTTAACACTTCCCACCAGTCCTCTTTCTTTATCATATTTCGCACTTCTTTCAGCCAAAGATTCGTCTCTTTTAGCTTCTGCCTGTATCTCGCTCTGGATGTCTTCCGCCCTAGCTTGAAATATCCTTTCCTTGTTTTCGTGCAGTAGTGTGTAAATCCCAGAAAATCAAAAGTCCTAAGCTTCTTCCCTTCTTTCCGTGCCCAATAGTAGGGATATCTGCCAAATGATATTATTCGGCTCTTTTCCTCTGATACCGCTAGTCCGAACTTACCTAATCGTTGCCGTAATACTCGCCCACATTCCTCTGCTTCTTCTGCCTTCTCGAAACACACCACAAAGTCATCTGCATAACGGATAAATCGACCATATCCTCTCAACTGTCTCTTTACCCTCTTCTCAAACCATAGGTCTAAACAATAGTGAAGGTAAATGTTAGCCAATAGGGGACTGAGTATCCCTCCCTGCGGTGTGCCTCTGTCTACCTGGTAGTACTTGCCATCTTCCATCACTCCGGCCCTCAAGAATCGCCCTATCAACTTTAGTATGTTCGGGTCTGCTATTCTTACCGCCAGGAATTTCATCATCCACTTGTGGTCTACTGTATCAAAGAACTTCTCGATATCCATATCCACAATCCAGTTCACTGGCCTTGTCATTATCGCTTCGTTGAGGGTATTTAGTGCTTGGTGACCATTCCTCCCAGGACGAAATCCAAAAGATACATCCAGAAAATCAACCTCAAAGATGGCCTCAAGTATTTTCTTTAGTCCCATCTGTACAATCTTATCCTCTACTGCCGGTATCCCTAAGGGCCTTTTACCACCCTTTGGTTTTGGGATATATACCCTTCTTACCGGTTTCGGCCTGTAGCGCTTCGTCTTCAATTTTCCCACTAAACCCTTAAGGTTCTCCTCCAGGTTGACCCCATACTCCTCTACCGTTACCCCATCTACTCCAGAGGCTTTATTCCTCTTAAGCTCTCTGAAGCACTCTCTGAGAAAATCCACAGTTAGTCGATGCACCAGTGATGTGAACCTTATCCGTGGCTTCTCCCCAGCTCGTACGGAGAGGGAGGACAGTTTTGTTGACTTCCTTGGCCCACCTCTGTGTGTGGAGGAAGTGGCCCTGTCTCCCCTGCCCATTACCGCCAATCCCTTCGCTCCACAGGAATTACCCTGCTTCTCAACTACTATGGATTGGTCCGACTCCCAAAGTGTCTTTTGTCCCACCTCGCCGTTTATAGGCTTGACAGCACATACCCTTTTACTATTACAGGGAACACTTTGGGTCTCCCGAGTTCCTACCTTCTCCTTTTGATACCATGCCATGGTCTCAGACCCCGTCAGGTTCTTACCTCCTCGCCTCTTTGCGGTGGCAAGACTGCTGCCTTCGGCTAAATGAACGGCCTCGGCCTCTGAAACGACGGGTATTTCGGGGCTCAATTCCTTCACTTGCGTTACGGCCCAGTACCTTGTTTCCTCTGGCTTCATATGGTTCGTTACCTCCCCATATGCAGAGTTCGCTACACGGCTGGCGGCTAACCTTTGCCGTGGTTGGACTTCCCTCTCGCTTGAGTGTGGGAATAGCTCAAGCTGTCTCATTTTTTTTCAGAGAGTCACCAACTGGATAAGGCAAGCTTTGCTCGGCGCACCCATTTTTCCCCCGGGCGAATCTTTCCCCTTGCATGAAAGATTCTCACAATCCTTTTCAAGTGAGCGCAAATGTTCCGGGACAACAAGCCCCTCCATGACGTTGACCTTCTGGATGTAGTATTCGCCATTCCACAGCAGGGAATCATATTCTTTAGATCCCTTCTCGTAGATTATTAAGTATTCTTTAGATTTTTTTCTATCGCCGACTGCTTCGGCCATTTCAACACTAGCTTTAAGAGCAGCCAAATACAGAGAGCCTGTCATTGTATTAGGTCCGTAAAACTCTATATCATAAGTATTATGCTGCTCGCCCTCCATAACTCCATCTTTGTCAGGATCCCAGGGTAATAGAAGACGCTCTTTCTGCCATATTAATTTTTTATCCACATCTCCCACACCTTTCCAGGCAAACTCAAGGGCAGCCTTAACCTTTGGCCAGAGCTTTTTAAGCCATTCTGTATCTCCGGATAATTTCCATTCTCTGTAAACTCTCACAATGTTTCCCATCTGGCCATCCGCACAGGGTTTAAACGGCCACCAGTAATCTCCAAGGGGAATCAGTGTTCTAAAGACCTGATATCCGTTTTTAAAAGTATTGTGCAAGAAATCTGTCTCCCGCATGCTCCTTTCAAGTGAAGGAAAGAGATAGGCAAGGGTTTGCTCATAGTTCCATACGTGCGTGCAGTTCATAGGGCAGCATCCGGAATCGTCTGTAAGCCCCTCAAATCCGAAGAATTTACCGTTATCTTTCCGCATCACCAGGTTTGTTTTTAGTGAGGACGCCTGTGAAGATACAGCATCTATTACATAAGATGGATAAGTCGAATGAAATAAAACATCATGGAATACTTTTGTATCTTGGTAGAGCTCTTCTTTATTCTTTATCAAATAGCTGGCAACATCCCACGCATTTTGGAATTTTAGAGAATAATAATTTTTAAACTTTTTACCTCGAACTTCTTTTTCTCTGTTCCAGTAATTCTCCCTGTTGGGAAAATACCAGGTAAGATAAAAAGGAATAACCTTTTCCTCCCCCGGATCAAGTTCGAAATGGACTAATACTGTTGCCACATCACTTCTGCCTTCCATGGATTCCTCGCTGTCAGAGACATTTTTAATCCGTCCGTCGTCAGAAAAATCATCCCAGAAAACATGGGCATTATCCCACCATCCTCCTCTGTACCAGCGTGTCTGGACATCAATATTTTTTTCTGTTGTGACAAAAGCTAAACTTCCAGACTCAAGAGCCTCGGTTTCTCCCCTGTTTGAAGTCATTTTTATTCCTTTAATAAAACCATCGTCAATAAACTGGTTCAGATTTTTTCCATAGCTATGCCGCTTATTTTTATCCAACGTTTTAATAGGATTCAGCATACTGAAGGCAATAGAAACTTTGACTTTGGACTTTTTATCATTTTTGATCTTCCAGTTAAAGACAGCTGCCGGAATCCCGCTCTTCTCCGGTGAAAGAGGAATAAAGGGATTATAAGCCTCTAATCTCACAGCCACCGGCACTTCATTATCCGTAAGGGTTAAATAACCAAAAGGGTACTCTCCTTTAAAAATTGCCTCTTCAAAGCGGGAGACTCCTGGAAGTTGATTCCTCGGTATCCCCATCCAGGCTACATAAGGAGAAATTAATTTCCGTTCTAAGATTTTAGCAACTGATTTTTTGCCTTCCTCTTCGACCCAGATAGAAAAAAAAGTTAAGTCAGGATAATTTCCCTTATTTGGTCTGTTAAAAATCTCAAGCTCTCTAATCTCTCCTCTTCCCCCAAGAGTAATGTTCCCTGTGCCCAACCCTCCTATGGGAAAGGCGATTGTTCTCAAATCTTTTCCAAAAAATTCTCTGACTTTACCTGTTTCATACAGCTTATCTTTTTTATACAACTGTTCACCGCCAAAGATAAAATTCGATATCGCTAAAACAGCACAAAGAAAAAAAATGTATCTTTGTCGAGTAGACATCTTCACCTCCTTTTGGTTTAATGCCCCTCACAGAACCGTACTTGCGGATTTCCCGCATACGGCTCTTCAGTAAGGTTTCCCCAATACAAGGATGGGGTATAAGTCCGATGATAGATCTTAGGTTTGGGTAGAGGCTTATATTCGAGCATCTTGTAAAACTGGGTAATGTTGTAACTCTTCTTTTGACTCCTCCGGTTTATCCATTTGTAGGCAAGTTTAACTGTCTGGTTATAGAACGCCTTTAAATCTCTCATGTTCCCGCTCACTCCGTAATACCGATAGTGCCCGCTCAACTTCATCCTTAACACTTCCCACCAGTCCTCTTTCTTTATCATATTTCGCACTTCTTTCAGCCAAAGATTCGTCTCTTTTAGCTTCTGCCTGTATCTCGCTCTGGATGTCTTCCGCCCTAGCTTGAAATATCCTTTCCTTGTTTTCGTGCAGTAGTGTGTAAATCCCAGAAAATCAAAAGTCCTAAGCTTCTTCCCTTCTTTCCGTGCCCAATAGTAGGGATATCTGCCAAATGATATTATTCGGCTCTTTTCCTCTGATACCGCTAGTCCGAACTTACCTAATCGTTGCCGTAATACTCGCCCACATTCCTCTGCTTCTTCTGCCTTCTCGAAACACACCACAAAGTCATCTGCATAACGGATAAATCGACCATATCCTCTCAACTGTCTCTTTACCCTCTTCTCAAACCATAGGTCTAAACAATAGTGAAGGTAAATGTTAGCCAATAGGGGACTGAGTATCCCTCCCTGCGGTGTGCCTCTGTCTACCTGGTAGTACTTGCCATCTTCCATCACTCCGGCCCTCAAGAATCGCCCTATCAACTTTAGTATGTTCGGGTCTGCTATTCTTACCGCCAGGAATTTCATCATCCACTTGTGGTCTACTGTATCAAAGAACTTCTCGATATCCATATCCACAATCCAGTTCACTGGCCTTGTCATTATCGCTTCGTTGAGGGTATTTAGTGCTTGGTGACCATTCCTCCCAGGACGAAATCCAAAAGATACATCCAGAAAATCAACCTCAAAGATGGCCTCAAGTATTTTCTTTAGTCCCATCTGTACAATCTTATCCTCTACTGCCGGTATCCCTAAGGGCCTTTTACCACCCTTTGGTTTTGGGATATATACCCTTCTTACCGGTTTCGGCCTGTAGCGCTTCGTCTTCAATTTTCCCACTAAACCCTTAAGGTTCTCCTCCAGGTTGACCCCATACTCCTCTACCGTTACCCCATCTACTCCAGAGGCTTTATTCCTCTTAAGCTCTCTGAAGCACTCTCTGAGAAAATCCACAGTTAGTCGATGCACCAGTGATGTGAACCTTATCCGTGGCTTCTCCCCAGCTCGTACGGAGAGGGAGGACAGTTTTGTTGACTTCCTTGGCCCACCTCTGTGTGTGGAGGAAGTGGCCCTGTCTCCCCTGCCCATTACCGCCAATCCCTTCGCTCCACAGGAATTACCCTGCTTCTCAACTACTATGGATTGGTCCGACTCCCAAAGTGTCTTTTGTCCCACCTCGCCGTTTATAGGCTTGACAGCACATACCCTTTTACTATTACAGGGAACACTTTGGGTCTCCCGAGTTCCTACCTTCTCCTTTTGATACCATGCCATGGTCTCAGACCCCGTCAGGTTCTTACCTCCTCGCCTCTTTGCGGTGGCAAGACTGCTGCCTTCGGCTAAATGAACGGCCTCGGCCTCTGAAACGACGGGTATTTCGGGGCTCAATTCCTTCACTTGCGTTACGGCCCAGTACCTTGTTTCCTCTGGCTTCATATGGTTCGTTACCTCCCCATATGCAGAGTTCGCTACACGGCTGGCGGCTAACCTTTGCCGTGGTTGGACTTCCCTCTCGCTTGAGTGTGGGAATAGCTCAAGCTGTCTCATTTTTTTTCAGAGAGTCACCAACTGGATAAGGCAAGCTTTGCTCGGCGCACTCATATTTCCCCCAAAAAAGTTTTTATTGATATTCACCAAACCACGCTTTTTTGCTTATAGCAAAGGGGACAATTTATGTCAATCAAGAAAAAAAATTGTCAAGGCAAAGCGAATATTTCCTGTTCCGGGCAAAGCAAAAATTTCCGGTTTTATCATTCGGTAAAGAAAAAATGGGGACGGTTCTATTTATTCTGAGGGAGCAAATCCTGTTTACTATTTAATTGGCAAAATAACCAGTACGGTGGATGACTCTACAACTTTTGTTTTTCACTCTGACCTTTATCGTTTTAAACTTCCCATCCCTCCGGTAGTCATTAGGTGAATAATAAAGTAAATAGTAGTTTTCAGAAGCTTCTATTGCTTTTTGAAACAAAAAAGCAGAATTTGTAGAACTATCAGCAAATCCTCCTGTTGCTTGCGCCATTTCCCTGAAGGCCGCGTAGATATCCCCAGAATGTTCATGCATTCGAACCCCATAAATATGCTGTAGTGGCTTGGAGATGTATAAAAAATGAATAGAAATGGAAGAATCAGCATAAGTTTGCTTTATCCGACTAATATCAAGGGTAATGTCTCTTTTATAAAAGTCAAAAAGACTTGTAATAGTATGCAATACCTCCGGCCTGTCCTGGTACATGCTCATATACTGATTTAATATTTTCGGATCTACTTGAGGGATATATTCCTTCTCATAGAACATAAAAACATACTTCTGCCCTTCTTTTTCTTTCAAAAGTTTTGCAAACTCAAAAAATTTCTGCTGGTCGACATTCCTAACATTTTCTAATTTTTCCAGCAGCATGCCGTATGCAGTAATTTGTTCTGAAATGGGCCTACTTTCATATTCTTGAGCGTTAAAATTATCAAGATTTCGTAACGGACTCAATGTTTCTTGATCCACTGAAAAATCCGTTGTTCCACTTCCTAATTGAACCGCTGTCGACAAAGATTTTGCTAAACGGACAATGTCATCGATTGTGTCCCTGTATTCAGAACTTCCAATCAATGCATCTTTTCTCAAAATCCCTTTGAGTTGACCGACAATTTCTTCTTTCGATAAAATTTCAAAAGTTTGACTCTTTAGCTTATAGGTTTTCATCGGTGTTATTATCGTAAGATTATCACCGGGAACTATTACATTCCGAATAAAATAGCCAACAGCCTCTCCCAGTTTTGATGTATACTCCATAACTTCAAAAAAAAGATAAAAATCTCTTGAAATTTGAGGTGCAAATCTTTTCGTCTCTTCTCTTCTTTCTATGCTCCTTTTCTTCACCAGATAGACAGCTTCAACCTTCTGAGACACGCCATCCTCGGTGATTTCAAAATCGTTAAGAGTTAGATTATCTATAAAAGCACTGCTTTTAAATACTCTAACAGGGACTTCTACATTGATGACAATGGTTTCATGAGTTATTTGCTGAGAAAAAACAGAAAAGCTCAGGATAAAAACAGCAGAAAAAAGAAATAATCTTTTCATTTTCTCCCAATTTAAAAATAGCAAATAATGCTCCCGGTGTCAATTTGAGTAAAACAAAGAGAAGCGTCTTTTTTTCCGTGATGGTTTAATAAGGATATTTGGGAATGTCAAATGTTGAGACGCGACCCCTTTTACTTTTTGCTTATTTGTTTAGTTGGCGAAATAGCCAGCGCGATGCGATATCCTGTAATTTTTATCTTTAATCTTGATTTTTATTTGTTTAAATTTTCCATCTCTTTTGTAATTTAATGGTGAATAATACAGGAGATAGTACGTTTCAGAAGCTTCAACAGCATTTTGAAATAAAGAGACAGGATTTGCGGAGCTTTCTGTAAATCCTCCTGTTGCCTCGGCCATCTCCTTAAAGGCACTATAAACATCTCCAGAATGCTCTGCCATATAGACTCCGGGAATAATCTGCGGTGGCTTAGTAAAAAACAAAAAATGCATTGAAATGGAGGAATCAGAATAGGCTTGTTTAACTTTATTAACATCAACGGTTATATCTCTTCTATAAAAATCAAAAAGTTCTGATAGAGTAAATAGAATATCCTGCCTGTCCTGGTTTAAGCTCATATACTGATTCAGGACTCTTCGCTCAATCTGGGGGATAAATTCTCTCTGATAAAAAAGGAAAACATTCTTTTGTCCTTCACTATCTTTTAAATATTCTGCAAAATCCAGAAGCTTCTGCTGATCAACATACCTCATGTGGTCCAATCTTCTTAATAAATCCGCATACCGTGTTAACTTTTCATCAAATTCCATCCCTTTAAACTCTCCGGAAGTGAATGAATCTTGATTATCCGGCGATGACGACAATTCTCTAGCTAAACTCGTAAGATCATTAACTGCGCTCCTGTATTCAGTATTCCCTATTACAGCATCTCTTCTTATAATGGCTCTGAGTTGATCCACAACTTCTTCTTTTGGTAAAACTTCTAAGGTTTGACTCTTCATTCTGTATGTTTTAACCGGTGTAATAATCGCAAGATTATCGCCAGGAACTAAGACATTTTTAACGAAATAACTCACGGCGTCTCCCAGCTTAGAGGTATGCTCAGTAACTTCAAAAAAGAGAAAAAAGTTTCTTGAAGTTTCAGGTGAAAATCTTTTTTTCTCTTCTCTTCTCTCTATGCTTGTCTTTTTCACAAGATAGACCGCTTCAGTTCTCTGCAGCACTCCATCCTCGTAGACTTCAAAATCATCTATTGTTAAGTTGTCCACAAATGTACTTCCCTTAAACACTCTAACAGGGACTTCTATATTTATGACCAGTGACTCATGGGTGAGTTCCTGAGCAAAAATGGCTAAACTTAAAGCTAAGATTCCGATTACAAGTATCTGTTTTTTCATTTTTTCTCTTTTAATATTCCAGTTTCAATTTAGTATTATATTATAAAGAAGCCTGGTTCATCAATCATTTACTGGCTCCAGTAAGTATTTTTTTTACCGTGATGAAGGACGGATCAATCACATTATAAGGGTATTTGGGGATGGATGAAGCGACTTTGAAGATTTAGCCTTCCTGAATCGCTATTTGAGGGAATCCGGCAAAGCCGGACACCGAGTATGTTTAAACTCAGGCCAGTGGA
>Ga0209986_10004379_pt1 | contig 11959 bp, 11 predicted proteins | sample BlataG_FD_183168 | JGI IMG/M metagenome (GOLD analysis project Ga0209986, IMG submission 183168) | Deep subsurface microbial communities from Black Sea to uncover new lineages of life (NeLLi) - Black_00105 metaG (SPAdes) (version 2) | ecosystem: Environmental > Aquatic > Marine > Oceanic >...
TCGCTAAAGTCATCTTGAGGTCCGACGGCAGGGTTTCAAACCCAGCCCAGTACGTCACCTCTACTGCGAGAAGTTTGGAGGTACATGAGCAGTATGTCAGACAGCTACCAACATCTATCTGAGACTCACGTGGATTGATTACAACAGCGTTGTCTTCCTTAGACCAATTTGCTACATTGCAATTATTTTGATGTACCTGGCTTACCACAATTGGGTACTGGTCAGTACCCCATAACAAACGCACTTTAGACAGATAGGTTTGTGTCTGACAAGCAACAACCCTACCCATCCTATATCGCGGGAAACTCATGAGCCGATGAAACTCATCCACACTTTGCGTCGGCTCCAAATACGTCTCCAGATAGCGCTCTATGTCGTTTTGTGCATAGTCTATACAGGCCTGAACGCCAACTGACGTATCAGTGCTAACCCAAGAAGATGTGAAATCACTACTCATTTGGCGATACTCTGCCTCAGTTATGACAGCCACGACGCCTCACTTGCCTGCACGGAGGTAGGAATGGCCCCTACCTCCGCACAAGCCGCTCAAAAATCTACGGACGTACCTTCGTGCGCACCTTGTTGCTGGTATATGTCACATCGGTCAACTTGCCCAGCGACTGTGGTGCAATTGAGAACAAACGCCCATGCGCCCAGATCTCAAACTGATAAGAGGTACACCAATCGTTCTTATCAAGCGGGTTCATGACAAACGGAGACGGTGCCAACCCACCAGTACCAGCAGGAGCCCAGAACAGGTCAGTATTCCTGACGATTTTGCTGAAGTCAAAGAATTCAAGCCACAAGCTCGGGACACCATAGTACTGGAAAGTCAGGAAGTAGATAGAACTCGCCCAACTATCTCCACTCCCAGTCACATCAATGCACTGACTGGTACGATACGGGATGTTGTACCCGTAAAGCGGGAAAGTAGACTTGGTCATCATCTCTTCGCGCTTCGCACCAGGATCGGCATAGTTCATAGAAAGCATTCTGACGATCTCGGTCGCCATGCCAGGCCGCATCAGCATCGTGATGTCAGCAGGATTCACGCCGTCGGCCTCAAGCGCACCGATCATGAGGTACAAATCGTCCAGACTCACCTCAGCACCGTTCATGCTGAAAACTTCAGAGTCGGCCCCCTCGCAAACCACCCCGTTGATATCAAGGCGGTTGCGCCTGATCAGGCGATCCAGTCCCTCAAAGTTGTTAGGGTTGGTCACCGGATTGCCTCGGATGATCAGCCACTCCAGTGCTTCCCTAACAGCGGTAAGCGTAACGTACATCCGCCAGTCCCACTCGTCACCAAAGGAAACCATTCCTTCAGGTGCCACCAACTGCCGCGTAGCAGGATACAGATGCTGCTTCGCAGCAAGCGCGGCATAGGACAACTTCTCAGATGCCCGTCCAAAGCTCTTCGCGCTGAACGTGATCCGGCACTCCTCATACTCAACGTCATCAGGACAAGCACCCTCAGGGAAGCTTCCATCTCCAGCAGTCCCCTGCAGACTGATCAGAAGGTCAGCAGGCTTCACCGGCTGATTATCAAAGCGCTGAGGAAACATGTCTACAACCTGGTTGCATCTTACGAGATGGTCAACCAGCAACTTCGGCAAGCCATAGGCATCAGCACAACCCTGGCTTGCAAACAAACCCTGCATCACCGTAGAGGTGACTGGGGCATCAGTCTCACTAATAGCCATTGCAATTCTCCTGTATCGCCCAGAAATCATCCCTTAAGTAAGCGATTGCTGCCACAGTGCCTTGACACGCCCCCACTCGGCGTCCTGCGCTGTCTGTGAATCAGGAGCGACAGATGCTGGCTGTTGAGCAAGACGGCTTTGCTGTGGAGCGTCAGCAGTTCTTGACAGACGCTCCAAAATCTCAGCCAATTTCTCCCTCTCGCTCTTGACAGTCTTATCAACCGCATCTGACAGGCGGCCTCGAATCTCGTTCAGATCCTCATCCACCTCATGTCTCAGCTCAGTCACAGCAATCTCCACATTTGGCTCAGGCTCTGCTAGCAGATCCAGATTGTCCAACACGCTAGACAGCCGCAGCGCATCCTCCACCAGCCCTGCGATTCTGCTCTTGAACCTGTCCGCCCGCTGGCGCGTTAGCCCACCCTGGACTAGCTCAATCCTCTCGATGAAAGCATTGAGCAGGTTCTCCTCGGGCGCAGCATTCGCCAACACAGGCAACAGTTCCTTAGCCATTTCCACAAACTGATCCAATACCTGGCCGCCAAGCTCCACACGCTCTTCGGCAGGTATACCATTCTTCCAAAGGCTTTCAGCCAGCAGTTCCTGCATCGAGAACACCAATGCACTCATTTTCCTGCTCGCCATATCAGTCGCCAGCCTTTGCTCCAACTCAGACGATGCCTGCTCGGTAGATTCCTGCAGCTCCAGTTGAGGCTCCGGCTCAGGTTCCGGCTCAGTCTCGTCCTCGTCCGGCTCCTCATCAAGCTCTTCAACCGCCGCCTCAGGTACTAGGATCTCGGGGTTCTCAACAACAGGCTCAACGGCCTGCTCCTGAGCCTCGACCACCACCTCCGCCGGCTCATCTGTTTGAACAGACTCTTGACTCAACACTTCCAACTCGGCTGAATCAGTCTTCTCAACGTCAACAGTTGTCATTTTCTCCACCTCAACCAGATCACTTAGGCTTACCAGACCACTCAACCCATCAGGCACAGGTTCACCCAAATCCTCAACCGCATGCCTAGCCAAGTGCTCTGCAGCCACCTCCACCTCAGCAGTCAAAAACTTCTTATCGCCAGTCTCCAAACTCGCGACCAGATCCTTAATCGCCTGATCAAGCCCAGACCGGCTAACCTCACCGGTAGGTAGGTGGTGCGGGAACCCAGACTGCGATGGGCTGAATGCCCCGTCTGGATGCCGTCTCACCACTGCATACTGGTGTCTATGCGTTAAATCACCTACCAAATCCCAAGGCGCATCCGACACGCCAAAAGATCTATCCCATCCATGTGCCTCAGGCACACGGCCCAACACTGGCATCGCATCAGCAATCATACTCTTGCGAGCCACAAGCTCAGTCACCGCACAGCTATCCGCAGGCTCCATATGCCTCATCACCATCTCAGTAAAACTACCACGCCAGGATGGCCAAGTTGTTCGACTCACCTCAATCAGTTCAATATCCTCAAACACACGACCGACCAGCTCCTCACCATCTTCATCCTCGTACTTCCTGATACTGAATTCATGTACAAGCCCAGCGATACTAGCACCATGCCGCTTGCCAGCCTTGACATCGTAGAAAAGACGAAGAGCTTGTGGATTGCCAACATCCAACCTCACATCAATCGCAAAATGCTTCTCGTCCGTCAATCTCGGATTGTGAATCTTCCCCAACATCGCAGCAAGCAAATCTTGATAGTGCCCATCCAGATACGGCAACGGCTGGCCATCAATGCCCTTCTCGGCATAGGTCACAAATCTCTCAAGGCATGCCTCAGACATCCAGTCACCGCTGCTATCCTGCTCCGGGCCGCTTGCCTCAATGTGGAGCCAATACTCAGTACGTTCCTCCTCCTGAGTACCAACCCTAACAACACGCTCCTCCGCACAAGTAACCGGTAATACCACTCTGAAAGTGTACGGTACACAAGCCTCCTCCGCCACCTCATCAGAATCGCCCGTGGATACCTTTCCGCTAACCTGACTTCCCATTAGTGCCACACCGCAATCCGGGCACTTTTTCGTCCGACAAGCCACTCCAGCCACTTTATCCTCAGTATACCCACATTCCGGACACACACAGTAAGGCCAACCCTGCTTGTCCAAATCCTCCTCCAATTCCTCACCGAACATTGGCCACCCTCTCAAATCTTCCGCATCTATCACTACACCACGTTCCACATAGAATTGGACATACTTCTCCAGAGAGAATAGCATAAGGTCCGGCTCCTTACCCGTCCTTGCCAAGTCACGCAGACGTGGTGTAGGCTCTGTGTCAAACTTTCTCAGGCCCTTAATCACCTGCCGTGCTATGGACTTCTTGTCAGCAGCTGGGATACCCACACCGCCACGCGCCCCCAGCAATATCCCCTGCACAGCGAGCAATGCCCTTCGGAAAATCTTCACACTGCCCCCCGAAATCTTTGCATACGGCAACTTGTATGCACCCTTGACCTCAGGTGTACTGGGATGATCCGAATCAGCACTCGGGTCCCAGTAAAAGTGTACGCGCTTGTACAAAGACCATCCACCCCGGTCCAGAATAGCACTCCCATCAGCAGCACTGAAACTCCACGACGCATCAGGCGATGCCAACCCAAAACCCTGTAGACTAGTCACACTCCGCTCAACCACTTCTTCCGCATCCCATTCAGCTATCGCCCGATCAACCATCATGATAACTGCCTCATGCCACAAACCGGAATCCCACTGCGACAAATCGGTAATAGGCAACTCAGATTCCAACGCACCCTGTTGATCTAACCAAGTACACAATGCCCAACAGGCGTCTTCCTTTGATTGGTCAGGATCTCGTGGCTTGAAATCGGGATCGGCAAGACAAGATTCAACGCAGCTGTCAATTTTTTCCGGCATAGTTTAACCTCCACAACAACACAAAGAAGGCGAGACCGACCATTACAACAGTCGATCTCGCCTTCTCCCAGCAGATCTTACTTGCTTAATCAGCTACGCACATCGTAGCTCTAGCTCTTTATTCACATATCACACATTATATCGCAAAATGTGTTTTTTGTGACACTCCGCTGCCAATAAATTGGTGCGGTTTCTCAGGCTACGCATGAGTTTCCAACCTCTACGTTGATGCCTGACGGACGTGTCCCGCCCAATACAAAATGTTTATTGTGGCATTTACGCCTATAGCCTTATGAGAAACCCAGTTAGGCCCCGTGTGTCCTGTAGCTCCAGTCTGTCTAGCAGAGAGCCCAAAGCCTGCCAAACTACATTATACCACAAAAAGCATTTTTTGTCAAGTCGGGCACAAAACTCTACACCCGTAGCCCAGTACCCCTACGAAGGTAACACCATTATACCACAAATCGTGAAATTTGTCAAGTCAGGCACTATTTCATCCCCGCAGCTTCTGGTTTCCCATGTAGCCTACCAATAAACGGTGAATGCACCAGCGTGCCAACACCAAACGCGGCCAATCCACCTTGGTACAGAACAGGCCAGAAAGTCTCTTCCCATCCCCACACCTGATAACCCATCAAGCACCCTACCAACGCAGACAACATAGGAAGTACCAAGCAGCCTGCGTAGAACACAACTGGCTTTGCCTTGGAGTCAAGTGTGTGATACCAATCAGCAGGCCAATAAGGCCACTTCTCGGCCAGGAAAGCCAGGATTGCACCAACTATCCCCCCGATCCCAGCCCCCTGCAACAACAGCAACAACTGTTCAAACGTCATCTTTACTCGCTACCTTTCTCACAAGCATTAAGGTACCCATGATCCAAGCCACAAAGGCTACCCACACGGCATATTCCCAATCAATCTGATTAACCAACAGAGACCACATCATCAAGGCCAATCCCACTTTTTCCCGAGTACTCATGCCCTTCTCCTCCTTTCAGCAAGGTAAACTCAGCTCTCTACCCTCCTCCAGCAATCGTCCAAAGATCATTCAAAAACCCATCAAGCCGAGCTATCCCGGCCCCTATCAATCTATCAACCCGACCCATCTCAGTCTCTACCATTCCCTCAATCCGATCTACCTCAGTCTCCAACACTTCAATCCTCTGCCTCAAATGCTCTACCTCCTCTCCAGATTGACCATCAAGCAGTACCTTCCAGGAAGGCCACGTATCCCCAGGGCAGACCGTTGCCACCAAATCCTGATGACCAACCAGATTCTCAAACGGTATCAACTTGCGCAGATCAGCCAACAAGCGATTCGTTGCAGCAATCTGTGCACCAGTCGGCTCTGCGCCATCCACAAAGCATCCTAGAAGACAGATGCCAAGTGTATGCTCGTTATGACCACTGACATGATAGGATGCCGTTTCCAGATCATTGCACCAGAATGTCTTTCCGTCCTCTGCTATGCAGAAAGTGTACCCAATCCCAGGCCATTGCTCCTTATGTTCATCCATCATAGAATTTGGCACAGGAGACTCCCCACTTCAGCCGGGAGAGGAATGCGCCCTCCTCCTTTCTACCAAGATATGTGGTGACCGTACAAGCAACCTGACTGTTCCAGCGCCAGCCTGACAAATACGTCTGCCATCTCCACCAACCAAACTAACTAAGCTACCATTGCGAGTCCAACCACCCACATAACCAGTGGTGGTATCTCTGTATTTGATTACATCACCTTTCCGCAAATCTGAACCTGACGACGTTGTCCCACCATACCGCCCTCGTTTCCCACCTGCGCCCGGGTTTTGCAGATGCAGTTGCCGTTTTGAGCATTCCTGACGATGCCAGATGTGGAACTGACTAACATCGCTCCTGACCTTCCAGCCTTCCAACCAACATACCATGGCCCACGCATCGTTGGCATGTGACTCAGGTATCAAATCACTCTTCCTAGAACTCTTCTCAATACCATACAGTTTCCTGGCCTCAGCAGTCTGCCAGCCCTCAATCAGCCACAACTTGGCAAGTTCCTTGGCTTTGTCGTAAACCTTCGTCTTGCCTATCTCAACTGTGCTGAACCACTTTCCCCATCGCTTACGGTAGTGGTCAAACCTCACGTCCTCAATCACGATGTCCGTGATTGGAAACAACTTACACAGTCTCTCCATCAACCTGATACGCAATTGCACCTTGGCTAGCTGACTAGGTGCTATCCATCCTGCTGGCCTTCCACGATTGTTAAATCTCGCCTCACGCCTACGACAGTTCCTGCCACGCCGCCCCTTTCTCAACATCCGACGCGTATCCATACGCCCACGGACTAATCTTGGCAACACTGCCATTCCCATCAAGGCTACTTCTCTTGAGCCGCTTACCGCATAACCATCAAACTTGCTCCCTGGGTCTATCGCCAACGTGATGTCCTGTTGATCCTCTCCAACAGGAACAACCATCTGGATATAGAACACACCCTCTTTACTCCAGCGCTTCTCCGCAACACCATCCTTGAGCATCTTCCTTGCTCGACAAGGTGTAGTCGGCATCAACGGCTTTCTGTCTTTGCTAACTACCGGTACTCGCATTTGTCTCCTTTGCTAGTTTTCTGCTGATAATCAGCCGAGTCTAGCAACTCGTATATGTCCCCTCGCCAATGCAAACACACGTGATGTCCGGCCTTCAACCGCACCTTCGACAAGAGAAGGTTCACAGAGCCTAGAACTGGGGAAGCATTCTAGGGTGTTACCGTATGCCGCGTAGTGCCCAAAGCACTTAGGCTAGTCACCTTTACCGACTGTCCTGCCCAGCCAAACTCCCCGATTTAGTGGGGAGAAGTTAACGATACACATGATACCGCGCAATTGCCTCTGGCTGAACACTCGCAGCCACTGCACTGTGATGAATCACTACAGTATCAATGCCATCAATAGGCCGACTAGCATACCGCTTCTGTGGATGTCTGGGCAAAGTCTCGCGCACATCAATCCAGTCAACGCCAACAGGCATCACGGGGCGCCTGCTCTTGATATAGTCACTGAATGCTTGTCGTGCCTCAGCAGGTTCCCAGAGATCAAATGTCTTCCAGGTTGGATCATGTACGCCCCAGCAGTACGGCAATGCACCCACAACACAGGCATCAAGATTGTCCTCATACCAACGAAGCTGCTCGATGTAGCCAGCAATATCGGTGAAGCTCTTCCAGCCGCCCTGCCCATGAGGATCCCAATGGGCAGCACCCGAATCTATGCCACATTCGGTAATCAGTATCGGTTTTTGGCAATCAGCTGGCAGGTCTGACCACCACTTCCGATACCTCAGCGTGAACCAGCCAGTTCCAGTATCACCATCCAACCCACGTGGGTCATCCATTCTCGGGCTGGCGTATTCGTGGACGGAAACGTAGTCGGCCAACCGAAGTGGCTGCCTTATCCACTCAGATTTCCAATCAGGAATCGCTGGACAACCAACAGACCAAGACCCATAAGCATACTGTTTGCCAGCATCATGCAGCAACTGAGCAAGCCGAACCTGAAAGCGCATAAGGTCATGAGTTGGGTGCGGGCCAGGCTCATTTATACCCTCCCAAATATCAATCAGATTCCATGTTCCTCTGCTCTGCAACTTGCGGAAAAACTCCTCAGCCCCAGCTTCCTTGCCATTGATGTAGTGAGGGTAGTTGTCCACCCACATACGCCCTACCCACTTCGTTTCAGGGCTTAGTTCTTGCGCCTGGCGCACAAAGTCACCCTGATGATCAAGAATCTTGACCCAGGCAGGATGCACATCCCCGATCACCCCAAGCATTCCAGCCTGCACGTCGTTTATGTGGAAGCCCATTCTGCTCGTCATTGGCACTCCTCTCCATCACTTGCTCACGGCACCATTTTGATCAAAGGCACAGACACAACTCTACCACCGGCGCAGGTAACTATCACGTCAATCTTATCCCCAGTAAACTCATCTATAATTTTGACAAAGTCACCTGTCTGTACTGCCACTGCAATCTGCTGCAACAAAGAGCCACCATCACCTTTACGCAACAACTCGTCAGTACTTTGCTGTTCTACCAATGTTCTGCGAACTTGCCCTGCATTGCAACAGAACCGCACTATAAACCGATGGCCCCCCATCGCCCCGACTCTTGCAGCAAGCGCTCTATCACGCCTGCATGCATCAATTATGTTATCAATCTCTGAACTATATGCCATCCTCATCATTCTCCTCATCTTCCCCAATTTTCTCCAAAAGATCAAACGTAAACCCATGCTGCAGCGGATTCGGCCAGCACCGCAAAATCGTAAAGGGGTTTGCCATAGAGAGCTGCTCATCGCGCTCTAGTACAACACACCGTACCATGTACTTCCCAGGAGGCAATATCCCGCACTGATCACTCATTCCTTCTCCCCCTCCAGTGCCCCGGTCGCTATCACATTGCCTATCTCTTCCACGCCCCCACCTGGCTTCGGTATCACCCCCACTTGGACACCAGCAGCTATGACACCAGGTGGCTGCAATGCCATTGGGTTAATACCTAGTCTCTTCAAAAGCTCAATAGCTTCAGGATAGTCTTCGTACAGCACTGCCCCGACTGGGAATCCTTGTCTCATCAACGGCGTCCAGATCGCAGCCATCCGATCCTCACGAGTGATGTCGCGTCCAGTATCCTCCCAGTCAATAAGCAACCCATGAAACTCGCTCCAGGGGTCTTTCACAAACCGCGCTTCAATCAGGTCGTCGCGCAATATACCTAGCAAGTTACCTAACGCCTGCCTCCGAGCAATCTTGACCTGCGCCTCGGCAGTCGCACGGTTGCTTGCTTCAATGCGCCCCATGTGAACAGACCCAGTGCCAAACAGTACCCACAACATCAGGGAAATTTGATCCAGTATGCTCAGATACTCTGGATGCACTGTCGGGCCAACTTCCTGCACCGAAGTTGTAACTCCGCCAATCACAGGAATATTGCCCTGATGCAAGTCCTGGCGAATACCTTCCACGAGATCATCAATCTGATCTCCCGTCAATGGAACAACACCCGATGGCTGGAAACTGACCAGTCTGTCTCGCACTGGCTGCTCAACCTCGTCTGCCAATTTGATCAGGAGCGTCCACAGAAGATCAATCAGAGGATAGGCGTCCTCCACCGGCCCAAATCCTTCGGTCCGATTCTCACGCACAGAACTGACTTGCCAAAACAGCCTGACAAAATCCCACCGATCCCAGGTAATCATACCCGGCTGATATGGCACTGCCCCCAGTACCCCCCCCATTCCACTACTCACCGGAGTAATGTCGTAGTAAGCAGGGTCAAGCAGCGTGCCGTGCTCATTCGTCCGCACTCGGTTATACGCAGGGTCAAGAATCTGCCACCCACGAATCGGGCCACGATCACCGATAGCCTTGTCCACCGTATAAGCCAATGACGCAGTGTCCTGTTTTTCCACCCACCCCGGAGGTAACTGTTTGATCATTCGTGACAATTGGCCCAGACGGGCTCGCAATATCTCCACATCAGAATAACCAATTACCATGAGATCTCTGGCGATACGCTCAGTCGCTGTGCGGAAAGTCTCCAAGTCATAAGGCCTCGCAAGCACCTGACTCAGAATTCTTGCATCCTCTTCACGAGAACCATCATCGTCCGGAGGTGGGCGCACACGCAACTCATACGCATGCATGCCACGAGTAATGGTTGACAAAATCATGCTGACCACAGGCAACTGCGCAGCCGCACGTAGCTGCGCAACCGTATACTTACGCCGTGATCGCGTCAACCAATCGGCTACCGCGCGAGGCACCAGTGTACCATGGGATACTATCCCTTTAGGCTGTGTCACCAAGGGAGCCCTTTTCGGCTCGCCCCCCCCTGCCTTCACCACCACAGCAACATCAGGGATTACAGCAGTATCAGAGACGTTACTCCGACGCCTCAGCGCTCGGCCTATCCTGCTGAGAATGGACCCGCTCCCAATCATCATAGAAGCACTCCTTGGCTCGACAAGTGACCATCTGTCCTCTCATCTCAGGAGGCCACCGATCACCTAACCTGCCACTGCGCCATACTCGGTCATATTTACTCACCGCGCACGAGAAACACGGCATAAAGTCACCCGACGGCCCTATCAACCAAGGAAGGTCACGACACTTATGCGTTCCCTTCCTACCATACTCCAACGGCACATATGTGAAGGCACGATGGTCAACACTCTGCACAATCGGGAGATTCCTGGCCCTGCCACTCCGAAACCTGGCGAATTCAGATACGACACGGCCAATCTCTGCCTCGTCCAACGCCAACAGACTCACCGGATACCTCTTGCGCTCAAGCTGGACTGCACGTCTAGCAAACTCGGTTGCCCCAACTGCCCAGTCTAACCTACTCACATATGGAGGGACATACAGACACTCCACTCCCTGGCACAGCTCGCGAAGTAACGGGTTCCCCCGCAGTATCTGGAATCCCCTGACAGGCAACATCGTGCGCACTGACCAAGGTATCCGCATCTGCCACAACAAATCCAGGAACCACGGATTCAACAGTGGCTCACCCCACCTGAAGGCATACTCCACCTCACCATCTGTCTTCTCAGCAGTCGCCCTCAACCCCGTAACCCACTCCTCCAAACCCAGGGTTTGCGCAGCACCGACAAACGGCAAGCCATTCAACGCCACATCAATCTTGACAAACTCAGACATTCTGCTTCCCTTTCCTTACAAAACTGCCCTTACAGGCACTACCGGACCCACGTCCAAATGTTTCACACCAGTCTGAACCACATCTATCCATAGAAACAGGCTTCCACTCACAGGTGGTGTCGGCACCCTCATGTTTACCTTCAACACACCACCTGGCTTAATCCCCTTGCCAAGCTGCATTAACGTCTGCGGCGCATCTGCAATCGGGCGCCTACGCCGTCCATCCAGCCATATTGCCTGCAACACATAAGCCCCCGCCTTCCATGCCACCCCACTATTATTCTTGATGGTCACCGGGATTGTATCTGATGTACCACTCTTCCCCATCTGTGCCACGACAGCCCTGCCCCGTGCGACAGCTTTAACAACTACACCAGCCCCCCTTGCTGTCTTCATCGCTGGCTCAGATCGGGAAGCAACCGCCCGGCTAGGAATTCGACGAGGCACAACGGTCTGCGAAGCAGCAGACCCTAAAACACACGTCAGTGCCCCAATATCCTGTGGGGACACCACACTATCAAAGTTGTCAACATCCTGACTATCAACATCCAGACGCACATTCAGGCTGCCAAATGGACGCAATAACACATGGCCAGCTACCACCCAAGCAGCACACTTCTCCAATGCCATACTGCCAAACTTCTCTGCCCTAACACCCCCAATCTCAACCCCCTCAGGTGC
>Ga0209986_10004380_pt1 | contig 11951 bp, 11 predicted proteins | sample BlataG_FD_183168 | JGI IMG/M metagenome (GOLD analysis project Ga0209986, IMG submission 183168) | Deep subsurface microbial communities from Black Sea to uncover new lineages of life (NeLLi) - Black_00105 metaG (SPAdes) (version 2) | ecosystem: Environmental > Aquatic > Marine > Oceanic >...
GTCGAGTATCTGATGCAGGAGCGTAAGCCATTAACTAGACAGAATTTAGCTATCCTGCCCGAATTTCGCAGTCTATGGGAGTCAGAAAAGAAGGGAATCCAGTCAAAGGGCATAGAGCTACTTATGCCTTTGATAAGTCGTGACCGGTTAATAGGTATTCTAGTGCTGGGCAGGAAGCAATCCGGCAGGTACTCACTTGAAGATTTCCACCTGCTAGAGGATATTACCAAGCAAGTAGCGGTAAGTATGGAGAAGGAATACCTTCGAGAGCAACTCAGGCAGCGTGAAGAGGAGCTCTCGGTAATCAACCGTTCAACAGCAATTATAACCTCTAGTCTGGATATCCAAAAAACATACGATAGCTTTATAAAGGAGCTAAAGAAAGTAGTCGATGTCAGCTGGGCAGCAGTTATTCTGATTGAAGATAACGAGATTTATTTTATGGCGTTATCCTCTGAGGTAGGTTCAGCCTGGCAGGTGGGGGAACGAATACCAATTAGAGGCACAGCTATAGAATGGGTAGCTGCTCATAGAAAGGCTTTAATTCAGTCTGACCTATCGGAGGAAAGCAGGTTTACCACGGATAAATACTATCTTGAGCAAGGATTACGCTCTATCATTTACCTGCCGTTAATAATGAACGCTGAGGTTACCGGCAGTGCAGTTGTGGCTAGCTGTCACCCGAATGCGTACAGCAAGAGGCACATAACACTTCTTGAGGAGTTGGCTTCACGGATTGCTATGTCTATCGAAAATTCCCGGCTTTATGCTAAGGCAGAGCAGAAGGCTCGGATTGATGGACTTACTGGTCTACTTAATCGCCGCTCTCTAGATGAACTGATTACCAGTGAAATTAGTCGACACTCCCGTTATGGCGGTATACTCTCAATAATCATTCTCGACCTTGACTTTTTTAAAGCTTTTAACGATAACTATGGGCATTTAGCCGGTGATACACTCCTCAGGCAAATAGGCTCTATCATGAAAAGTAGTATCAGGAGTGCTGACCAGGCTTTTCGCTATGGTGGTGATGAATTTGCTATTCTTTTACCACAGACAAATATTGAGGCTGCCCACGATGTAGCTGAGCGACTCCGCAAACGAATTACTTCGGAAGTGAAAGCAGGCTATGTCCCAGTTACTGCCAGTCTTGGTTTGGCTAGTTGGCCGGCTGATGGCATAGGACCGAATGAAATTATCGCTGCTGCTGATACAGCACTCTTTCACGCCAAGCGAAGCGGCGGCAACCAGAGTCACCGCACCTCCGGAACTTTGCTAACTCTAGATGATACAACGGTTGGTTTTGCGAGTAATGGAGACAGTGGAGCCTTAAGTACTATTTACGCTCTGGCGGCTACAGTAGATGCCAGGGACCACTATACTCGCAGCCACTCCAAGAAGGTGAATGAGTACGCTGTCGCCTTAGCTGAAGCTCTTAATCTGGAGCCACTAGAAATAAGTCGGCTGAGCACTTGTGCCTTGCTGCATGATATTGGCAAGATTGGCATCAGTGATGAGATACTTAATAAGCCGGGCAAGCTGACCGCTGAGGAATGGGAAGCAATCAAAAATCATCCTCAACTGGGAGCAACTATTGCTAGTCATGTTCGTGAGCTAGCTCCTTGTGTACCCGGTATTCTGCACCACCATGAGAAGTATGATGGGAGCGGCTATCCCAAAGGGCTGAAGGGCGAAGATATACCATTAGAAGCACGCATTCTGGCCATAGCTGACGCCTTGGCCGCTATGACTTCTGAACGACGATACTCTGATACCTTATCCTATGAGCAAGCACTGGAGGAAATAAAGCGGGGTGCTGGCAAGCAATTCGACCCCAATCTAGTTGAGGTCTTTCTGCGCCTTGTGAAAATTACCCCCCCTTACCGCAAGACAGAATCTAAGGAGGTGAAATCTGTTGAAGAGAAACAAAATACAGGTCTTTATACTTAGTCAGCAATTCTTGCTTCGGCAAGGAATAGAGCATTCACTCTCCTCTGTGGAAGACATAGAAATTTCAGGTGCTGCCGACCTCAATGGCGGGGCGCTATCAACCATAGACACCATGCCACCTGATGTAGCCCTCGTGGATATTGATGCTCCTTCTAACAATGGCCTGACATTGGCTCGCAAGATAAAACAACGCTCGCCTAACATTGGCGTTATTGTGCTTACTTCGAATGCTAGCGATGCTCAACTTTTTCAGGCACTCAAAGCCCAAGCCGCAGCATACTTGGAGAAGGAAGTTACTGCTGAGCAGCTAGTCGATACCATCAGGCGTGTGGCTCGTGGCGAGCACCCTATTAATGAAGGCCTTACTACCCGACCCAAAGTAGCTGAACAAGTGTTACAACAGTTTCAGGAGCTGTCTCAGCGATACGAAGCTGAAGCCTTCATCTCTCCGCTCACCGCAAGAGAGACAGAAATCCTCAATTATATAGCTCAGGGCTACCTTAACAAGCAGATTGCGATTAAACTTGGCATTAGCGAGCAAACTATTAAGAATCATGTTACTTCCATCTTACGCAAGCTGAATGCTAATGCTCGCACTGATGCGGTGGTTGTGGCTATAAAGCAGGGCTTAATCTCTATCAGTTAAATGCTTAGCCTTGAGGTTCTCCGTTACCTTCTGGGGACCTCTTCCCCTTTACCAGAAAGCATCCTCTCCTCTTCTAGAGCTAAGTATACGTCACCTTACCTCCGGTCTTAGAGTTGGGTTTCGTTCCAAGTCTCAAGAATATGCTTAACCGTAGTCATTATCAATATCTTGAGTCCTTCCAGCAAGTTGTGAGGAGACCTGGAATCTGCTAAACTGGCTTAACTAATATGAGCTTGATGTGCTAGGTCACAGTGTTAAAATCAGCCCAAAGAGTATTAGCTATGGCGCACAAAAATAAATATCGTGCTAATATAACACCAGCAATAGGCGAGGTATACCTTCGCCAGCTCACTGTAGATGACGCCCTACTAAAACTAGATAAATACCTAAATGATGCCTTTATGGCCGGTTTATACCAAATTAGGGTAATCCATGGTAAGGGGACAGGGACTTTACGCCAAGTAGTCAGGGAGCAGCTCGCCAAACACCCTCTAGTTAAATCATACCGAGCCGGTGATTATGGGGAGGGGGGTGCCGGAGTTACCATGGTAGAGCTAGTCCAAAAGTTGTGACTAATTTGACAGCAGGTTGACAAACAGTTCCTCAACCCATTGCAGGGATAAGGTTTTTTAGCTATAATGTTTAGTACCTTTTATGGTGGGTGTCGCCTAGTGGTTTAAGGCGCCAGGTTGTGGCCCTGGAGATCGAGGGTTCAAATCCCTCCACTCACCCCACCTACTTAGCGCCTATAGCTCAGCGGATAGAGCATCGGTCTTCGGAACCGAGGGTCGTGGGTTCGAATCCCTCTAGGCGCGTATCTGAATCTCATGTCTTATCCTGTTAAGTATAGCCCCCATACATCTCCAGCAAGACCTTGCCTAAAAGGCCATAGTGGAAAACTAGTCCTGTCTGCTGAAAGACCACATCGCCAGCAGGGTCATGGCTACTCCAAACGCTGCCAGCACACTAACATTATCCCAGAGTGACATAGTATGCCCAAGTAGAGTGATACCAAAGGGCGAGTCTGGTGATGTTCCTAGAACTACCTGGCGGATTGGGGCGATGCCATAGGTAGCCGGATTAATCTTCACCAGGACATCCATCCAGGTAGGAAGCCCCTGCAGTGGGAAGAACACTCCAGATAGGAACATCATAGGAAACATTAATATCTGCATTACTGCCTGAAACGCCTCTATGGTTCTGATGCGGGTAGCTAGTAGGACGCCAAATGAGCCCATAGAAGCAGCTAGCAGGAACATCAGTGGCAATAGCGCTAGCACTGTCCACGGGGAAAGGGAGATTCCAATCAGGGGAGCGAGTAGCAAGATAATCACCCCTTGAATCAAGGCTACAGTAGCCGCTCCCAATGTCTTACCTGCGGCTACTGAGGCACGGCTGATTGGTGCCACCAACACTTCCTTGAGGAAGCCAAACTCTCTGTCCCAGACCACGGATACCCCAGCCATAAACGAGCCCATAAACACCGTCATCCCGATTATGCCGGGAAACATAAACTGAGCGAAATTAATGCCAGGTCCAAGGAGTCCCAGGCTGGTGCTGAGGCCGCTGCCAAACACAAATAGAAACAGGAGAGGCAGAAAGATAGACCCAATCAGGCGCATCTTATCACGCCAGAAACGAAGTATATCCCGGTACCATATAGTATAAACACCGCGTAGACTATTCATCGTCTCCTCCTAGCGCCGCATGCGTCCATGCCGGTGAACCATTGCCTTGAACGCATCACTAGCTTCCTCCCGTATCTCCCGCCCGGTGAGCTTGAGAAAGACGTCATCCAGGCTTGGGGAGCGTAGGTTGACACTCAGTATTTTGGTGCTGAATTCCTTGATGAAGGTAGGGAGAAACTTTTCTCCACTAGCTATCTCAAAGGTGAGCCCATTGCTGTCATGTCTAGCCTCGATTTGGTAGCGAAGCCTGATCTCTTCAGCAGCCCTCTTATCATCGCCAGTTTTTACCGAGATAATGTCCTTACCCACAATCTTCTTGAGCCTCTCCGGGGTATCCATGGCAACAAGCTTTCCATAATCAATGATAGCAATGCGGTCAGATTTATCAGCCTCATCCATATAGTGAGTAGTCAGGAAAATGGTAGTCCCTTCACGCTGTCGCATCTCAAGTATGTATTCCCATATGCGGTTGCGTGTTTGTGGGTCTAGCCCTAACGTGGGCTCATCGAGGAATAGCACTTTGGGGTAATGCAACAGGCCTCTGGCTAGCTCCAGGCGGCGTTTCATACCTCCGGAGTAAGTACGCACTTCACCATGACGCTTGTCCCAGAGTTCCATCATCCTGAGCACCTGCTCAATTCGCTGCTCACGAACTGAGGCAGGCACATTATACACCAAGGCGTGAAAACGCAGGTTCTGTAACCCACTGAGTCGCTCATCAAGACTGGGGTCTTGAAAGACTAGCCCGATTGACTGGCGTACCTGGCTCTGCTGACGCACCACATCATAGCCATTAACAATGGCTTGCCCTGATGTTGGCTTAGCCAGGGTACACAGGATATTGATAGTAGTAGTCTTTCCCGCCCCGTTGGGACCCAAAAAGCCAAAGATTTCCCCTGGCGTCACACTAAAACTAATGTTATCCACCGCCACCAATTGACCAAACCTCTTGACTAGGTTTTCCACTTTGATAATGTAATCGTTCATCTCTGCTGACTACTATTCTAACACTTGGCTAGCAAATTGAAAAAGTTTTGGTAGCAGTATAGAATAAACGAGGATGGATTTTTGCCACCAGATGTCATGGCTTAGCTGCGTTAGCTATTCTGAAGCAAGCAGTTCTCTTTCCAAAACCAAAATTATTAGGTTACATATGAGATGAATCCATATAGTTATGCCGGTGGTGAGCCACATTTTAACCTCCACTTGAAGCAAACGACTCCGAAGTGGTTACATTACACGGTCGATTTCCTCACCGCTCACCCTACCCATTATGAAAAAAATAATACAGTTCGGGGTGAGTATTTCCAACCCCGGAAAGCAAGTCATACTCCGTTGGCTATCCTACTTCACGGGATGGGAGACCGAAGTGTAATTCCATGCAAACTTCTGGCAAAAGCTCTAGTTAAAAGGGGAATAGCTTGCTTTATCCTATATCTGGTGCTTCATTCCAGCCGTATGCCAGAAGTGGTAAGAAATCGGCTTCCTGCCCTTACCTTTAATGAGTGGTTTGAAAGCTACCGAATCTCAGTAATTGATGTGCGCCAGGTAGTAGATTGGGCAAGTGGCAGGGCAGAGATAAACAAGGAACAGATAGCAGTAATTGGACTAAGCTTTGGCGGATTCATCTCGGCTATAACTATGGGCATAGATAAGCGCATTAGGGCAGGCGTGTTTGTGACCAGCGGAGGAAATCTGGAAAAAATTGCCTGGCTGAGCAAGACCTTTGGTACCACAACGGGATATAGCCGCACTGAGGCAGAATACCGCCACAGCCAAAGCTGCTATGCCCAGTATCTTGAGCAAGTAGCCGAGAAGGGGTTTGAGAATGTTACCCCCGCTGAGAAGGGTTTTCTAACTGACCCTATGACCTTTACCCCCTATCTTCGGAAACGTCCAATATTGATGATAAATGCACTTTGGGATGAGGTTATCCCGAGAGAGGCGGCAATGGATTTCTGGGAGGCGTGTGGCAAACCTCCCATCAAGTGGTTTCCTGGCCGTCATGCTACCATCTGGTTATGGTATCCCTTTATCAGTAGAAAAATCGGTCGTTTTCTTAAATCAACTCTTGAGATATAAGGGGATGCTTTATAAAATTAGCCAGCAATCTTGATGACTGCGTTCCCCCTTACTTTCCCACCTTTAACTAGGATTAGGACGTCGGGCAGCTTATCGAACGGGAAGACTTCTATCTCTGTTTTTATCCCCACCTCATCCACAACCCCCACAATCTGATGGCCCAGGATTAAGGGCGACTTTCTCAAAGGCAAATCACCCTCAGCCACATGAATGTCGGTTCGACACACGCCGCAGGCGTGCACCTTTACTCTTATCTCACCCTTCTCCACCTTGGGAATAGGGAGCTCTTGACATAATAAGGGTTTTCTCTCAATCGCCGCTTGCTTTTCTAGAACCCAGGCCTTCATCTCTCCAGCTACACCGTATAGATGCTTCCATAGAAGTTTTCTGAAAGCTCATCAAAGTTTTGGCGATAATATCTTACAGCGCTGGGCAAATAATCCAAAATGTCCTGGGCAGTTATGCCGTCCTCGCCCTTTTCCCTGGCGGCTAGGTCTCCGGAGAGGCCGTGGATAAAGACACCCATCCTCACCGCCTCTCTCAGGGGTAGCCCCAGCCCATACATGGCAGCAATAGCACCAACCAGTGCATCCCCACTCCCAGCCGTAGCCATTCCTGGGTTTCCGCTGGTATTAATATATACCCTCTCATCGGGGTAACCGACGAGTGAGTGGGCTCCTTTTAACACGATGATGGCGTTGAGCTCGCTAGCTGTTTTTTGTAGCACGCTTATCTTATCTTTGTTTACTTCACCCACTTCCATTTTGGTGATTCGCGACATCTCACCACTGTGAGGGGTAAGAATTGTCTCGGCTCTCCTGTCCTCAATAAGCCTTGTCTCTTCAGCGATAGCGGTGATTCCATCGCCATCTATGAGTAACGGGGTTTCGATTTTTCTTGCCAGCTCCCTGACCAGTTCCTGCGTCTCCTCGTTCAGGGAGAGGCCAGGACCCATAACGACCATGTTCACACCCTTTGATAACTCCAGAAGCTCCTCCTTGCTTTCCAGAGCTAAGCTTCCCGAACTTGTCTCCTTCTGGGGGAGGAAGACAATCTCACTCCCTTTACTTGCCAGGAATGGTGAGATGGAACTAGGTGTGGCCAGGTAAGAGAGCCCACCACCAGCTTTGAGGAAAGAGAGGGCAGAGAAGTAAGGCGCTCCCAGGTAGTTTGATGAGCCAGCGATGAAGAGAGCCCTTCCGTAGCTTCCCTTATGCGTGTCCTTGTCCCTTTGCGGGAGTTCCACAAGCTCATTTACCTGGACCTTTATTGCCTCCGTGTTATAAAGGGAGGGTGGGAAGGAAATATGTGACACATAGAGCTTGCCACACAAATCAAAGCCGGGATAAAGCATGTTTCCTATTTTGGGAAGCCCATAGGTTATGGTGTAGTCGCTCCTTATTGCTGAACCCATCACCTGGCCTGTATCGCCATTAATACCCGAGGGAATATCAATACTGAACACTTTTTTCTTACTTTCATTTATCAGTTGAATCGCATCCCTATGTATTCCAGCCACTTCCCGGCTGAGACCTGTCCCAAATATGGCATCAACGATAGCATCACAGTTAAAGACGGCTTCTTTTGCTTGCTCAATCGACTCGATATCACAGAGCTCTATTGGCATCTTGGAGATGATGTCAAAGTTCTTTCTGGCTGTTCCCTCCAGTTTATCTCTTTCATCCAAGAGGAAGACCTTTACCTCTCCACCGGTTGAGTGGATCTTTCTGGCGACTACAAATCCATCTCCTCCGTTGTTGCCGACGCCGCAGAAAATGACGAATTTTTTACCCTTCACCCCGAACTCCCTCAAGATGACAAAATACGCAGCCCCGCCTGCGTTCTCCATCAGCATCTCCACAGTGATGCCAAAATCGCTTATAGCTTGACGGTCAAGATTCCTCATCTCCGCCACCCGGCTTACTTTCATTTCTTCCCTCCCAGTTGCGCCTTTAAATTCTTGACTATACTACCACGAGATACCTTTGAAAGCAAAGCTGTCCAATATCATACATTTATGACTTTTGTGTAGTTCAACCCAAGCAAGGAAGGCAGAGCGTTACGGAAATAGCGGCTACAGCTACAGGTCCCGGCGGCAAATGTTCCCGGCAATATATGCTCAGTGTGGTAAGGAAACCAAAGTGCCGTTCGAGCCCGGCGAAGGTAGACTGGTATATTGTAGTGAGTGCTACAATAAGGTCAGACTGAGCAGATAACGATAGTGTGACCGTAAAGACATACATAGGCTGGGAAAGAACACATCAATGGTGAACTGTACTCCAGAAAGGGAGTGCTTAAAGACCTTCGCCGTGCCTTCACGGACGACGTAGAAAGACTGTGGTGTATCCCCTTGCAAGAAGATGAATTCGCCATGTCTTGAAACGACGAGGGATTGCAAGAGTTGCTATATTTTTGATTTTATCGTCGCTCACACCGGCACAGATAGACACATACTTGAAAAATTCGACCAAATTCTCAGATTGCATCATGCCCGTCTAAGAGCGTTGTAGGGCTGCCCTGAACTGGTCAACTACATCACGTGCCGGAACATAGGGGAAGGACGGTTTCTCCAGAGCCGGTGAAACCTTCAGGCAAACAAAGGTGGGACCCACCTGATTGACTACAGTATCTATGTTGTTTCCCAATGTCTCTACATCGGCAAAGTCGTAGACATTAGGATATCCAGTCTCTCTGGCCAAGGCAGCAAAACTAAGTTTACCAGCCCGAGGCAGAGGCTGGCCACCGGTACACCGGTAAACTCTATTATCAAATAGGAAGTGAGTGAAGTTAGGCGGAGCCATATTGGCGATGGTCACCAGACTGCCCAGGTTCATTAGCAACGCACCATCACCATCCAGCACAAAGACCTTCCTATCAGGTCGAGCCAGGGCTAAGCCCAAAGCCACTGATGAGGCCTTTCCCATTGCCGCCCAGTGCCATGAGAGGTCTAGCTCTGGTTTGGTAGATACCAAAGGCAACTCAGTACCCGGGGTCATAGTAGCTACAATAAGCGCATCGCCTCGGTGTCGTGATATAACCTTTACCGCTTCCAAGCTCTCCATCATGGTTACTCTTACTCCGTTGCAATTAAAATGGCCACTGGCCTATTGGTCTCTCGCGCCTGCTTGTCCCCGATGGATATCTTTTCCACATCTTCGTCACTCTGCACCAAGTAATACTTGATACCCCAGGCATTCAGAGTAGGCTCAAGGAGGATGCCAGCAGAATCGGTTATCGGAGAATCGCGCCTCCAACCTAGGTAGCTAATTATCATAAGTAGAGGAAGACGAAGTTCTAAGGCTACAGTTCTAATCGAATCCCCCGCCTCATAAAGGCCGGTATTTTGATAGAGCACCACCGGCTTCTTGCCTCCTATGACAAGACCAGCGGCGATAGCCACACCCTCTCCCTCACGGCAAAACGGAATGAGGGTAATTTCCTTCTGGCTCATCATAGCTTCGTATATGAAGCGAGTTTTCGTATCAGCCAGACAGACCATGTGGGTAACGCCACACTTCTTTAGTTCATTAATGACTCTTTCAGCGGTTAATCCCGTCTCGTGAACAACCAATACTCTTCTCTCTGCTTCTACTACGCGGTTGCGTTCAAAAGTTGGTTATCTTTCAGCTCACCTGAAAAAGTTTATAACTCTGCCCTTCCCCTTGTCAAGTAGAGAACTCTATCGCCGATGAATTCCTTGAATTTCTCTTTGATATGAGCCAACCTCCTGGTCTTGATTTCTCCCGCCTTAGTATCAATCATCGTCACATGGCCATATTGCTTGTGGCAGTCCAAGGCGATATACTTCATTCAGCACCTCCCTGTGGTGTATCTGCATTGTCTAACTCAAAACTCTACACCATAGACCCAGGAGGGGCGTTACTCTTTCATGATACCTAAATTGTACCACTAAAGGCTCAGAGTGAGGCGTAAGCTGCTTGACGAGAAGGCGCTGATAGGGTATGATACGCTCTAAAAGAAGCAATAGGTTGGTCTAGGTAGAAGATGAGATTTGGTCGCAAGAAAAAGGAAGATAAACTTTATCAACAATGGGCAAGGTATTCCAAACTCCCCCCCGAGGCTATCCCTCAAAAGGAAACCCCCCAAGATATACCAGTGAGGGCAGAAAAGGGCAAACGCCGCCCCCCTCTCCTGTATATATTACTTTGGGTTGGTATAGCTATGTTGTCTGCGGGCTTAGGCCTCCTCTTTACACCCTCCTGCTGACTATCACACCGAAAAACCGCGTTAATTGTGAGTGATTAACCTTTATTCCAAGTTTTCCAGGTCGTTCCTTCTTAAAAAATTTGTCTCTAAAGGGCTTTCAATAGCTCTTTTATTGCCACGAGCCTCCCTAGCTCTATTAGCTAGGGAGGGCTGAGTCCAAACCTACTATTTTTCAGCTTGGCCACACGAGTTGCGCAGAAGAGTTAAGATTTGCTAAACTAGCTTAGATATATGGGCCGTTAGCTCAGTTGGCAGAGCACCTGACTTTTAATCAGGGTGTCACAGGTTCGAGACCTGTACGGCCTACCACAAAGCTGGGCGACAAACTGACTTGGCTAAGATAATAAAGCTGGGGCAAATCTACTAGTGATTAACTGACTAGGGTCGACTGCAATGGAAGGTGAAACACAATGACACCAGAATTGGGCTAGGGGATGCTGCGGATGGGTTGCCATCGCGGTCAGAGGAAAAAGCAATCTTGCCTGGTGTACCTGAAGGTGGTGGGGGTGGCGCTGGTATCTGTATTGGTACCGGGGCACATGCTCCAAGAGGAAGCAACATTGCTACGACCGAAAGTCCTGCAATTCCTATCCTATGCATCCTGTAAACCTTCTTTCCTTACAGTTTACTCCCTTACTGGCTAGGCGCCCTCTTAAGCGTGTTTTCTGGCCTAACTAGCCACCAGCAGTCATAGTTACAGTCTGTAAACGCAGGTACACATCGTACCGAGTATTAAGTCAACTATTGTATTTGGTGGTTGGGATGATGAGTGAAGTTGATAGCTGCCTTCAGCTAGTGAGCTAAGGCCCGTCGGTTTTAGTAATCTAGAGGCTTTAGGGTTAGGAGTTTTTTGGCAATTGCTGGGTATTTGGCGATAAACGTCAGTTCATCCTCAACAAGTGGCTTCTGGGCTTCTACATTAGCATATCTTACCAGTTCCAGAATCTCGCGGGCTTCTTTATCATCACGGAACGGTAGTACCATATCGCCCGTTATCTGACCCATTACGTGTCTAAAACCGGATATACCACTATATTGCCCGGTGCATATTTCCCTTCCGGTTTCGACAGGCTCCGGCTCACCTCTACCTAGCTCGGTGAAGCTGTACAGTTCATAAGTGGTGGCGTCTTTTAAGACACCATCAGCGTGGATGCCTGAAGCATGAGCGAAGGCATTAGCGCCAACACCCGGCTGATTTATAGGAATGGGGACTCCAAACGCGTAACTGGCAAACTTGGCTATTTTCCACGATTTTAATAAATCAATCTTATTCCCAAGTTGATATTCTTCGGCGAAACCCTTTGACTTGGTGGCTGCCAAAACGACCGCCAACAGGTCAGCATTGCCAGCTCTTTCCC